>Ga0114999_10003304_pt1 | contig 20325 bp, 37 predicted proteins | sample ArcticOcean_MG_C_3_FD_89820 | JGI IMG/M metagenome (GOLD analysis project Ga0114999, IMG submission 89820) | Marine microbial communities from western Arctic Ocean - ArcticOcean_MG_CB8_126 | ecosystem: Environmental > Aquatic > Marine > Oceanic | place: Arctic Ocean: Canada Basin | collected...
CAGATTGGAAAGAGGGCTGTGAAAAACTATCGCAACTAATTGAAGCCAAGATGGGTGAGCTATGATTGGTGGGATTGTAGGTGGACTCGCAGGAATAGTGATAGTGCTTATAGGATGGATACTGGCACTTGCTCATCATACTAGAAAAAGATTAGAATCATTAGAATTAGAGAATGAGGTTATTCAAAAGGAATTAATAACACTAAATCCCTCTAATAACATTTCAAATAGTTCATATTTTCCTGTTTCTAGTGGTATCATTTGGGGAAGCGAGACAGAAGATTTGCCAGTAGAAGAAATCAACACACTTAAAACTATGGAACAGATAGTAGAGGATTGCTAGATGATTACGGGACTAACTGTAGTAGTAGTAATTCTTTGTGTGTGGGTGTTTGCTTTCAGTACAGAAGCTATTAATAGAATTAACAAAGGTGAAGAAAATCTTGCATTGAATAGATATTCTATAGAAGGTCATGAGATATTGTTAAAACATATGGATGCAAACCTTAAAAATCTAAATATTCATCATAGCATGGGAATTTCACCTATACCTGACGCTAAAAATCCCCACGAACCTAAAACTCTTGAAGATATAGTAGAGGATTGTTAAATGTTTATCAACACCCTAATCCCCACTCATAATACGCTTCGCAGTACAAAGGTGGTAGACGAGATGGTAACAGAGCTACGCTCTGATTTCTCTAAAACTAACATATATTTTGCGAAGGATAGAATTAAGCTAGTGAGAACGCCAGATGGACTCACTTATATTCACGATGGGCATCATCGGCTGGTTGCTATGCATATATTTCATATCTTAAAAAGTAAGGATAGCGTTTTTATTCCTAAGTGGGCGTATGATTTAAAAGAGGTGACATACGAACATTATCTGGAGCTAAACCCTCCTATCTGGGTAACGCCTCTTGACCTTCGTACTCATGTGCGAACTCCAAATTTCTTTGAAGTAAAGGATGAACTATTAAAATGTTCTAATAATGAGCTACTGAAAAGTACCGATGCTTTTATTAGTATATATGGTGATAAATATCTGGAGCCTCGGCTCTGTTCCACGATTTTCAATATGTATAGGGATAGCAAATGACAAATAGTAAAAGCCTACCGGAAGAAGTTGAAGCTGCCGTTCTAGCCAGATTAGGCTTCGAGCCACATATGATTAAGTGTTTCAATGTGTTCGGAGATAACTGGAGGGTTAATGTATATACGAAAACCTTTAAGAGTGCCAACTGTATTGTTCCTACTCTTAAAATAGTAGACTCATTCTTTTTGCACTACTATGCTAATCGTATTGTATTTTCTAATCCGAGACTACCTAACAAAAAAGAAGCTGAGACTAAGGTTGAGGCTATTGGGTTTTATGACTCAGAAGATTTTGGAAAAGATATAGATGTATCATTTAGTCTATTAGATAACCAGGAGGTATGTAAATGAAAAATAACTTTGTAACTATGAGCGATTGCTACAAATTTTCTCACGCACCACAGTACCCACCTAATACCGAGATTGTATCTTCATATCTTGAATCGCGTGGGGGTGTATGGCCTTCTACTATGTTCTTTGGGTTGCAGTATTACCTCAAGATGATTGAGGGTGTTCAGGTAACACAAGAAAAAATAGATTATGCAGAACCTCGCATTGATGCTTGTATGGGTCCAGGTACATTTAATCGTGAGGGATGGGAACATATCGTGAATGCTCACGAAGGAAGACTACCTGTACGTATCAAGGCAGTTCCCGAAGGTATGATTATTCCCATTTCTAATGCTTTGATGACAGTGGAGAATACGGACCCTAAATGTTACTGGTTGACCAACTTCCTTGAAACACTTCTATCTAAAGTATGGTACACCTCAACGGTAGCTACACAATCATATTATATGAAGAAGGACTTATTGAAGTACCTTAAAGAAACAGGTACGCCCGAAGATGTTGACTTTAAGCTACATGACTTTGGTTACAGAGGTGTATCGTCCGAAGAACAGGCAGGTCTTGGGGGTATGGCTCACTTGGTCAACTTTAAAGGGACAGATACGTTCGTAGCAAATGAGTATGCCACAGATTACTATGGAGCAGACATGGCTGGGTTTAGTATCCCCGCCTCTGAGCATAGCACTATTACTTCTTGGGGTGAGTTACATGAAGCAGATGCGTATGAGAATATGCTTGATGTATACAAAGGTCCAATGGCTTGTGTGAGCGATTCGTTTAATATCTATAACTCATGCTGGGATATTTGGGGTGATAAATTACGGGATAAGGTACTGAATCGTGAAGGGGTAACTGTCATTAGACCAGATAGTGGAGACCCTCATGTGGTATTGCCTGAAATATTAAAGCTGCTTGCTATTCGCTTTGGTGCAGAGAAGAACAGTAAGGGCTACATGGTACTACATCCACAGGTAAGAGTTATTCAGGGTGATGGTATTGACCGGAACTCTATGGGTGGTATACTACGATTACTAAAAGACCAGAGATGGTCTGCTGATAACATTGCATTCGGCTCTGGTGGTGGACTACTGCAAAAGGTAGACCGCGACACAAGCTCCTATGCCTTTAAATGTTCTGCTATCAGACGTAATAACGTCTGGCATGATGTATTCAAAGACCCTGTTGATGGTGGTAAGAAGAGCAAAAAAGGGCGATTGAAGTTAGTGGGTAGTAATGGTCATTACTCTACAGTGACAAAGGATTCGTTTCCTCATGCTATTGATGTTCTTGAGACTGTGTTTGAGAATGGCGAACTCATACGAGAGTATTCGTTCGATGAAGTAAGGAATAACGCTTTAGTGAAAGGAATGAAATGAGTTTCACATATGAATACGAAAGACCAGTAGTAACGACAGATATCATCTGCTACACAGATACACATATTCTCTTGATTAAAAGGAAGAATGAGCCATTTAAGGGTATGTGGGCACTTCCTGGTGGGTATGTGAATATTGATGAACGTGTGAGGGATGGGGCTATGCGAGAACTAAAAGAAGAGACCGGCCTATCATCTGACTTAGACTTTCGTTATGAGGGGTTTCATGACGAAGTTTATAGAGACCCACGTTCTAGGGCATATACCCATGCGTTTAGTTGTTACTATAATGTGCAGCCGGAAGCTGTGGCTGGTGATGATGCTTCGGAATGTGGCTGGTTCCATACAATGGATATTATGAATAATATGGAATTAGCGTTCGACCATAAAAGTATTATACTAGAATCAGAGTTAGGTACGTGGTAAGGAGTATCATATGAAATACTATGTGACAGATGGAGACGATACGGGTCTTATAACAGCAAACTCGGCACGTGAGGCAGCATACGGATTTTGTCAGAAATTCTCAACTAAATCGGGAAAAATGTTAAGAATCTCTCAAACGGGGTTGACTCCTAGTGATAAGGATGTTAGGATAGCATCTGAGTTTGCAAGAGAACCGGAAAAATTTGAATCTTTACTGGATTGTTTGCGAGAGGATTACGATAATGAATGATGGTGGATGGGGTCCAATTATAGTTCTTGTATTTATAGGTTTATGTGTAGTAGGTGTATGGAATTGGTTGTTTGGTCCTGAAATTACAGTGCTTCAGCCTAACTATATAAGACAAACACGTGAACTATGTGAACAAGAAGCTAAGAGATATCAGAAAGATGAATCATCTATCGCTTCAGACCATTGGGGTAATGGACTTCGTTATGATAAAGTAAAACATCCAAAATGTATCATTGTAAAAGTTACTTCTAACGGACCTGATGGAATCGAAGGGACAGGAGATGATATTACAGGAGAAAACACTAATTTCAATAAGTCCCGAATCATTGGTGAGTGGGCTGGTAAGAAAGCAAGAGAAGGAGCTAAGGGGTTGTTTGATGGGTTAAGAACTAAGTCAGAGTTTGAGAAAGAGTAATTATGCTAACACGCTGGCAGCAGCTTAAAAAACATTTTATGGAAACATTCCTAGATTTTGTATGTCGCGTATGTATAATGTTTGGAATTTTCCTGACGTTTGTAGGGTCTATGTTGTTATATCATTATGTTTGTGTTTTAATGGAGATGTAGATGAGACCTGATACCCTTAAAGATATTGTTGGACAAGATAAGGCTAAACAGGTAGCCCAGATTTTAATCAAAGCTGCCAAGAAGAAGGGTGGTGTTCTTCCCCATATAGCCTCATCAGGTTCAGCCGGGACCGGCAAGACTACATTAGCCCTAGCCATAGCTAATGAGATGGGTTCTAAGCTACATATATCTAATGGTAGTATTATACGTAATATCAAAGACCTAAAGAGATACCTCGATGAAATCAAAGAGGGCGATATCTTATTTATTGATGAGATTCACAGATTGCCCATTAGGGTATGTGAGTCACTATATACAATCCTTGAAGACTTTCGCTATGAATATATTGATAAGGAAAAAGCCTATTCAGTTGAACTGCCACAGTTTACAATGATGGGGGCGACCACTCACATTGGTACGTTGCCTGACCCATTACGGCAGAGACTAAAGTTTATCCTAGAGTTTGAAAAGTATACGCTCGAAGAACTTACGGAGATTTCCAGTCGTGTAGCTAAAGAAAATGGTTTTGCTCTTCAAAAGAATACGGCAAAGAAGATTGCTATGACCTGTCGGGGGAACCCCAGGATGACCGTGAATCGAACGGAATGGATTCGTGACTATCTTATCGCATCAGACGATAAAAGTCTCACAGGAGAAGAACTGAGCAACGTAATCAAGATGCAGGGGTTTGACGAGGATGGATTACGTTCGCAAGACTATAGATATCTTGAAATTCTTAAAAAGCATGGCCCTATTAGTTTGGAGTCGGTTGCTAATAAACTATGTATGGATATTGTTACGGTAAAAGAAGACATTGAGCCATATTTAGTAGAAATGAACAAAATAGATATTGGGAAGAAAGGTAGGTCATTAGTATGAAAAAGATAATTTTGAATCGCGGGATTCCAGGTAGCGGAAAATCTACCCTTGCTGATAAGATTTTTTGTGAATTAGAATTAGATGTTAAAAGTCTTATATGTTCTACCGATGAGTATTGGATTAGACCAGACGGTGTATATGATTGGAATCCTAAATTAGTAAAACAGGCACACGAATGGAATCAGGAACTTTTTAATTACTGCCTGATATCAGAGTTTGAACTAGTAATAGTAGATAATACTAACATCACCTGGAAGGAAATGAAGCCTTATGTTAAGTTAGCTCTCGGTCGCGGCTATGACATAGAGTTTCAAGAACCTGATACTCCTTGGATGTTCGATGTAGATGAGTTATTCAAACGAAACATTCATAGTGTGCCAAAAGAGACTATCCAAAATATGGCTAATCGTTATATCTCTCAGCAAGAATTGTTTGATATTATTGATATCGGTTTGGGCGAAGAGTTAGAAGAAAAAGAATACAGTTTAAGTTTACTAGATAATATAGTGAGGATTATACAATGAATGAATTAAGTGATGCAGATAAGAAGCTATATATCTGGAGTGTAATATGATAGAACCAGATTATAATGCGGGATACCCCAGAGAATACATACAAGTAATGAATGTTTCAATATATAGTAAATATTGGGGAGAGTATGTAGTACTTAGTGGTAAGTCATTAATGGATGCATGTTCACAGATGGTTAAGTCTGACCGGCCTCCTACCAATACAGAACAAACGGCTGTTGATATGATGTTAGCGGGGTTTTGATATGTTTAATATGACTTATACTAAGCCCTGTGAAATTCAGGGAACTATCTATGTAAAGAGACTAATTGGTAGGCTAGGCCCAGTTACCGACATTAGAGGTAATAAGTGGGATATAAATGGAATATTTTGTCGAGATGGAAAACAGTCCGTATGGGCTGTTCCTATGAGTGGGTTACATCCCTCTTATTATGATACTAGTGGTTCTATTTATAGTGGACTAATACGTCAAGAATGGAAACCTTATTTAGTTGAGGTTAAAACTGAGGAACAGAGTGAGTCAGAATGTTAGAGATACAAAAATGGTTAATAGACAATAACTTTGACTACTCGCTCTTAGAGCGAGATTATGGAATTAGGGCTAACTTCCATCCAACTGACAACAGGGTTATTTTAAAATATTCCACTATTGATTCTGCTCACTGTAAATATCACATCTTAGTAAGAGAGTGTAGAGGTTTAGTATTAGACCGCACTAACGGAGATGTAATTGCAAAAGCTTTCAACAGATTCTATCACCTCAACGAACATGAAGACTTAGAATTTAATTGGAATGATTTTACCTCATATGAAAAAGCCGATGGGTCGCTCATTTTATTATACCACTGGAATGGTGAATGGCATTTAAATACTTCTAACTCATTTGGATTAGGTGAAGTTAATAGGTCTGGCCTATCATGGAGAGAGTTGTTCTGTAAAGCCGCCCAGATTGATTTTTCTCTTCTAAATCCTTATTATACTTACGTGGGAGAACTTTGTACTCCTTATAATCATGTGGTAGTACATCACTCTAAACCTATTTTCAGATTGATATCGTGTTTCGATAAGGATAAAGAAATAGATTTAGACGAATGTGTTAAACTGGCTAAGACTGCAAATCTTAAAATGGTTAACATATTGGATATTACATCTCAATTAGGAGCTATTGAATATGTACTACAATTAGAAGAGGCTAGAAAAACTGATGAGGGATTGGTTTTAAGAGACTCTAATAATAACAGAATCAAACTGAAAAATAAATTCTATATGATGTTGCATCACCATTTTGATAATGGGAATTTGTTCTTGGTTAAGAATATGCTACCTATTATATTAATGGGTGAAGAGGATGAAGTGCTGGCTCTTTGGCCGGGATATGAAGATAGGGTTAACTATATTAAAAAGGAATTGCGTAAACTTTTGGATAGTACTAGAAGTATATGGCGAAAAGCTTATAAGGCAAAATTAAGTCAAAAAGGTTTTGCTAATATGGTTAAAACCCATGAAATGTCCTATGCTTTATTTTATGCCCGTAATAATAATATGCATCCGGTAGATGTTGCTGTATTACAACCTGATATTTTAGTAAATAAGTTGAGACATTTAGATAAGGAAGAGTTATGAGTTTTCTTAGTTTTTTACCACCAGAAATGACTGGCAATGTATTCGTATCGGCAGACCTGCATTATGGTCATAAGAATATAGTCAGAGGTACGTCTAGTTGGTCAAATCTTGATATGTGTCGCCCCTTTGATACTGTTGAAGAGATGGGCGATGTACTTGTAAACAATATCAATGATGTTGTAGGAGAAGATGATACGTATATTCATGCCGGAGACCTTGCTTTTGGTGGTAAGAACAACCTGATTGAAATTAGAGAAAGGATTAATTGTAAAAACTTCTACCTTATTCTAGGTAATCATGACAAGCACGTGCCTGACAACAGCTTTTTGTTTTCAGGTGTGTATCAATTTCTAGAGTTTAGGTATAATTATAAGTTCATCGCAATGTTTCACTATCCTGTCGGTGCGTGGCAGCGTAATGGTAAGGGGTCCATTCACTTACATGGGCACAGTCATCAAAGCTATAAGCCTACTGGTAAGATGCTTGACATTGGTGTTGAAGGAAATGATTTCAAGCCTTGGAAATTGGAAGATGCAATCGCTAAGGCTGATTCACGCGAGATGTTTTTGCCGGACCATCACGACGAATTTACTGATTACGGATAATTTCTAAATTTATTCAAGATTCCTCTTGACTTTTCCGATACAACTGTTATACTAATACAAGTGAATTTGACAACACTTACATTTTTGGAGAAGACATGAAGATTGCTACTAGGAAGAACATTGTGCGGAATCAGGGGTTTTCTGAAGAGATTACCTTTAGGGTTGAAGCAGAAGCCGAGACTTTTAATGCGATGATTGATATTTATAGTAATCCGATTGAAGCTATAGTTAGAGAGCTTAGTACCAATGCCTACGAATCCCATACGGATAATGGTAATCCAGAGGTTCAGTTTGACGTAGAAATGCCTACTAAAATGAACCTGATATATTCCGTTAGGGATTATGGCACGGGTATGTCACGCGAAAAGGTAGTCGATACTTATACGGTTATGTCTGCATCCGATAAGCGTAATACTAACGATATGGATGGGTGTTTTGGTCAGGGGTCTAAGGCTCCATTTACTTATGCTAAAGCTTTTACTGTTGAGTCATACGTTGACGGTAAAAAGTATATGTATACTATGCACTTTAATACTAAAGGGGTTCCTACTGCATCAGCCGTACCTCCTGTTGATACTGATGAGCCTAATGGAGTTAAGGTTTCTATTCCTGTGGGGAGACATGATGTAGAATTGTTTAAGTCTGCCGCCAATAGAGTATACCCTTTCTTTAAAACTGCTCCTAAAATCAAAAGCCACGTTCTTGCAGAGTTAATAACACTAGAAGATAATGAATCTTTTACTATTGTTAGTAATAAATGTTCAGTTCCGGTAACACATAGCTCTTTTGCTCAGATGGGGAATGTGTTATATCCAATAAATCAGGATTTGTTGTCTGATACAGATAGGTATGGGTATAGAAGTAAAGATGTTTTTCCTGGTCTTAAACAAAACCATTTACCAGATGACTTAACTTCTCTCTTAAAGAATGGGTTAATTCTAAAGTTTGATGTGGGTGATTTGCAAATCTCTAGAAGTAGGGAAACTCTTATATACCAAGACCGTACCAAGAACAAGATTAAGGAAAAGATTGAGAAGTATAAAGAATACATTATTAAAGAGGTAGAAGCAGGTATTGCTAATGCCAGTTCTTTATATGAAGTGAGAAATGTTTTAGCTAGTAATAAGTACGATAGCTCTGTTACTAATACTATTGCATCAGGACTAGTATGGAAGGGTCAGCCTGTATTTAATGATATCTGTAGATTTACTTATGGTAATCTGCGTGTTGATTTGAGTAATACCGACTTACTTAATATGCTACAGTCTTATGATAAAGGGTACAACGCTAAGATAGCTAAAAAGAGAAGCGTGAACTTCTTTGATATTGATGAGGATACAAAGATTTATGAATACGAGAAGATGGGGGATTATAAGAAGTGTGAACTTCTTTATGATAGTGGTGTTAGAGATTTCTATGTTATCCGGTTTACTAAGGAACAGGCTGATTTAAGAAAAGAATTAGTACGAATCATTGATAAGGATATTCTGATTCCATGTAGTACGTTACCTGCACCAGAAAAGATTGCTAAAACTTATGTGAAGGTTGGAGTGTTTGAGTATCATCCTCCTAGAAAAGATGGGTGGGGTCATCTTAATAGTGATTTTAAGTATGTATGGAAAAAGTCGGAACTTGAAATTGGGAAAGACCGTGTTTTTTATGTAGAGCTTAGTAACTATATGTGTACCTATAACGGAAAAGAGGTGGGTAGCGGTCTTGTTGACAAGGGTATCAAACTTCTTAATAAGATGGGATATAATACTGGGACTGTGTATGGGATTCGTAAGGGTGCTATTAATAAATTCAAGGATAATCCTCTATGTGTCAATCTGTTTGATTATGCTAAGAAAAAGATAGGGCTTAATACGGTGGCTCATTCCTTTTTTGATAAAGTTAATAGGGAATATACTTCTATCGGTATTCCTAGAGATACTAAGAGTGCGGTTAGAAATTTTGAGGGGATAGTTCCCTGCGGTATAGAAAAAGACTTCAAAGAAATGACTAGAAAGTTTTATCTATATGACAAAAACTCTATGCCCGGTTATATTAAAGACTACAACCGTTTTCTTATGTATATGTATGGTAGTGAGAATTGTTTAAAAGCCTCTGTTAAAGATAATTCTAAAATAGATAATATGATTAATGAATATAAAGAAAAGTATCCTCTAGTATATATGTTTGCATCTAGAGACTTATACCTTAATAGTACAGAACGAGAAGATTTTAACCGTTATATTGAAACTTTAAAGGAGAATTGAGATGAAGTGTATTGCCAGTAGTATTGTTAATAATGGGACTTTGGTTGCTATTATTGATGGGGTTCAATATATGGTTCCTCAAGACCATCCTCATTATAATGTGTTAAGAAGTAACTTTCATAATGAGGAGTGGGAAGATTTTGTTGACAACGAATCTTATGAAGTAGGTTTTAATAATGCAGTATCTCAATCGGGCCTAACGGTTGAAGATGGGGTTGTTAATTTTAACGGTGTCGTTGTGGAAAACTACATTGCCGATAGAATCTATGACCTGTACCGACAGGGTGAAGACTTTTCTTCATTGGTTGCCCTATTGGAAAACATTAACAGTAACCCATCGTTTAATTCGCGGGAACAACTACCTGACTTCCTTAATAATCAGTACATGCCCCTTACGGAAGATGGGTGTTTCCTTGCTTATAAGTCTGTTGGTTCAGATTTCTATTCAAAGAGAGCCGGTGTTATTGAATTGTTACAGGGAACTCAAGTAGGAGGAAGAATCCTAAACTCACCAGGAGAGGTCATTGAGTGCGACAGGAGTGCCGTAGATGACAATCCATCAAACCATTGCTCTACGGGTCTACATGCGGGAGCATTCGCCTACGGTGGCATTGGTGGGACTTATAATGGCTATGGAGACAAGGTTGTTATTGTTAAAATTAATCCCATTGACTGTGTTTCTGTTCCTTCTGACAATAGTTTTCAAAAGCTGCGTACCTGCAAGTATGAGGTTGTATGTGAGTGTAAGGATAAGCTCACCAATGCAGTATATAAAACAGAAGAGCCTCATAACGAAGATGAATATAGAGAAGAAGAAGAATATGATACCGAAGATAACAGTATTGATATTGATGATATTGATTTATATGATGAAATCTCTTTTGATTATATTACAAACAGTATGTTTGGATGGTCCGATGGTACAACTGAAAGAAGATTTCTTCAAGTAGAAGATAGATGTTCTGACTATTTAGAAGGCTTTCTGATGCCAGAAGATAAGAGTTATGACGAAGATGAAGATGAATATTGTGAATATAGAAAATTTAAAATCACTAAGATGTCTAATGTAGAACTAATTGTATGATAAAATTCTATAGTATACTATTTGCCGTTATACTACTTGTTGGTATATGGAAAAACTTTTGGAGAAACTATGAATAGGTTAAAAGGCAGTTTAGTTTATCTCAGTGGACCGATGGATAGAGTAAAAGATGGAGGTGCCGAATGGAGGGAATCCATAACTCCTATCTTGCAAGAACGTGGTATAGGAGTTCTTAATCCGTGTAATAAACCTATTAGGTTTGCAGAAGAGAATGAGGAAACACGTGAACAGATTAATAAATGGAAATTGGAAGAAAAATTTGATAAAGTGCGAGATAAGATGAAACCTACCTGTGCTGTTGACCTACGAATGGTTGATATTGCACATTTTCTGATAGTCTACACTGATATTGACACTCACGCAGCGGGTACATATCATGAGGTTAGTTTAGCGGTTATGCAAAAAAAACCTGTTTTAATAATGTGTAAACAAAAAAAAATGACGATTCCTAGCTGGTGGTTCGGAGTCATTCCTCACGAAACTATGTTCAGCACCTGGGAAGAGGTAAAAGAATACATTAGACATGTTGATGAAGACCTTGTTGTAGAACACTATAATAGATGGCGTTTTTTAGATTGGGATAAAGTTTATGGTTCAAGCCTGGAGAATAAATAATGAATATTGAAAATATTATTGCTGGTGAATATTTAATGGTTACGCAATTCCCTATAAAAAGTACGACACTAATGGGTCAGACAGTATCTCAAGCTGACGAACGGTTAAAAGGGGTAATGTTAAAAGTAAAAGCTATGACATGTCCCTATATTTTAGTTGAATGTACAACTATTACTGGAGGGTATAAGGATGTGTATGATATGATAATTAATTATAATGACTATAAATTCACTAAAGTGGATGATAAGTTTTTACAGCATATCAATAGTATTCCAGATTTACCAGCAGGTACTATAGATGATATTTTAGGAAAGGTGAAGATTTGATAGATTTCATTTCTAGGTTTCCAGAGGAACTATATCAAACGACTATAGAAAACCGAAACAATTACATAACTAAAGTCATAAATGGCTATACTAGAGCAAAGAGTAGTCGGGTCTTTATAGGTGGTATTTGTCGTGATGTAGAGCCTGTATTACCTTATACTATTAACCGAATAAATAAATTAGCTAACCTATTCAAAGATTTCTCTGTTCATATTTTTGAAAATGATTCTACAGATAATACTAAAGAATTATTAAAATATTGGGGTAGTTCTGATAAAATTAATGTATACTGCTCTAACCAAAATAAGCCAAAACATGAGCAAAATGTTTCTACTGAACGCATGATAGACATGGCTGGTTATAGAAATCAATATCTCAACATACTCAAAGATTGCATGAGAACGGGAGACCATTATGATTATTCCATATTCTTAGACATGGACCTCGAAGGGGGCTTTTCCTATGATGGAATAATGAATACGATTGGAACTAACTATTGGAGTGCTGTTGGTTCAAACGGTTTATGCTATCAAGATGGTGGTAGGTTATTCTATGACACGTGGGCCTATAGGGAATTGGACAACGATAAAGTAGAAAACGTAGCAGAACGAAACCTTCTTCTATTCAACAGGGGTGAGAAGATGGAATATGTGTTTTCCTGCTTTGGTGGGTTAGCTATATATAAACCTTACATATTTCAGGGCCATATGGAATATAAAGGTGATGACTGCGACCATCCTTCGTTACACAAACAGATACGTGAAGATGGAAATCCTATTCATATTAATCCTAGTCAGATAACGGTTTATTCACCTTCTCAATACGTCTTGAACAAGGAGATTACTGATGCCTTATATTAAGTCAGAAGACCGGGAATTATTTAAAGATACACTACCATATGTAATCACAGATATACGTAAATTCCCACAAGAACAGCGAGCCGGAATGTTGAATTACTGTATAACCGAACTGTTAGACTCATACAGAGATGGCGAATGGAACTATCAACAGCTTAATGATGTAGTTGGAATGCTAGAGTCTTGTAAGTCAGAGTTTGAGCGTAGACTAGTGGCTCCATATGAAGATGAGAAGAGAAATGAAAATGGGGATGTGGAAATCTATGCTAGAGTAGAGAAGAAAAAACAGGATGAGATTGAAGATATGATAAATACCCAAAAGTTATAGGATGACAGATGGGCAATGACACAACAAATGGAAGATATTTTTAAAGAACTTAAAGAGGATAGTGAATGATACATCCAACAGCAGATGTGGAAACAGAAGACATAGGAGAAGACACAACCATCTGGCGATGGACTCACATCTCCAAAGGAGTGACCATCGGGAACTCCTGTATGATTGGTGCTAATGTTTATATTGGTCCAAACGTAACCATAGGAGACAACACGCGAATTCAGAATAACTGCTTCATTCCAGAAGGGGTTACAATTGGAGACAATGTATTTATAGGACCAGGACTAATGGTTACAAATGATAAATTTCCACCTTCTGATAGGGTTGATAAAACAGTAATAGAAGATGGTGTTGTTATTGGGATTAATACTACTATAGTCGCTCCGGTTACGATAACTAAAAACTCTAAGGTTGGTGCATCTTGTGTTATTAGAAGAGATTTAGATACAACTAAAATAAAACCAGGAAAAAACGTATGGTTAAGAGGTGATTGGTGAACAATGTTCTTATGATGTTGCAAGCAAGAGAAATCCCCTCAGTAATGGATGCCGTAGCTGAGATAAATATAAGTAAGGTATTTTTTAAAGGATTCACTGAACTACAGTTATGGCCTTTATTCAATGAGTTCGTCAAAGACACTGATTATGATAACTACATTATAGCAGCAGATGATATTATCTTTAATCAATATATGACAACATGTATCGAAGACTCGTTAGAGGATATGGATTTGGTAACTGGTTACTGTGACCTGTATCAAGGAAGCGAGCATGTTAATATATGTAAGACACCTCTTAAAAGTACAAACACTTATCCAGACTGGCCGGATTATGATTTCTACACCTTAGAAGAGATACGGAAGTTAGACAACTTCCAGCCGTCATGGTTTGGTGGCTGGGCTTTGACAGGTATATCTCGCGGTGTGTTACTAGATAATCCAATAAGGGTTCATCCTGTGGGTACTGCTCAATCAGACTACGTATTCTCTTACGATATGACTCATAACAAAAACAGGATTTTCACAGTACATAAAGAAGTGTATCCTAAACATCTAAAAGAAGGACCAGAAGCCGAGTGTAGGCAGAACTGGCTCGTAGGAAAAACAGAACCGAGGATTATACATGACAGCATTTGTTAAAGAAGCTTTTGAGAAGGAACTAATAAAGTATTTTCCACATACAAAAGATGCTATAGCTGTTAATAGTGGTACGTCAGCACTTATAGCCTGTCTGTGGTCTTTAGACATGAATCCTGGGGATGAAGTAATCACTACGCCATTCACCTTTCAAGCAACCACTAATGCTATAGTCATAGCGGGTGGGACGCCAGTGTTTGTTGATATTGGTGACGACTATTTAATTAACGCAGACCTAATCGAAGAAAAAATAACAGATAAAACCAGGGCCATTGTACCAGTTAATATCTTTGGTAAACTTTGTAATATCAAAAAGATAAGTGACTTAGCTTATGAATATGGTAATATTGCAGTTATAGAAGATTCGGCCCAGTCTTTTGGAGGCCAATGGCCTCGCGGAAGTGATGCACAGTGCTATTCGTTTTATAAGACTAAGAATCTAAGTACGTTTGAAGGTGGAGCTATAGTTATTCCTAATGTTAGTTTATTGAATCATAAAAAGATTAGGGCTATCTGTGATAATGGTCAAACTTCTAAGTATTACCATGAATATATTGGGTTTAACTTTAAAATGTCTGATATGACAGCCCTTCTCGGCCTCGAACGGCTCAAGCTGCACATGGTAGGGGCATTGTCAGAGCTTGGAATGTACGGACCACAGAGTGGGCACTACCCAACCCTGACGTATCAACAGCCAGCCATTAAGAAACGTGGAATTACGGGCGACTGCCCAAATGCTGAAAGACTTGTAAGGATGATAAAATGAAAGTACAACTGTTTGGTTATGGGAAGATGGGAAAGATTCATGGTAAATATTTGGATGAGCAAAACATTCCATTTACCGTATATGACCCTAAAGTTAAAATGGGACATGCTGATAAATTTGGAGATACTGTCGCAGAGGGGATAACCCATGCAATCATAGCTTCCCCTTATGATAAACACTGGGAAAACTACCAACAGGTGCGGGAATGGTATGGCGATATCCCTATCTTAATCGAGAAGCCCGTTTTTATTGATAAGGAACATCTTCCAGAGATTAAGAATGTGTTTGCCGGTATGTGTGAGCGTTTTAACGAGAATGTTGTCGCACTTAAAGAAAAAATAGAAGCAAATAACGAACAGGTTGTCTGTGTACATTATACTAATGTATATGAGAATGATTGCAGTAATAAGCATTTAGATTTAGAGATTCATGGCTTAGATTTGGCTGCGTTCTTTAAGTCTACCGGATATATCTCTTCAGTACATAAAACAACGTGTCCCGGTCGCACTCTTAGACAGGTACATGTTGCTACAAAAACGGCCCATAATGACAGGAAAGACTATTGTGTATATCTTTTAGAAAAAGTCCCATCAACTATCTTGTTGGAACAACAGGCTTTCTTTAGGGGTGATACGTGCGATGCTACAAAAGCACATCGGGAATTATTGGAGAGGTTATGACAACACAACAAGAAATAAGAAAACAGATTGCAGAACTTGAGAGGGAGTTGCCACTTGCATTGGATGTTTGTCCTTTCTGTGGTGATGGCGGTGCATCAATTCATCCAACATCTCTCGCTTTGTATGGGAATGAAATGGGAATAGAGGGGCAAGATGTGTTTTATGCTCATTGTGATTCGTGCGGTGCAGAAGGACCACAGGCTTTTTATTATCAAGAAGCAATCAATAATTGGAATAATAGAATAAGAGATTTAAAATGAAATTCCCCATATCTGTTAACTTAATAGTTAGAAACGAAGAAGACAGGCTTCGCCTACTCTTGCCTATTCTTGATGAATATTTTGACGAGATAATAGCTGTAGACCAGGACTCAACAGATGATACAGTATACGTTCTTGATGAATATGCCCATCAAATTCTTAGTGACAAGGCAACTGGATATGCGGATTCATCTCGTCAGTTAGCTTTAGATAGTAGTTCTAACAAGTGGATTCTAACTATAGATGCTGACGAGGTTCCTACTCATAGGTTCATTAAAGATATGGGAGAATTTATAAATGCAGATTATGGTATAGATGCAGAATACAGAGATTTAAGAGAACACTCTATCATATGTTGTGTGGCAGACGTAGAACCCACGGCTAAATTACTTCCTTATGAAATAGTAATGCAATATGGAGATACATATCCTTTACCTAAACATAAATCCATAAGAATGCAGACACGTCTTGTTAGAAAAGAAAATCTACTAATTAATGACCACTTACACGGTGGCGTGGGAATAAAAGACGGTACTACATGCTTGTATTGGCATTATAATGGGATTATCCAATTCAAGACCATCGCAGAGCGAGTAAGGTCGGACACAAGATACTTGGCAGTCGAGTTGGGCAAATACGACCCAGATATCCACTTATGAGAATTTTCGAAAACTTTTCCTTTTTTAGTGGATTCGGGTTGACTTTTATGCCGATACACTATATACTAGGAAAAAGTGTATAATACACTACGGGCTATTAATGGTTTCGATTGTGAAAGTAGTATCCTGTAACTGCACGTAGAAGTTGGACGAATGGCTTCTTTATAAAATCGCCCGAAAATCTAATTGGCACACGTCAATTCGCAATGGTAGCGTAAGCTATCGGGTTTATCTAGTCCTATTAGACAAAACTAGAATGAAATAGGTAGAAGCTGTAAAACCTGTGGATTTATAACAGTAACAACTAAGCCTGTGTCTATGCAGTCATAGACTAAACGTGTAAAGGTTACCTGAGAATTGTTTGCAACACGCCGGTTCGACTCCGGCATAGTCCAATTAAAACTATCCTGATAAGGTTATGGAGGAATAATTATGTTTAGAAGAGACTTTCTAGCTACTGCTGTATTACCTTTGTTTGCTAAGTTTAAAGTAGATAGGGGTGATTACGAAACAGGGGCTGACTGGCTGGCTAAAGCTAAAATAATCAGGTTTACTGTTCAAGAAGAATTTGATTATGAAAGAAATTTCTATAACAATGATGTTTATAATGTTTTTCCTAATGACTGCATTGTAGATGTGGAATTTGATAATGGGATGACTATTAGCTGGTCTGCCTTTAATGTAAAGGTAGATGTTTTTGCTCAGATAAATGCGAAATCTTGGGTTAAATACCCTATGGGAAAAGGGAAATATGCAAATTTAGTTCCAGAAAAAGAAGCGTTCGGTTATACATTTAAAATGAGAAATATAACGTATGATGATGCAAAATTAGCAGACAAACTAAGTCCTGCTGTGGATGAGTGGGTTGGAATAGAAACGAAGGAACTTCGAAATGAACAGTAGAATTATCCCAAATCAAACGGGTGTTTATCTGTGTTGGCATCCTACTAACAAGTTGACTAGACATTTGATTAGAGTGTTTTCTTTTGATAATAAGATGATGTGGTCATATATTAATGAAAACAGTGCTAATGATATAAACTGTTGTCCCGATATTATTGGGCTAGTTTCAAGTAAGGTATTTTAAATGAAAAAACTACTATTAGCATTTATGCTACTTTTTGCAGCCACTCCTGCAATAGCGGGTGAGAAGTCAGACTACTACGTGGTATATTTCACAAGTCAAGGCTGTGCCCCCTGTGAGCAGTTTCAAAGAGAAACACTACCACATAAAAACGTAAAGAAGACCTTGAGTGAGTTCAAGCATCACAATGGTAAGAATATCTTTATCTATGATGTATATAAGGCTAATAAGCTGGCCAAACGATATGAAATAGAAGCTACTCCCACTGTAGTCATTATAGAAGTAGCTACAGGAAAAGCAGTAAAAAGAGCCGTAGGATTTATGACTCCTTCTGAGTTTGTAAAGTTTTTAAAAGCACCTGTCAAAGTTAGGGCAGGACCAGTAGAAACGCAATTCTTTGGTGCGGCTATAACGCTTAAAGGAATAATTATACTGTTTGCTAAGTTGTTGTTTTTTTTAATAGGCTAACTCTGATATGACATGTAATAACCACGGAAAACTAATTAAAATGGTTGATACTGTTAGCTGTTATATGGATGGTGGATTTGCAGTAGAACATTATAGTACATACAACTATCACGGAGACCAGTCAGAAGAAATAGCGACAGTGGTAATTCAGTGTGGTTCTTATGATGGTGAATACATAAATCTATTTGAATTACAAGAATGGTTTGATGATAACCGGGAATGGATTAATAGCTTAAAAACAGAGGAACTCTGATATGGAAAAGCCTAGCAAAAAACCTGAATATATTCTTCAGGAAACAGACTTAATGGAAGACGGTTGTTCCTATACTCCTGATGAATTACATAGTCTAGCAGACTGGATGAAACAATGTGATATATTAAGTATAAGATGCTTAGGAGAGCATAGTTCAGCAACATTTACTATATATAAACTAGAGACACAGGCTGAAGCGAATAAAAGATATAAGCAAGACTTAAAAAGATATAGTCAATGGGCAGCTAGAGACCAGATTGCTAGAACTAAACGTATAAAAGCCTTAAAACAAGAGGCTAAGGAATTAGGAATTAAACTGGCGTAGCCAGAGAGGAACTCTGATATGGAAACAAAAGTATGGACCTGGATGATTAGAAAAGGTGATGACGATGTTTGGGAATTTAGTGCAAAACCCCAACTCTTACCTTTTAAAGACGAACTTCTTAAAGCTATTAAACATGGAAATAGACCATATATAGAAGTTGGTATTCCTCATAAGAAATGTATTCTGTATCTATTTAACAGTGAAGACTCTGCTAGGACGTTTCATTCGGGTTTTATGGTTGGAAAAAGGTTTCAATACAGTCCCGACGAATTTTGGCAGGATATATTAGATAGATATATTGATGCTAATCTTAAAGGTGAAACAGTATTTGACAATGGGAATATTAAGGGGTTTGAAGGATGATAAATATTAAAGTAAAGAAAGCTAAAACCAAATCGTTAGATTTGATTGAACCTGTCGAGATGTTAGGAACTCCTCATGGAACAGTGTTTCAACAATATGCTCATGATATGCCCACAAAAAACTTCTGGATTAGTTGCGGAGGTGCAGAAGAAGCTATGATTAACATTTTTTATAGCGATGACCCACCTTATGTGCAAGAATATAGATTAAGCACAGATGATATAGAGAGTCTTTTAGATTTTCTACCACATATTAAGGCTAGACAAATCGAAGCTGATGTAAAGATAGGTCTGAAAATATGAACATCCAACCTAAAAGACGCTCTGCCCTATCTGACACTATGGGGGCATGTTCCGTATGTCATCAGTTGATTCGTAGTAAGTCGAGAAAAGCTGGTTATATTGAATACTATGAGCTAGGAAACAAAAAATCACACCTTCGGTGTGTTAAAGGGTTAAAATGAGTACGGTTAAGATATCAGAAGTATATCCAGAAGCTATAGTAGAATGGTTTTTTTCTGTTATTATGGGTAGTTGTGGAGATGGAGCCGCCGTTATTTGTTGTAATAATCCAAGAGAAACAGCCGACTTCTTTATTAAGTGGTGGACTGAAGTATATCTACCAGAAGCACAACAAAATGGATATAAGAGAACCGAATTTTATCATCCAAGAGAAGAATATACCGGACCCGATGGTGAGATAGTAGTAAACTATCATGACTCTAATGAGAATTTTATGTTCTGTGATAAAGAAATAGATTTGGGACATGGTGATGTTAGCTTTATCATCGAAGAGGACTGTAAATCTTATAAAGGATTTATTATAGAAGGGTTAAAATGAGTACAAAAGATACATACATCGTAATGTGGACTATAGATTATCAATTTGATGGATATTCTTTTCAAAAGGGTTCAAGTATGGATGATGCTACTACGAAGTTCATTGAAAGTGTTTGCGGTCCTAATTGGGGGCCGTTGAGACCTTATGGCACTTTAACTAAAATGATTATTACAGAACTCAATAATACTTATAAGGTTCCACTTTAGGATAGAATATGATAGATAGAATTAGTTCGATACTTGACGCAATTGAAAACAGTATAATCACTAAGGTTTTAATCAAGGCATTAGCTGTA
>Ga0114999_10003305_pt1 | contig 20325 bp, 19 predicted proteins | sample ArcticOcean_MG_C_3_FD_89820 | JGI IMG/M metagenome (GOLD analysis project Ga0114999, IMG submission 89820) | Marine microbial communities from western Arctic Ocean - ArcticOcean_MG_CB8_126 | ecosystem: Environmental > Aquatic > Marine > Oceanic | place: Arctic Ocean: Canada Basin | collected...
GTACAGGAGATTCTTTTTTTCGGCGACTATAATTACTGACTCCGGAAATGGCGAGATAATTTAGATCGTGACCTGCACGGTTTCGGTAAGGTCCTGTTTGCCCGTACCCTGTTAGTGAACAAAATATTAGTGCAGGATTGTGTTTGCGGAGTTCCTCATAATCCAGCCCGAGACGTTTCATTACTCCTGGCCGAAATTGTTCCAAAACAATATCATATTTACCGACCAATTGTTGTACTATTTTAACCGCCTCAGTTTTTTTCAGGTTTAAAGCCAGCGAGTGTTTGGAGCGATTCAGTGTCGCATGAGTCGCAGAACCGGCTTTAACTCGTGGCGAAAGCATTCTCACTAAATCCGGACGTATTGGTGATTCTATCCTTAAAATTTCTGCGCCTAAATCCGCCAGCATCATTGATGCAAAAGGTCCGGGCAGTAAAGTCGAAAAATCGAGAATTTTTAATGAGGATAACGGAACAGACATTTTATGCTAATACGACCACTGCCTCAGCAACGATAGTCTGTGCCTGCGGTGTATTTGTGTAAAGTTCAAGACGCACAAATTTTTCACCGTCTTTTTCAAATTTCTCAACAATTTTTCCGCTGCAGGATACAGTATCACCTATTTGAGTCATTGCGGTGAACCGATTATTAAAGCTTCTGAGAGCAGATTGCGGAATCCAGTTCATGAGCATTTGGGCGAGATAACCCGCCGAGAGCATTCCATGAGCGATCACGTCATCCAGTCCTGACGATTTTGCGAAATCAAGATCAACATGAATTGGATTATGATCTCCGGAAGCTCCACAATAAAGTGCAAGAGTATGTCGGGAAACTGAAGGAGTTGTCAGTGCTGGAATTTCGTCCCCAACGTTAAAAGAGTCAAATTTTGGTAGAGTCATGATGTTTTATTGATGCCTAAAAACATAATTGGTTCTCGTTTCAGCGACAATTATACCGTCCTGATTTGTGAAAGTAGTGTCTGAAATCACGAATTGCAAAGCTCCTCCTTTTTTATCAATAATATCGGTGATTTTTTTACGAACAGTTATGTTGTCACCAGCATAAATAGGCGCATAGTAGTTGAAACTTTCTTCACCGTGCAGTAATTTTTCCAGCGTTTCTCCCAAAACACTCATGAAATCCACCAAATCCAAAGCATCTATTTCTAGCATGAATGGGAAGGTTGGAGGAGCCAACAAGCCAGGAAGGCCTGCTGCTTTTGCTGCATCCGGATCTGTATATATCCCCTTGGTTTCTCCAAGTGATTTTGCTAAAAACATTAAACGTCCTTCTTCAACAGGCTTCGTAACAGGCGGAAAATTGTAACCAATGATTTTATTGTCGATCATTTTTTACCGGATCAGATTAGCGTAGAATTATTTTTTGTGTTTCTCTATGGAAATTCTAGGGTTGCTTTTTTTGCAAACTGCTAAAATAAGTGTATGCTTAGCTTGTTTTTCTGTCAACAACTAACGAAGTTTGCAGACTACAATCGTTTGCATGATGAAACCAAATGTGGAAGTTTTCGCCCGCAGATAGTAACAGCACAAGCTTCAATTTGATTGAGATCCGGACGGGCTGCATCAGGAATGTTTTTGGTACGGTTACGGACTGTCAACAAACACTGCAATAACCGCTGTTCGTTTTGCTTGACCCCCATTCTTCCTCCAGTACAATGCACACGTGCTTCCTTAAAAGTCAACCAGGCCGGAAGGCTGTTTAATTCTGCCAGCAGGGATTTTCTAATCTCAGCTAATTCTGCAGTATATGTAGCATTCTGTCTGTTAGAACTGCAGGTTGAAGCAGACTGCTCATTGTTTTTTAAAGACAACTTCGACAAGCGGTTTATCAGTAATAACATCACGATAATCACCAAAAACGCTGCCAATGAGATGAATATCCATTTCAGCCATTTCAGCCATTTGTTGGCAGATTTTTTAGTTTTACCCTCTTTGAAACTAACCTGAAAAAACTGTACTTTCCCGTCTGCAGATTCCAGGTTCAGGTTCGGTGTTTGATCATAACCAAGTACTGCTCCAACCAGTTTAATTTCATCAATTTCCGGTGCTAGCATGCCATCTGTTAAACTTGAAAGATCAGCCACATCATTTGCATAGCGCTGAATCAGTTCCATAACTTTAGGATTCTCGCGCCAGTTATCACGTTTAACTTCTGGAGCAGTCACGCCGGCCAGATCAAATCTGGAAAACATCTTGGCCTTGCGTTCCTTTCCTGTACCTGTATCACAGACACCTATCGGACGCCATTGAATGTATTTGAGATGGGAAATTTCAGTCATGTTTCAGGAATGATTTTTCCCAATGCAGGGTGGACTGAAAGAGAAGAGAGCAGATGCACTGAGCTGATTTACTGGCTGGGGCGGCAGGGATCGAACCTGCGAATCACGGGATCAAAACCCGATGCCTTACCACTTGGCTACGCCCCAAAATTATCAGTAATTAAGGCTTATTATTCTAGCTGGACAGTGAAAAATTGCAAGAGAATTTATGTGTGTAATCATTATTCTTCAACAACAAACTCAAAGCCCAGCAATGAAAGAGTGAATAGTACCACATCAAAACCCAAAAGTAATTTCCACCAAGACCAGACTTCTTCCGGATGTGTTCCAAAAAAAAGAAAATCCGTGAGACGCACAACACACAAAAGGCTTGGAACAATCAGCGGGAAAATCAAAATTGGCAGCAGCATTTCTTTTCCACGCACAGTCGCAGTCATTGCTGTCAGCAAGGTACCTAATGAACTGAATCCTACAGTGCCAAAAAGTAAAACAAAAAATAACTCCAGCCAGTTCCATACTTCAACCTCAAACAGAAAAAGACATAATGGAATGAACAGCAGTTGAGTCAGCAAAAGTAATATGGTATTTGCCAGCATTTTACCTAAAAACAATACACTGCGGTCCACTGGTGCTGTTAACAAACCACCCATGCAGCCTGTTTCCATTTCCTGTACGTATGACTTTCCAAGTCCAAGTACTCCACTCATCAGAAACACAATCCAGATAACTCCCGGAAGTGCCAGCAGGAACACTTCTGGTTCTTCGCCCAGTGCAAATTGAAAAACCAGTAAAGTCAAAATCGAAAATAACAGGATCGACAACAAGTTATCTTTGCGTCGTAAATCAATCAGAACATCTTTCCAGACTAAAATTAAAGTATGCCGGAAAAACAATTGCATGAGGAGGAATTACGCTAAAGGAAGTAGCAAAGATAAGATTAGGCTGCTTTTTCTTTGCTGGTATTTTTGGGATTTTTGTTCGAAGTTGATTCTTTTTTTTCCGATTTACTCAACTTATCCGTTGTCGACTTCTCTGAGGTTGACTTCTCTGAGGTTGACGTTTCCTTCGTTGTTGAAGAACTTGTATCTTTTTCGGATTTTTCTGAGTCTGATTTTTTATTGGAATAACCATCTTTGTACCATCCACCACCTTTAAGGTGAAATGAGCTCATCGATACTTGGCGTTCAGCAGTGTTTTGTCCACAATCAGGACATTCCTCCAGTGAAGGATCGCTGAACTTTTGCACTTCTTCAAACTCGTGACCGCAACTTTTACAGAGATATTCATAGATTGGCATATTGTTCTCTTTCTGCTACAATAAATTATTAACTAATGCAGAAGACATTATACAATTAATTATAATTTTTGTCAATTCAGAGTTAGTCAGGGACTTCGTTTGAGCACAAGTAAATTAGAGGCAACTCATCTTAAAAAATCTTACCAGGGTAGGCATGCGGTTAAAGGCATCTCACTTGAAGTAGCACAAGGTCAGGTAGTTGGACTGCTTGGGCCTAACGGAGCAGGAAAAACCACCACATTTTATATGATTGTTGGTGTACAGCGTCCTGACGAGGGTACTATCCTTTTAGACGGGCAGGATATCACCCGATATCCCATGCACCAGCGGGCAAAAGCTGGACTTGGATATCTTTCACAGGAACGATCTATTTTCAGGAAACTAACTGTTGAGGAAAACCTGAATGCAGTCCTCGAAATGCTGCCGTTGAGCCGTACTGAAAAACGGGAACGGCTGGATTCACTGCTGAATGAACTAGGTATACAGCACGTACGAAAAATAAAAGGTTATGCTCTGTCAGGCGGTGAAAGTCGGCGTGCAGAAATAGCCCGTGCGCTGGTGCTTGAGCCTGCAATCATGCTACTCGATGAACCATTTGCAGGTGTTGATCCAATTGCGGTCGCAGATATTCAAACCATCGTCCTGCAATTGGCTAAACGTAACATAGGCATCTTGATCACCGACCATAATGTCAGAGAAACATTCGGTATAATCGATTATGGTTATATTATGAACGAAGGAGAGTTGCTGATTGGCGGTACTCCGGATGAATTGGTCGAAAATGATCAGGCTCGAAAAGTTTACCTCGGGAAGTCTTTCTCGATGTAGGTTTGACTTTTACGTCAATTTGGAGCGAAACTGGTAGTAAGTAAATTAGTAACAACTATATGAAGTGTCTTTTGAAAATACTTTTCTCAAACGTGCAAGCAGGATAGCGAGGATTCATGGCAATGCAGATGAAAATGCAAATGAAGATGAGCCAGCAGCTGATTATGACCCCACAGTTGCAGCAGGCTATCAAACTTTTGCAATTGTCACGCGCAGAACTGGAAGAGTTAATAGAACAAACTCTAATCGAAAATCCAGTTCTTGAGGAGGGTATAGACATGGATACCTTTCCCAACAAAACAGATGATTCTGCTGAAACCGCTGAAAGTCCGGAAGTAGTAGCAGATACGGAAGATTTCGAAACTGCCCGTGAAAATGAACATGAAAATAATGATCAAGATGAGATTGACTGGCAGCAGTATATTGAACAGGTTGAACAATTTGGAGGTTACCAGGAACGGCGTTATAACATTGCTTCCGACGATGAAGATAGCCCCTCGATAGAGGCCACAGCAGCGCAAACCGAATCCTTGTCCGATCACCTGGTCTGGCAGTTAGACATGCAGGATCTTTCTCCACTGGAATATAGAACAGGTGCTTTCTTAATTGGCAACATTGATGATGATGGTTTTCTGGTAACAAGTGTACGTGAGCTTTTGGAATCACAGCGTGATTTGTACGATCAAATCAACCAAAGCGACAAAAAAGGAGAGTTGCCTGAACTTCCGGAAATTGATGCGCATTTGCTGGACCTCCGTTTTCAAACAGGCAAAACAACCCAGAAGAAAAAAAATAAAAAGGAGGATTTTGCTGACATTGAAGAATACGAAGAAATTCCAGAAGAGGAGCCAAAAAAACCAGATGTATCAGCTGCAGCTTGTTCTTTCGTAGAATATGTCTTGGGAATAATTCAACAATTTAACCCAAATGGAGTTGGTGCCAGAAGTTTACAGGAATGTCTCTTAATCCAGTTGGACATTCTGGGTGAAAGCGAAAACTTGAGTGCACGTATTGTCAAACATGACATGCCGCTGCTGGAATCGAAGGACCTGAAAAAGATAGCACGAAGGCAGAAGCAGGATCTTGAACAGGTAATTGAGTCTTATCGTCTGATCATGTCTCTTGAACCAAAACCGGGACGGGAGTTTATTCCAAATCCATCACACCATTACATAATTCCTGATGTCTATATATATCAAAAAGATGATGAATATAAAGTCGCGTTAAACTCCGCAGGTATGCCTCGGTTACGGATCAGTAATTATTATAAAGATTTGAGCAATACTATGGAGGACGACGGCAGTCTCACCAAAGATTATATCCAGGAAAAAGTAAAAGCAGGGCAGTGGCTGCTGAAAAGTATTGAACAAAGACAAAAAACTATTTACCGCGTGACTAAAAGTATTCTGCGTTTTCAAAGGAAATTCTTTCAGCACGGTATCCATTTTTTACGCCCTCTTGTGCTCAAGGACGTTGCAGAAGATATTGACGTACATGAGTCAACCGTCAGCCGCATCACCACCAACAAATACGTGCATACACCTCAAGGAATATTTGAACTAAAATATTTCTTCACCAGTGGTATTGATCAAGGTGGAGGAGAAGCTGTTTCTTCAAAACGTATCAAAGATATGATCCTCCAAATGGTGCAGAAAGAAAACTTAAAATCACCATACACAGACCTGCAGATAGCAGATATTCTTGAGCGGCAAAGCGGAATCAAAGTTGCACGCAGAACTGTCGCAAAGTATCGTGAAGCACTCAAAATTCTGCCCTCAAACAAACGCAAACAACTTTTCTAATTCAGCAATCTGTAAAACTTATGGGAATCCTACAGCGATTATTCAATCTGTTTCGTTCAAATGCAAATGACTTGCTGGACAAAGCAGAAGATCCTGAAAAAATGCTTCAGCAAATGCTTGCTGATCTGGAGGTTCAAAAAAGAAAAGCGAAACAGCAGATGACTGAAGCCTTAGCATTACAGAAAGGTCTGGAACGTGACACTGAAAAGGAACATAAAGAAGCAGATAAATGGGAGCAAAAAGCCGTTCTGGCTGTGCAGAATGAAAAAGATGATTTAGCAAAAGAAGCTCTTACACGAAAAAAAGAATACGTCAGACGGGCTGCGGATTTTGAAAAACAGCTGGAAATGCATCGGAACAACGCAGCGGCTCTCCGTAACAGTTACCAGACTATGGAAAATAAAATCGATGAGATAAAACGTAAGAAAGGTATCTTATCTGCTAAACAAAAACAGGCAGAGGCTCAGGCAAAAATATATCAAACTATGGAGGGACTTGGAGATACTTCCGGAACAATGGAAACTATTGAGAGAATGGAAGAAAAAGTTGAAAATATGGAGGCCCGTGCAGAAGCATATCAGGAAATAAGCCTCGAGTCGGATAAAGATAGTTTAGAAAGTAAATTTGAAGAGTTGGAACATGACTCTACAGATATGGATGTTGAATTACTTGAATTAAAAAAACGCGCCGCGCTGCCTGCGCCTGAAAAAGAAACTGATAAAATATAATAATAATGTTGCCTTTGTCTGATCTGTGCATCATAATGAATAGTTTTAATAAGATCATTTCCAAATTATTTTTTGCATAAACAGGTAATACATGCCAATTAGAGTAGAAGTTCGTGACGGAAACGTCGGCCGGTCAATGATGCAATTGAAGCGCACCTTGATCAGAGAAGGACTTTTTAAAGAAATAAAGAAACGTAAATATCACTGCAAACCATCTTTAGCAAAACGTCTAAAGCGTGAAGCAGCAGCAAAACAGCGCAACAAAGATCTCAAACGCGAAATACGTGCCGCGCTTAAAGCCGATTTCTAATATTATTCCTGCATTTGCAAAAGGTCATTTTAATCTAAGTGACCTTCCTTCCTCTTTTACCAGCAGATATTACTACTAATTACAAATTGACCTGTATAAAACAGTCCTCAATTCATGAGTAAACCCTTAGTCCTTTTTCGGATTAAGGCAGATTACTGACGGCAAATGTTTTTTTAGGGACTATCACTGTCGGATTAGTAGAGTTATTTCTCCAGGCTCAGGAAATCTTGACAGTTTTTTCTTAGAAAAAACTTTTTCTCCATCCACAACCACTTCAAAATCACCCCTTTCACCTGAAAGAAGTTCAGTTTCAACCTTGAATGATTCTTTTAATTCCGCAGCCAAACTGACCGCGCTGGGTTTGTAGTTTCAAACCACACAGTAAAATATCTTAATCTGCATTCTATCCTTGTTATTAAAAAAGTTTTAAACTTCTGAAGCAGCAAAAATTTAGGAGGATTCAGAGTTATTAATTTAGAATGACTCGATTCTGAGAAAAAATCAAGATTTGGAAGCTTAGCTGAAAAAAGTGAAAGATTACTTACTCTATTAGATTAACGATACGGAGTTATTTTATTCAAAACGTGAATGAGCTTTGAAGTTGGCTAAATCAGCGACAGGAAATTTTCCAGCTGCGGGAGGATGGCTGATTTTGTTGACCAGCAGTGTGAGTATTTTTTGGATTCCTGTCAATAACGCTGAGAATAAAGGCAGTGGCGAAAGTAGCCTTGACATGCGGACGAAAGCAATAATAAACATAACTGCCAGAGCAGTTGAACTTAATGCAAGATCCATCGACTGCTCCAGCCACTCTACAGCTAATTTGCCTGCATAGCCATTTTGCCATAAAAAAACTGAATCTACTGGTTCAAGAAGAGCAAACAGCAAAGCAAGTTCATGAAATATCGAAAGTAAAAAAACGATAACAAACGCATAATAAGTTCCTGCCAGAACAGAAACGCTACCCGGTTGGTGCAAAAATATACGGACAAAAAACCATGGAAGCAACAAGGTTGACGGCCCAAATAGTTCCAGAAAAGAACCTCCTGTGATCGCGCCGATCAATCCAATCCAGTTCTGAATCCCTGCTGAAGGATATAACTGATTAAAAACCGTCGGATCCTGAAAATCCGCCGTTATTATGGACAGCAGAAAAACAAAACCTAATCCGCCAAAAATCAGATAGTCTATACGTAGTTTGATTACACTCATTGAAGCTGGTTTATCAGATTAATAATTTAGGATTATTTTTAGTAACTTTTGAGACGATTGCTGCTACTGAAGGCAATACATACGCATCGATTGACTCTCCCATAAATGCTAACTCACGAACAAGAGTCGAACTGATGGCAAAAAGATCCGGTTTGCCAAATAAGCAGAAGGTCTCAATTTCTTGGTCAATACCTTTGTTGCCTACTGCCTGCTGAAATTCGCCCTGAAAGTCCTCCAGACTTCGTAAACCTTTCACAATTACTTGCGCTTTACATTGCTGTACATAACGAATTGTTGAGCCTCTAAAAGCTTCTACAGTGACATTTTTTAAATTATAATGCTTCACATATTCATTCATCATCTGGACACGCACCTCTTCAGTGAACATATATTGCTTTTCAGCATTGATGGCCGCAGACCAATAAACATGATCAAACTGTTTGCTCGTACGCACCAGAATATCTGCGTGACCAAAAGTTGGAGGATTTGCGCTTGTAGGGTAAACAGCTATTCTCATTTCTTTTATTCAAAATAATTGTTTAAGATTATCTGCCTGAAGTCTCTTATTCCTGTCGCAATCTATCCGTAAATTCATGAAGATAATTTAACGCCTGCAACGGCGTCATATCATTCAAATTTAATTTACGCAATTCATCCAGATAGAGAGATTCCTCCGGAAACAAAGACAATTGAGGATCCGCATCAGCGGAAATATTCCATAAACTGCTAGATTTATCACTTACTTCAGTAGATAAATCCTGTTTTTTCTCTGCCCCATCTATAGCTATAGGCAAATGGTGGACCATTGACGTCTCTTCCAATTGTTCCATCACCTCAAGCGCGCGTTTTACCACACTTTTTGGCAGACCAGCCAGCCTTGCCACTTGGACTCCATAGCTTTTGTCAGCCTCTCCGGCAACGATTTTACGCAAAAAAACAATTTTTTCACCTTCTTCTTCTACACGTACGCTGAAATTTTCAACAGAGTCCAGTTCCTGTGCAAGAGCAGTCAATTCATGGTAATGTGTGGCGCAAAGTGTGAGTGCGTTCAATTTTTGTAAATGTTCAACAATGGCCCAGGCAATACTAATACCGTCAAAAGTGCTAGTACCCCTTCCGATTTCATCCAGAATTATTAAACTTCGGTCAGTCGCATTATTCAAAATTGCTGCTGCTTCATTCATTTCCAGCATAAAAGTGCTTTGACCAAGAGTCAGATTATCAGAGGCTCCAACACGGGTAAAAATACGGTCAACCACAGACAATTCCGCACTCGATGCTGGTACAAAACTTCCACATTGCGCCATCAGTACATTTAAGGCAACTTGACGCATGTAAGTAGATTTACCGGCCATGTTCGGTCCTGTGATCAACATGATACGGCATTTTGTCTCTGCTAAATCCAAATCATTTGGCACAAACACTTCACCCAAATCAATTTGTTCGATGACAGGATGTCGGCAATCTTTCAAAAACAATTTTCTGGGTGCCTGCAGAGGATGTAGACTTGGCCGCACGTAATGATAATGTTCTGCAACATAAGCCAGCCCTGCCAGAGTATCCGCTACTGCGATATCCTGAGCGGTCTGCTGTACGCGTCTAGTGTTTGTGTTGATCTCTTTTTTTAACTGTTGAAACAGTTCAAACTCCAATTCACCTATACGCTCTTCTGCAGTGAGTATTTTTTCCTCAAATTCTTTAAGCTCGGGAGTAATGTAACGTTCAGCATTTACCAGAGTTTGTTTACGGATGTAATTTTCCGGAACAGAGGATTTATGAACGTTACTGACTTCAAGGTAGTATCCAAAAATTTTGTTGTAACTTATCTTTAAGGAGATTATTCCAGTTTTCTCACGTTCACTCAGCAGCATTTCGTTGAGAAATTGTTTTGAATTTCTCGAAATGTCGCGTAGTTCATCCAGTTCTACTGAAACTCCTGCTGCCATAAATCCACCTTCCCTAAGTTTAAATGATGGTGCATCCAGCAAATGTCGATGCAACAGATCTAACAAATCTGTTAGCGGATCAAATTTTTCAGCAATTATTTTTAACAGCGGTGATTTTAACTCTGCCAAATAGAGAGGAAGTTTCTGCACAGGTTCCAGGGATTCACGAAGAGCCACAAGGTCATTTATCCCTGTAACAGGCAAATTGATGCGCCCCACGATACGAGGCAGATCCTGGATAACGCTCAAACTTTCACGAAAATTTTCACAGAGCATAAAATTAATTTTCAACTCTTCGATACAGTCAAAACGTTCATTAATTGCCTCAATATCAAGCAACGGCTGCCGCAGCCACTGCCTGAAAAGCCGTGCACCCATTGGAGTCTGAGTGTGATTAAGAATATGAAAAAGTGTGTTTTTTCTGACTCCTGACTGACTTTCAAACAGTTCAAGATTCGCTACTGTTGCCTCATCCAGAAGCATAGTTTTTTCAAATGCATGCCGCCGCAAAGCAGTAAAGTGCCTCAAGTCGCATTTTTGAGTTTCTTCCAAATATCGCAATAACGCTCCAGCTGCAGAAATTCCATGCGGTAAATCATCTACCCCAAATCCGGCAAGATTCAGCGTTTCAAAATGTTTTTGTAAACAACGTTCGGTTGCTTCCTTATCAAAATGATATGGGTCAATAAAATTAAAAAGTCCTGTCGATGGAAAAACCTGTTCACCCTGGAAACCTGCTTCTTTTTTCTGCAAGACTGCTGAGCTAAAGTCTGAGGTGTTTTCCCTGTCAAGCAACTGTGTCATACGCTGCACCAGTTCCTCCAGAAAGAGTGATTCTGCTTCGGAACGGCTTTGTGTGAGGAGAATTTCCTGTGGAGTCAGTTGTGCGAGGAAATCGTAGAATCGATGAGTTTCATTCAGCTTAAACTCTGCAACTTCAAACTCACCTGTAGAAAGATCCGCAAAGGCTATACCCAGACATTGGGAACGCAATACCACGTTGATTGCCAGCAAATAATGATTGCGGTCCGGATCAATCAATTGGGGTGAAACTGTAGTACCGGGAGTTACAACTCTGACAACATCCCGTGCTACCAGACCCTGTGCTTTGGCAGGATCTTCCATTTGCTCACAAATGGCCACTTTGTAACCTGCAGCCGTCAGTTTGTTTAAGTATTGTTCATAGGCACGGTAAGGCACACCACACATCGGTAACGACTTTTTTTTGTCACGCGAAGTCAGGGCAATTTGCAAAACTTTTGCTCCTACAATAGCGTCATCTCCGAACATTTCATAAAAATCACCCATACGGTAAAACAAGAGTTTATCCGGATGTTCCCGTTTGATGGCATTGAACTGACGCATCATCGGTGTTTCTACTTGAGGAACAGACATGGGTATTTCTGCCGAGGGAAAAATATTTATGACAAGTTTGCAGCCCAGAGAAGCGGGAACAATTTGTGTTTCATCGGCACACCCGCCGATAGTATAGCAACTTCATCCTCGCTAAGCAGGTTTTTAAGCAGAAGCGCTCCATCGTTCGCATAAGCTTTGATCTCAGCATCACTAATATGTACAGACATTTTTTTTCAACTTATTCCCTGGCAGCAGCCAAAGACATCAAATGTTTACGATAACCGATTTGACCTTCTGCTACCCAAGTTTTCAGCAAAGCAGAACCGACGATTGCAATTTCCGCTTTCCCATGTAAGCGTCGTAAATCTTCAGCTTGTGACAAACCAAAACCCAGTGCCAGCGGCAAATCCGTGTAGCGACGGCACTGTTGCAAAAAATTTTCCGCGTTTAAGTCCAGCTCAGTGTTTTTACCAGTAACCCCTTTTCTGGCAACACAGTAAATAAAACCGCTGCCATGACGGCATATCTTCCGGAGACGCTCCTCTGTGTTGATAGGCGTACAGAGCATGATAGGATCAAGCTCATGATGCCTGCTGTGTTCAAATAAATCACCGTATTCTTCCAGCGGCAAATCAGGAATGATAAAACCTTCACCGCCATTTTTCCGAATGTTTACACAGTAATTTTCAAATCCCATTGTGAATGCAGTATTGCAATAACCCATCATCAATACCGGAAAATCAAAGCGCTCGCTGGCACGCTTCATCAAATCAAAATACGCCTTCCAGCGCATACCGTTCCGGAGAGCCTCTTGATTCGCTTTGACAAAAAGCGGCCCATCCGCGCTTGGTTCGCTGAAAGGCATCTGCAATTCGACCATATCCACATCCGCCTCACCCATCGCCTCCAGCATTTCCCAATTCGCTTCCAAAGATGGATAACCCACCACTACATGGGTCATCAGCAGAATTTTGCGTTTAGTTTCCGGATGCTCATTTCCAGCGTAAAGTGGATCAAGTCGGTTTTTTAAATATTTTGTCAGGTTCATGAAATTATAAATTTGAAATTAGGAAACTGCATTGTCCTCATTTCCTCTGTGCCTTTGCTCTCAAAAACTCATCCCATTTTTCATCACCGATGGCTTCAGCAATATTAAAAATATCTTTGTCTCCACGTCCGGAAAGGTTGATCAGCACTTGAGTACCATCCGGAATGTCCGGAGCTTCCTCAACCACCGCGGCAAAAGCATGACCGCTCTCCAAAGCCGGAATTATGCCTTCTGTACGAATCAGTAGCTTTGTGGCAGAAATAACCGCATCATCAGTAGCGGCTGTGAAACGGACTCGCTTATGATCGTGAAGATGACTCAGAATCGGACTGACACCTATGTAGTCCAGCCCCGCGGCAATCGAGTGCGTATGCATCATTTGCCCTTCATCATCCTGAAAAAAATACGTTTTGTATCCCTGCGCTACTCCTACTGTACCTCCTGAAAAACGCGCAGCGTGCTGTCCGGAATCAAGGCCATGACCTCCGGCTTCAACACCAACCAGTTCCACCTCTTTATCTTCCAGAAACGGCAGAAACATCCCACTGGCGTTTGAACCACCCCCAACGCAAGCATATATTTTGTTGGGTAATTTACCATTTATTTTTAACATTTGCTGACGTGATTCCTGACCAATAATTGATTGAAACCAGGCTACCATTTCCGGAAAAGGATGCGGACCGCAGGTCGTGCCTAAAACATAATGTGTATTTTCCATACTTTCTGCCCAGTCCCGCATCGCGGCATTGATAGCATCCTTAAGCGTAGCCGTGCCTTCGGTAACAGTAACCACAGTCGCACCAAGTTGTTCCATCCAGAAAACATTTGGGCGTTGTCGTTCCACATCAACCGCGCCCATATAAACCGTGCATTCGAGTCCCATTCTCGCGGCCATAGTTGCCGTGGCCACCCCGTGCTGTCCGGCACCTGTTTCAGCGATTACCCTTTTTTTACCCATGCGTTGTACAAGCAAACCCTGTCCCATACAATTGTTCGCTTTGTGCGCTCCTGTGTGGTTTAAATCTTCCCGCTTACAAAAAACCTGAAATTTACCGCCCAGTGCTTCAGCAAAATTTAGCAACGGAGTAACTGGTGTGGGACGGCACGAATAATTCTGCATTACGTCCACATAACTTTGCCAAAATCCGGCGTCGGCCTTGGCTTCATTAAAAGCTGCAATTAACTCGTCAAAAGTAGTACGTAATATTTCCGGAATGAACATGCCACCGTAATCACCGTAATAACCGGAAGCATCAGGTTTAATAGATTGAGTGGGCATATTGGACTTTATTGTATCTTAGGAACTTTTAGTTTATTATCTTAGTTTAGATGTTACGTATTTTTTCTCATCTTGTCAATTAACGGTTCATGTTAAACAAGCTCTCGATTCGGGAAATGGCGATCCAGCAAATCTGGGCTGAGCAGGATTTTACAAAGGAGAATCTCAGGACAGTTTCCGGGCAGGCAGTAAAAATTGAGTTTGCGGGCTGGCACAATACTGGAAGTGGACCGGACTTCAGGGAAGCACGTTTGCAAATTGGTGAGCATTCGCTTTTCGGCTCAGTGGAAATTCATGTCGATTCTTCCGGATGGTACTTACATCAACACGAAAAAGATCCTAATTACAACTCTGTTGTTTTACACGTCGTCCTGTTCAACAGTGGAAAACGGTTAATTGAACGTGAAGATAAGTGCAAAATCCCGGAGTTGGAATTGGCTTCTTTTATCAACAAAGCACCATCCACCTCAGAAACGGCAGCCCGGGCGGACTTAAAACTTTTCGGTGAACTTCCCGGACGCTGCGGAGTGACAGCGGTTGAACATGGTACGGCAACACTGAAAAAAATTATTGGTCATGCAGCAGAACAGCGTATTCAAGAGAAAATGCATTTGTTGCTGAAGCGCTGGGATGAACAGGCACCTGAGGAATTGCTTTTTCAATTGCTGTTCAAATCATTGGGTTATTCACCGTTTGCCCAGGTTTTTGAAGAACTGGCAAAACAATATCAGTTTAGAGAACTCCGACCTTTGTTTCGGCAGCCTCAGAGGACAACACGGACTCTCGTACTTTCACGCTGGTTTGGTGCATGTGGATTGTTTTCAAGAGAACATACAATTGCCGACCCAACTGTACGCCATGAATTTCTGCAGTGGAAATCTGCTTGGCAGGAACTTCCGGAACATCCGCAAGTTTCCCGAAAATTTTCACAGGCTTTTCGTCCACAAAATACTCCAGAGCGGAGGCTGCTCGGCATGTTCCATCATTTATACAGAGTAGCAAATAAAGGTTTGCTCAAACACTGGCTGGTGGTGTTCCGTAACCTGAGTCAGTTTGCGGATGAAAAAGAATTGCGGTTGCAGGCTCTGTCCGAAACAGAAAAACTATTTTTAACTCCGGATTGGGAAATATGGCAGCAGCATCTCGTTTTGGGGAAATCAAAGCACGGATACTCTTCGCAGCTTGTTGGAAGAGACCGTCAAATAATTCTATGGGCAAATGCAGTTTTACCGTTCTTCCTTGCATATTCACGACACGAAAATGAACCGGAACTGGAAAAACTACTTTATCGGTTATTTATGATTTTACCTGCAGAGGCTTCAAACAGTAAAACACGTTTCATGGAAAAGCGTTTATGGTTTTCAGAATTGCCCAAATCGCCTAAACAGAAGCTTAACACTTTTGGAAATCGTCAGGGTTTGATACAAATTCAACATGATTTTTGCCGCAACTTTTACCAAGGTTGTGTACGCTGTGAACTACCAAGACTTTTAGCAGGCTGAATGCATACATGATGAACCAGTAAAAGTCTAACTGGTACACTTGTATGTTATTCCCGCGAAACGGGAATGACTACTATTTACGAATGCATATATGAAAAAAACAAATTTTACTCACAAAAAATATTTAACGCTTTTACTTTGCCTGTGTGCCTGCGTACTTGTCTCTGCCTGCACTAGAGTGAATCTTTCTCAGTTTGAAGTACAGCGGCCTTCGAGAATAACCGTTCCGCGTGAAGTAAAAAAAGTTTTTATCCGTGCAGATCTGGTTGATGAAACAAATGATAAACTTGGCATTAAAAATCAAGTACTTCAACAACTGGCGGATGAACTGAATCGTCTCGGACGTTTCAAAGTCAGTGTAGTGGATACTTTAGACGGAAGCCAGTTTGATTCAGAAAAGGAAACTGTCGCGATAATTCAGGGAGAAGTCATCAGCGGTGGGGAGGTGGACCGCGGACAGTTTACTGACCTTGCTACCTGCACAGGTGGAATCAGCGGGAGGCTGTCTTCTGCGGGAGCAGCAGCAATTACAAATGAAGCAATTACTTTGGATAAATGGCGCGGATATGTTTGCCGGAGAGGAACTTTTGCCGGAAACGCGGTTGAACTTGCACTTGCATCAGCATTTTCACTGGCAGGTTTAAATGACGTCATTCCGCCTAAAAACCAGGTGGTGCGGATTTATGATTACAAAAATATTTCACTTTTTGCTCAAGCGAATTTCAGTTTTAACATGATTGGTTTAAACAGGGAAACACTAGCAATTCGTGCCGATTCAGCCAGTTTCGGCCGTAGTATTACCGAAAATGATTCCTACCGTAACATCAAAGAAAGCCACCTTATTTCTCTGACTTTAGGCAGCCTAATCAGTATCACCAGAATTCCTATTTTCCCAATACCTAACCGCCAGCTTGCTTTAGCATCACGTAGTAATCCAAAACAAATATTCTATGGACCAAAAGGATTAGCAATACCTGATATATACGATTTGCCGCCCAAAGAAAAGAGGCAGGTGATTCAGAAACTAGTGAAGCGGACTTTGGAATCATTCATCCGCACAATTTCTCCATACAAGGAAATGGTTAAAGCCGAGGTTGCAGAAGGTGGTAGAGCAAAAGCAGGGACGTTACTCAAAGAAGGTAAATCCCAAAATGCTCGGAAGATCATCGAGGCGATTCCGGCTGAAAAAAGAGAATCTCAAGATTGGTATAATTTAGGTTTGGCTTATGAAGCAGGTGCGTTGAGTGCGGAAGATTACGAAGATGCGCGCAGATTTTATATTACCGCACTCGAGAAAAGTCCGGGTATAAAACTTTATGCGCAGGGAGTTGGACGAATCCGTCGTTATCTTGCTGAAACTAAAACATTGGCGGGACAATTTCAAAAATAGAAAAAAGCAACAATGACACTTTTGAATAACTATATATTTAATCATTTATTATTGATGTTGCTGATCTCCGCTTTTTTAATCTCAGGCTGTGCGAAAGCGACACTTACTGTCCGCTCACCTGCAGAAATAAATACAAGTAAAATCAAAAATGTAGCAGTAGGAGGATTTGAGATAGGGCACATAATGCTGAAATTTAAAACGGAACGAAACGGCGTCTGGCAAACTCATACTGTATTACTGAATGAGGAGCAGCAAAAATCCATCAGCCGCTCAGTAAGAGCAAGAGTAATAAATCTGTTAACCGCTACTCCGTACTTCAAAGTTATTTTTAGCGATGAATTTGAGACACTTGCAAACGACGCTGCACTTCAGAAGTTGGTTTCAGTACGCGGTTACAAAACTAAAAATGTTGACGCAGTTATCAATGGAAAACTCTGGCTTGAAATTGAACGTACCGATGGAGTTGACTTAAGTAAAGAAGGTCTGGAGTATTTTCGGCCACCACGTTACAGAAACAGTCTCGGCCTGAATCTGACAGTTGATCAAGTTGTTTGGTGGCCTTACAAATCAACGCGCGGGACATTAGGACTTGAAATGAAAATGACCCGTTTGCTGCCGACAGAAGTGGTCGCGACTACTTTTGAGACTAGAACTTACTCTCAAAGGATTGGCGGAAGGAGCAGAGAAAGTTTTCAGCAAATTGCTGAAAGTTTCACCTCAGTTCTATCTGCATCAAAAAGCTCAAAGACTGACAGCATTGAAAGCTCTACGGATGTTCTCCCTTCTTTTGAGCAAATAATTGCGGATATGGCGCTTTCAATTGCGAGTGGATTTATCCGTAGAGTTGCTGTTACTGAAAAAATAGTCAGCTACCCTCTTGCTGAGGGCAGCTTCCCAAATGCGAAAGTTTTGATTGAAGCCGGTGCTTACGATTTAGCAATAGGTCAACTGCAACATGCCACTGCAGAAAATCCTGATCCAAATGATCTATATAACCTTGGACTTTGCTTTGAGGCAATTGGAGATTATGGACTCGCCCAGATGACTTATAGAGAGGCCTGGCAGGCTGATCCGGAAAACCTGCTTTTTGCCCAGGGACTAGGACGCATTGAAAGACTTCGGCGTGAACACCCTCAACTACAGAGACAACTTGACTCACGTTAGTCTTACGCTTTAATGTAAATTACTCTAAGAATAATTTAATGAAATTCATGCTCGCAAATATTTTTTACGTCTCATCTTCCGAAATGCGGAAAGACTTTTCCGAAGTAAAGCTCAGTGCTTTTCTACTTTTGTGTCTGTCTGTATTTTTAATCACGGCCTGTGTGCCAAAAGTCAGTTTTCAAATCGAGCGCCCAGCGTTTCAGCGAGTTGAAAATATAAACTATATTGAGGTTAGCAATTTTCAAACAGTATCAGGACAAATCAAGTTCCCAAGTGAGACTTCATCCGAATCCAGTCGGATTTTTACTGTCACCGAAAAGTTATTAAAACCCGCTATTACCAAGTTCAATTCAAAAAATGAACTGGGGCACCTCGCAGCTGATTTGCTGAGAGCGGCTTTGGTACATGAACTTTCACTTCAGTCACCATATCAGTTGATAAACACTACCGGTAAGAAAACAGGATTTAGCGGCGTAATTCCGGATGAGACCGAAATTGCTGTTCTACATGCAAAAGTTAAATATGCAGAAATTATTATTGAATCACAAGAGGGACTTTCATATTTTACAAATGTGAAAAACAAAGGCGCTACCCTCGAACAATCATTGCTGGCCGGTGTCGTTTCAATGGGTGCAGAGTCTTCCGGAACGGGATTTGTGATCGCAACACCTTATGTGGAACAAATAGCCGCACTGGAAGTTGAATTTTCGCTGCTTAGAAAAAATGACAGAAGTGAAGTGATTCCTTCACAAAGTTTTCGAACTTACTTTGCCAGGAAATGGGGCGGCTCCGAGACTGCTTCGCATTTACCGATAAAGATAAAGAACTCAATTATTACAGAATATCAGTCTGATGAAGATTCTTCTGAGTCATTTCTTTCAAAATTTGATCAGGCAGGATTGTCCTTTACAAACCCAACTGAATATTTTGCCAGAGGATTTAACCTGAGAAATAATGTACAGGTTCCGCAAACTCCATTGGATCTGAAAATTAGGCTCGCACGACAAGTCGCACGACAATACGTGAAACAAATCAGCCCTTATTATGAAACGGCAGAATTACATGTACAGGATGGAAACAGCGTTGCAGTTAATTTGATCAGGGGGAATGCCTACCAAGAGGCAGTTGCTTTTCTGCAAGCTTTGAACAAGCGTACAGCTGAGGATGAGCACAATCTTGGTTTGGCTTTTGAAGCAGGTGGTAAAATTTCACAAGCCAGAAAACACTACGAAAACGCCCTGAAAATGGACAATAATAATCCCGTATTTAAAGCTGCGCTAACAAGGACTGTTAATTAAATCTCGGGTTTGCCAAAAAAAGGAAACCCGTTGATTATTTAAGGTTGGCTAATTCCTGGTGAGGATCATTCTTCATATCGAAGAATGGAACAGGAATTTTCAAGGCACGTGAAATACGTTCCAAAGAGGCTTCTGTGACCTCTGCTGCTTGCGATTCCCAGCTTTTTACAGTTTGAATTGCAAAACCATGTTCATAGGCAAATGCCTCTATAGACATCCCTCTCAGCAAACGGGCATATTTGATTCGATCACCGATCCGTTCCAGATCAAGGTCATTATCCAAACCCATTTCCCGCACATCAATCGCTAATACTTTAGCAATCTCACTGTATTTCGTCAGTTTGGGAGTTGAGTGTCCTGTTTCCCAATTTTTTACAGCTGTCAGAGAAACACTGAGTTTTCTGGCAAACTCTTTACGAGTTAAACCGGATTCCTCCCGCCACTGTGTCATTTGTTCACCAAATTCCATTTCACACTCTTTTTAGTTATTCTTTTGTTTGCAGCACTTTAATTATGTTTATTAACTTCTACTGCTTTTCGTACTATCTGCTGCGTGTTTTTACACACCTGAAGTACCATATATTTAATAATATGCCTTGAATTATCAATCATTTTTTCAGGAATGTCAACCATTATATGGAAACGCTCAGTAGTTATCAGCCTTTAAAAAACATCTGCAAATGATATCGTTATTTTTTACTTCCTGTATGATACATGTATTTTACACAACAGAATAAGAGTATCTTATAAATTTTGAGAGTCAATGAGGAAGTAGTCTGTAATGTTTAGAATAACGATAATTTATCCACAGTTTATCCGGTAAAAGCTAAATCTTGACTGAGAAAATTATTCCGTATAAGCGCGAA
>Ga0114999_10003309_pt1 | contig 20315 bp, 15 predicted proteins | sample ArcticOcean_MG_C_3_FD_89820 | JGI IMG/M metagenome (GOLD analysis project Ga0114999, IMG submission 89820) | Marine microbial communities from western Arctic Ocean - ArcticOcean_MG_CB8_126 | ecosystem: Environmental > Aquatic > Marine > Oceanic | place: Arctic Ocean: Canada Basin | collected...
CACCCGAAACCGCAGGGAGCCGGCCTACGCAATCAATCCCAAAGCCGCCCACCGTTTTTTCCAACCCCAGTATTTGCGGCACGTGCCCTTTGACGCCCGGTTCCCGGCCGACAAAGCCCGAGATACCGTGCGGATCTTCGCTCTCGGGGCTTCCACTCTGGTCGGTTTCCCCAATCCCCCCGAGACCGCATTCCCGCATTTCCTCGAACGCATGCTCGCCGACGCATACCCCGACAAGCGCTTCGAGGTCATCAATTGCGGCATTACCGCGATCAACACCTTCTGTCTGTTGGATTTTGCCGAAGAGGTTCTCTCTTACCAACCGGACTTGCTGCTGATCTATGCCGGCCACAACGAATTCGTCGGCCCCTACGGGTCGACGACGCCTTTCGTGTATTTTGGCGATAACCGCACCATCGTCCGGAGCCTGATGCGCTTGCAATCGTCGCGGTTATACGGCGTGTTGCAGAATATCGTCAGACGCGTCCTGCCCGAACCGCCGCAAGGGCGTTTCGGATTGCACTTGGTAACTCACCACGTCGACATCCTCGACGATGCCTATCGCGCCACAGGCGAGAATTATCGCCGCAACCTGGAAACAATTATCGCCGCCGCCGCCGACCGCAATGTCCCGGTCATGTTGTCGACGCTGGTATCTAATCTCAAGGATTTCCATCCGCTGCGTTCGGCCTGCCCCGAGCTCGGGGAACTATCGACCGCCGACCTCGCGCTACAGGGCGAACGAACCATAAAGGACAAGCTCGGGCAATCCCCCTATTGCGCCGCCTTGCATTTTGAACTCGGCCGACATTATTACGACCGGAGCCAATCCAACCAGGCGCAACAGGCCTTTGTCCGGGCGCGCGATATGGACCGCCTGCCCTTTCGCGCACCGACTTTTTTTAACCGAATCCTGCACCAATTGGCCGACGACAAGAATCAGGTCATCCTCAGCGACACCGAAGCCGCCTTCAGGACCGCCTCGCCTCAAGGCATCATCGGCAGCGAACTGATCACCGAGCATCTGCACCCCACGGTCTACGGCCATTATCTCATCGCCCGCACCATGGTCGAGGCACTAGCCCGCGACGACGCCAGCCGCCATTGGGACCAAGCCGACTTGACACGACTTCGGCCCTACGACGAATACGCCCGCCAAGTGGGTTATACGCTCGCGCAACAGGTCGACCGCCGCAACGCGCTAATCCTCATGCTCAAACAGATGCCCTATGAACGACCGCCGGCGATGTTGTATCGACAGATCACCAACCTTATCCGCCAGCAAATCCGCGATATCCCGCGGTTGTCATCGACTGATTTTACTGTTTTTCGCGGCAAAGGAGGAGAGCGCTTCCTTCGGCAAATGTTGGAATTTGCGATACCGAGCGAACGCGCCGACCTGCACGAGCAATTGAACGCTCTCTTTATGTCAACTTAAATACGGACCTTGGCGCCGCCGCCTCGGTGACCGATCAAGCTAAATGCTTATGACACAAGTCGTCTGCCGCTTCCCGCAGTGAAATCCGGCATCGGCGGACCCGTTTTATTGACAGCCGCCGAACCCGGCGATATCCTATGCCCGTACTCGTGGCCGAATTCACGTCGAGAAGCCAGGTAGTTTTGCGCAAAAATCCACCAAATCCGCAGCAACTGGGCCTGCGCGCCCTCCTGGTCGGCGCCGTCGGCGCCTTTGGAATCGGCACCGTCGTCCCCTACTGCAATATGGTGCTGCACGGCTCCAGGATCGCCTCCTACTTCAACACCCCCGCCGCCATTATCCTGTTCTTCTTTTTGGTCTTCGTCGGCAATACCCTAATCGGCCTGCTGCGCCGTTCATGGATGCTCAACCGGGCCGAGTTAGCGCTTATCTACATCATGTGGATCGTCGCCACTTCGATTCCCGAATGGGGCCTGACGGCCTTTCTCCTGCCCGATATCACCAGTGTTATCTACTACGCCACACCTGAAAACAACTGGGCCGACCTGCTACAACCCCTCATCCCCAATTGGATGATCCCGCACTACGACTTCAACCAGATCAAAAATTTCTACGAAGGCGCCCCCAAAGGGCAGGGCATCCCATGGGCGCTATGGCTGCCCCCTTTGGCGTTCTGGGTGCCCTTCGTACTGGCCCTCTACCTGGCGATGATCTCGACCATGGTCGTTTTGCGCAAACAGTGGATCGAAAACGAGCGCCTGGTCTTTCCGCTGGTGCAACTACCCATCGCCATGCTGCAGGAAGAAGACGGAGACGGGCGCCCCGGGCTGCTCAACGCCTTTTTTAAAAACCCGTTGATGTGGATCGGTTTCGCGGTGCCCGCCATTATACAGAGCATCAACGGCATCAACTTCTACTTCCCTTATTTCGCCCGCATCAGCCTCGACAGTTCAATCCCACTCTTCCGCGATACGATGACCATTCCGCTCAGGCTGAGCTTCCAAATGCTGGGCTTCAGCTATTTCGTCAACCGCGACGTCGCCTTCGGGCTGTGTTTTTTCTATCTGCTCAACACCGTGCAACAAGGGCTCTTCAATGTACTCGGGGTGCAGAAGGTCGACCCGGTACTAGGCGCCTACAGCACCTATACCGGCTCGATTATCGTGCACCAAGGTTTCGGCGCCCTCATCACGCTGGTCCTCTACGGTCTGTGGAACGCCCGCGACCACTTGCGCGACGTCTTCCGCAAGGCGATCACCGGCACGCCCGCAGTCGACGACTCCGACGAGATCCTATCCTACCGGGCGGCGCTGCTGATCCTCTGCGGCAGTTTGGCTTTTATGGGGATCTGGATCTGGCAGTCGGGCCTGCCCGCCTGGATCACCCCCATCTACCTGTTCTTCACCTTCGTCCTTTTCATCGGCATCACCCGCGTCGTCGCCGAAGGGGGGCTGGCCTTTATCTTCGCACCGATGATCGCCTCCGACTTCGTCGCCGCCGGCTTCGGCACCCGCACCATCGGCGCCTCCGGTGTCATGGCCCTGGCCTTCACCTATATATGGGCCAGCGATATTCTAACTTTCGTCATGGCCTCCTGCGCCAATGGCCTAAAGCTCGCCGAAGAGACCATAAAAAAAGGCCGCCGCATCGTCTTCTGGGCTATGCTATTGGCCATTCTCGTCACTCTATTCAGCTCGATCTGGTCGATCCTCGATTTGGCCTACCGCTACGGTGGCATCAATACCGACGGCTTCTTTTTTGACGGGGCCGCGCGCTATCCCTTCGACAACGCCGCCGCCCGGATTCAGTCCCTCGACGGGCCGCATTGGGAAAATTGGGGGTATACCGCCATCGGCGCCGGCATTATGGGGCTGTTGATGATGGCCCGCCAACACCTCTTTTGGTGGCCTTTCCACCCCTTGGGTTTTCCGATCAGCGCCGTCTTCGGCACCATGTTCTTCAGCGTCTTTCTCGCCTGGCTGTGCAAAAGCCTCGTCCTGCGCTACGGGGGACCGGCACTTTACCTGCGCACCCGCCCTTTCTTTATGGGGTTAATCCTCGGGCAGTTCGTCACCGCCGGCGTCTGGTACGCTATCGACCACTTCGCCGGCGGCAGCGGTAATACCGTGATGACTTGGTAAGCTGCCCACCCGTTTCTAAGCTATTCACGGACGAGACGCTTATCGGCTAAGCTTGTCTAAGGGCAAAACTCGCTTATAATTACGTTCTATAACGGAACTATTCTCCGGCCCCGACATCTACACAAGAGCCGCGCACTCCCCTGCGGGACGCGGGTCGCGTTATCCCATTGAATATGGACTCATTGCAATCCATTCTCGCGCGCCTGACCGCGCTACGCCACCGCGCCTTGGGCCTGACCTTGGGCGCTGGAGCTGTTCTGGCTTTAGCTACGGGTTTAGGGCTGGCGTTGTTGTGGGTCGCCTGCGAGGCGCTGCTATTCCTCTCGCCCGCATGGCGTCTGACTGGCGGCGTCTTTGTCCTGTTCGCTGCCGGGACGGTGTCGGCCCTTTTCCTCAGACGCACCTTGCCCGTCGTCTTGTCGCAGCACCGCTTCGCCCTCTTCGTCGAAAAACGCTACCCACAACTAGGTCAACGGCTGATCAGCGCATTAGAGCTTTCAGCCGCCGAAGGCCCAGTCCACCAATCGCCTGAACTGCTCGCCGCCGCGACGCAACGAGCCGCCGAACTGCTGCGGGAAACCACTGCGGGCCAAATCGTCGATCGCCGACCGCTCGTCGCCCACCTGCGCCTACTCGGTGCAACCACCGTCCTTACTTGCGTTTGTTTCGCGCTATTCTACAGCGACTTAACCGCCGCCGCCGGACGTTGCGCCACCCCCCTTACTACCTACGAGCAACCGCCGCGCACCCTGATCGAAATACACCCTGGCGACCTCGAAGTGGTCAAGGGCGAAGACGCGACGCTGCACATATACTTCGCCGCACACAAACCGCGCCTGGCCCGTATAATGCGCCGTCCGAACCCCGATACACCTTGGCAGGACGAGACACTCATCGTCGAACGCGCCGACTCGATACGCCACACTTTCCGCCAAGTGCTGCGCCCTTTCCACTATGCCATCGCCGCCGACGACGGCCGATCGGCCGAATATCAGGTCCGCGTAATCGACCCACCCGCCATCGAACGCTTGCGCCTGCACTACGAGTATCCGGCCTATAGCCGGCTGCCAGCCCGTATCGAAGAGGAAAGCGGCGATATACAATGCCTAGCCGGAACCCGGGTCGATATCGAAATTTTCGTTAGCAAGCAGCTGACCGAAGCGGTCTTGATACTCGACGACACCTTGAGCGTCCCGGCCCGCGTCGACGGCGAAACCGCGCGCGTCTCTTTTGAGGTCCGGCACTCGGGCTACTATCAGATAGCCCTAACCGATCGCAAGGGCGTGCGCAACCGCAACCCGATCCGCTACGCGATTAGGGTGAGTAAGGACATGCCACCGGAAATAACCATCGTCGACCCCGGTCGCGATATAGATCTGCCCGAGTCACTCAATATCCTGCTCAAAGCCGAAGCCATCGACGACTTTTCAATCGAGCGGATCGTCCTAGTCCACCGAATTAACGACGGTCCGCAAAAGCGCCGCGAACTACACGCGCGCCCCGACCGCGAAATCCTACTCAGCCACGTCTGGGATCTCGCCTCGGCCAACCTGTTGCCCGAGGACCGAGTCTATTATCATCTCGAAGTCTTCGACAACGACCAAGTCTCCGGGCCTAAGAAAGGCCAAAGCCGCCAGTACTCGTTGCGCTTCCCCTCCCTCTACGAACTCTATGAAGAGGCCAATAAAGCCCAGGAAGAGCAATTAAATGACCTAGAGGAATTGGCACAGGAAGGGCAGGAACACCAGGAATACCTCGAACGGGTCCGCCGCGAACTGCTCAAGAGCGAAGAGCTCAGCTGGGAGCAGAAGAAGGAGCTCGAATCGACACTCGAACGAGAAGCCGACCGCGCCCGCGCCTTAGAAGAGCTGACCGCTGAACTGGAAGAGACGATAAAAGAAGCCGAAGAGAAAGGTACTGGCAGCGCAAACCTGCTCGATAAGCTCGAACGCATCCGCGAATTGATGGGCGATATCGCCGCCCCCGAATTACAGCGCGCGCTCTCCGAGTTACAGCAAGCCGCGGAAAACCCCGACCCCAAAGCCATGGCCGAAGCCCTCAAGCAATTCAATGAGGACCAACAAGCCTTCCAAGAACGGCTCGACCGCACCATCGCCCTGCTCGAACAGGTGCAAAGCGAGCAAAAGCTGCAAGCCGCTGTCGAGCAAGCCGCCGAACTGGCCAAACGGCAAGAGCAAATCAACAACGAACTCGCCCAAGAACAAAACGGCCTGCGCCAACAGCAACAGGAGGGCAGCCTGCAGCGCGACGCAGAAAGACTCAACGAGCAATTGCGCGAATTAGGCGATTCGATGGAAGCGCAAAATCCGCAGACCGCTGCGCAACTCGCGCAACAAGCCGACGCGATGGAGCAGGGAAAGATGAGCGGGCGCATGCGCAAGATGGTGCAGGAGATGCAAGCCAAGGCCAACGCCCAGGCACAAAAGATCGGCAAAGGGCTCGAAGAGGACCTCGGCAAGCTCGCAGCAAACCTGCAAGGCATCCAGGCCAAATTCAACGCCGGCGAAAAAGACCAGTTGAGCCAACATCTGCGGCGAGCGATGCGCGAAGTGGTACAACTCTCCCAACGCCAGGAAAACCTACTCGATACCACTCGCGACACCCGTCAACCCACCGAGGCAACGCTCGCCGAAGACCAGTTCGCTCTCTTTCTGGGTACCGGCCAGGTGACCGAACGCCTCGCAGCGGTCGGCCGCCGCACCATGAGTGTGGCCCAAGGGCTAAACACTACCATCGGCTACGCGCTGCGCCACATGCAAGAAGCCGCGGAAAACCTGGGCCAGCGCGAGACGCAACGAGCGCAGAAACCGCAAGAGCAAGCCATGCGCTACCTCAACGAAACGGTCCTGCTACTGCGTGAGAGCCTCGACAATTTAGCTCAAGCGCAATCGCCCTCCGGCTTTAGTGAAGCCATGCAGAAGATGCTCGGTCTCTCCGAACAGCAATCTCAACTGAACGAGGCCTCGCAACAGGCCATGGCGCAAGCACAACAACAGGGCCCCGGCCAAGGCGGGCAGGAATTCCGGCGCCAACTCGGGCGCATCAGTGCCGAGCAGAACCGCCTGATGCAGGCCCTTGGCGAACTCGGGCGTTCGCTGCGCGGTAACCGCGGCGCACAACAGCGCGTCGAGGCGATCGAAAAAGACATCCGCGAGGTCCTCACCGACCTGGGCCAACGCCGCCTCGACCAGCGCACATTGCAGAAACAGGAACGCATCTACCAACGTATGCTCGACGCCAGCCGTTCGCTGCACAGCCGGGGCTTCAAAGAGAAACGCCAAGGCAAAACGGGCGCTGACCAGCCCTATGCCGGCCCGACCGCTCTGCCAACGGACCTCGGACAGGTGCCCGACCGCTGGCGCCAAGCCTTGCGCCAAGCCCTCGAAGGCCCCTATCCCGACGAATACCACGCCCTGCTCAAACGCTATTACGAGCAGGTCTACCAGGACGCCCAGGAGCGCGAAACTCAGTGAGACCGCCGACTTTTTTTAGTGCCTTAGTTCTATGGGCTCTGATCCCACTCACCTTGCACAACGCCCACGCGCAAAACGACGATGCTACGCTCGCAAAACGCGTGCAGGTTCTAGAGAGAGGGGGGCGCTTCGCCGAGGCCGTCCTCCTCTACGAAGAATGGCAACGCCTCTCCCCCAATCAGGCGCCCATCGTCCGCGGACACGCCCGCGCGCTGAGCGCCATCGGCGCGCACCAACGCGTAATCACACTACTCGACACTTGGCTGAAAAAACGGCGTGATAGCCCCGCCGCCCTATTATTAGGCGATGCCTATCACGCCCTAGAGGACGACAACAAAGCCGTCGCCAGTTGGCGTCTGGCCATCGACAAAACTTCCGCCGCCAGCTACGGCCCGGTCGCCGATCGCTGCCGCATCGCCGGTTTGCGCCAGCACGCGATCCGCATATTGCGCGAAGGGCAAAAAGCGCATGGCGGCGAAAGCGCATCAGGGCTCTACAGTTGGGAACTGGCCGCCCTCTATCTGGAAGAGGGCGATTACCGCCCTTCCTTCGAGATGTTTCTCGCCAATATCGAGCGAGTCCCCCAGCGCCTGCCCGTCGTCGCCGGCCGCTTAGAAAGCGTCTGCCTCACACAAGGGACCAAAGCGCTGCAAACGCTACAGGCACTATCCTCCGAGCGGCCGCTCTTCGTCGCCCAGCTTATCGCCTCCTGCGCCCTTGCCGCCGGCGATCCGGAAAGCGGTCTCACCGCGCTCGGCGGCCTCGCCGACCAGGAAGTCGAACACCTCTTCCAATACGCCGCCCGCGCCGAGGCCATGGGCTACGCCGCAACCGCCGGCCGCGCCTACGCGCTCTTCGCCGAACGCCGCCCAGATTCCCCCTATCGCTACCAGGCCCTCAGCCGCCAGGCCGCGTTGACCGCGCGCGCAGACAGCGAGACCGCGCTCGAACTCTACCGTCGCCTGGCACGCGATTTCCCAAATCGCCCCGAAACCCTACAGACGCTGGTCGGCATGGCGCGGTTACAACTAGAACAAAACGGAGATATCGAAGAGGCCATACGTTCGTTACAAAGCGTTATCGACTCGCCGCGTCGCGGCGAATGGACTCCCCAGGCCCTGGTCCTGCTCGCCGAGTGCAGCCTGCGTTTAGGTGATTTTAACCGCAGCGAACGCGCGCTCGACGCCCTAGAAAAGCTAGGCCCCAACGCCTACGAAGCCCGTTATCGCCGCGCCGAGTTATTTTATTTTCGCGAAAATTTTGCCGCCGCGGAAACGCTGTTGGTCGAATTGTCCACAACCAACCCGGCCCACCGCCTCGCCAACGATGTTTTCGACCTCTTGCTACTTTGCGAAGACCACAGCAAATCCCCCGGGCTTGCCACACTCGGCCGCGCGCAATTATTAGAACGCCAGGGCAAGAGCAAAAAAGCGCGAGAACAATGGATTTGGCTCGAAGAAAACGCCGAACCCGCGCTCGCCGAACGCAGTCTGCTCACCCAAGCCCGGTTGCGCGAGCAAGAAGGGCATATCGCGCAGGCACTGAGCCTCTACGAACGCCAGGCCGCGCGTTTCCCCGACGGGGAGTATATCGTCTCGGCGCAATTGCGCCGGGCCGACCTCTACGAACGCCGCGGCAACCGCCAACAAGCGCTCAAAACCTACGAAACCACCCTGCTGCAACACCCAGACGACGCCCTCATCCCCGAGATTCGCCTGCGTATACAACGCCTCAGGCGCCTACACGAGAGCGACTAAAGGAAATAAATGCGACTCCTCTTTGTACTATCTCTGTCTTTTTTCTGTCTCCGCCCCGCGCAAGCCGAGCGCCTGCTGATCCCCATGGACACCACCCAGCGCGACCACCTAAAATCATATGGCTTGGCCTTTTGGATTCTCGAACACGGTGGCACCATTGAATGGCTACTCAATTATCGCGGCGGCACCTTCCTTATCGATTTCCAACCGTCGGTCGCCGCCGAAGCCCAGATACGAGGCATCACCACTGCCCGTATATCCGAAGCCCAGGCCGCGCAAATCTACGCCGAGATCGACGGCGGCAACATGGATATCGTCCGCCTAGAAAAATTACCAAAAATCGCCGTCTACACCCCGCCCAACAAACAACCTTGGGACGACGCGGTGACCATGGCACTCGAATACGCGCAAATCAACTACGAAAAAATATGGGACGAAGACGTATTAGAAGGCGCCCTCGACGACTACGATTGGCTGCACCTGCACCACGAGGATTTCACCGGCCAGTATGGCAAGTTCTACGGTTCATACGGCCGCGAAGCCTGGTACCGGGAGCAACAAACCACCTACGAGGCGATGGCCCAGCGCCTGGGCTACGCCAAAGTCTCCGAGCAGAAGAAAGCCGTCACGATCAAGATCTACGAATACATGGCCTCCGGCGGTTTCCTCTTCGCCATGTGCTCGGCCACCGACACCTTCGACATCGCCCTCGCCGCCCTCGACCTGGACATCTGCCACCAGATCTTTGACGGCGACGGCGCCGACACCCAAGTGCAAGGCAAACTCAACTTCGACCGCACGATGGCCTTCGAAAACTTCACCTTGGAAATGAACCCCCTCGTCTACGAATTCTCCGACATCGACACCACCCCCACCGATATGCGCCAAATCCGCACCGCCGAGGCCGAGTATTTCACCCTCTTCGAATTCTCCGCCAAATACGACCCGGTCCCGACCATGCTCACCCAGTGCCACACCAATATCGTCGACGGCTTCCTCGGCCAGACCACCGCTTTCCGCAAAGGGTTGATCAAAAAATCCGTGGTCCTGCTCGGCCAAGAGGAGGGCACCGACAATGTCAAATACATCCACGGCCGCGCCGGCAAAGGCACCTTCACTTTTTATGCCGGCCACGACCCCGAAGACCACAAACACCACGTCGGCGACCCGCCGACCAACCTCGCCCTGCACCCCAACTCACCCGGCTACCGGTTGATCCTGAACAACGTGCTCTTCCCGGCGGCGAAAAAGAAGGAACGCAAAACCTGATATGAAGGAAGTCAAAGCGCTCTTGTTCGACCTGGGCGGCGTGGTAATCGAAATTGACTTCGACCGCGTCCTGAAACGATGGGAGCCGATCTCAAAACTCTCTTTCACCGAACTGAAAGCCACATTCCATTTCGACCCGGCCTATGAGCGACACGAACGCGGCGAGATCGAAGCCGCCGAGTATTTCGCCCATCTGCGCGATTTTTTGCAACTCGACGCCAGCGACGACGAAATAGCCGCCGGCTGGAACGCCGTCTTCGTCGCTGAACTGCCCGAAGTATTGGCAGCCATCGCGCAAGCCCGCGCGAAACGGCCCTGTTACGCCTTCACCAATACCAACCCCACGCACCTAGCCGCCTGGAAAGCCGGCTTTCCCGCGATATTCAACGGCTTCGATAAAATTTTCATCTCCTCCGACCTCGGCCTGCGTAAGCCCGAACAACAATCCTTCGACGCCATCGCCGCCGATATTGCAGTCGCGCATGAACACATCCTGTTCTTCGACGACACCTTTGAAAACATCACCGGCGCGCGAGAAGCTGGCCTGCAGACAGTCTATGTGCAATCACCGAAAGACGTACACAACGTCATGGCCAACCTATAATAAAACCCACTACAACCAACCCGCATCTCCGTGAGTAGACCCCTCTGGCGAACACCCGAAACCTTATCTATCTTGTGTCAGCCCAACAACCTGCATCTTTGAAAGGAAGTACATGTCGGACGTCGAGGCCGTAGCTCAACTCAGCCAAACCAGGGACCAAATCTACGCCGAAGTCGGCAAAGCCGTCATCGGACAGAAGCAAATCGTCGAAGAGCTGCTCATCGCCCTGCTCTCCGGCGGCCACTGCCTATTGGTCGGCGTGCCCGGCCTCGCCAAAACCACACTTATCCAGACGATCGCGCGCACCCTCGACTTGTCCTTCGGCCGCATCCAATTCACCCCGGACCTGATGCCCTCCGACATCACCGGCACCGACGTGCTCGAAGAAGATGCCGAAACCGGTCACAAGGCTTTCCGCTTTATCCGTGGCCCGCTCTTCGCCAATATCATCCTCGCCGACGAGATTAACCGCACCCCGCCCAAAACGCAGGCCGCGCTGCTGCAGGCGATGCAAGAACACGCCGTCACCGCCGGCGGCGAGACCATGAGCCTCGACGAGCCCTTCTTCGTACTCGCGACGCAAAACCCCATTGAGCAGGAAGGCACCTACCCGCTGCCCGAAGCCCAACTCGATCGCTTTATCTTCGAACTATGGATCGACTACCCGAACCAAGCCGAAGAAGAAGAGATCGTGCGCACGACCACCAGCGGCGAAAAAGCCGAAGTCGCTAAAGTCATCAACGCACAACAGATCATCGCGCTGCAGGAGCTAGTGCGCAGGGTGCCTGTAGCCGAGCACTGCATCCGCTACGCCGTCGAGCTAGTACGCGCCTCTCGCCCTGGCGACGAGAAGGCCCCCAACTACATCCGCGAAATGGTCAATTGGGGCGCTGGGCCGCGCGCATCACAATACCTGATCCTCGCCGCCAAAGCACGGACTATCCTCGCCGGCCGCCATTCCGTCGCCATCGACGATATCCGCGCGGTGGCCCTGCCCATCATGCGCCACCGCATCGTCGTAAACTTTCATGCCGAGGCACAAAACGTCAGCGCGACCAACTTAATAGGCCGCCTGCTCAACGACATCGTGCCGCAAAGCTAATTTGAGCAAGAACACCGCCCACCTCGACCCCGAGACCATCTCGCGGATTTCGCGCCTGGACCTCGTCGCGCGCCTGGTCGTCGAGGGGTTTATCACCGGCCTGCACCGAAGCCCCTATCACGGTTTCTCCGTCGAGTTCTCCGAGCACCGCCCCTATATGCCGGGCGACCCGCTGCGCGATATCGATTGGAAGGCCTACGCCAAATCCGACCGCCTCTACGTCAAGCAGTACGAAGAAGAGACGAACCTCAAAGCCTATATCCTGCTCGACATCTCCGGCTCGATGAATTTTAAGGCCGGGGCGCCGTTGAGCAAATTCCGCTACGCGACCTCTTTGGCCGCCGCCCTCTCGTATCTGATGCTCAAACAGCGCGATGCTGTCGGGCTGCTGCTCTACCACCATCAGATCGAGACCTACATACCGCCGCGATCAATGCAGAGCCACCTGCAAGTCTTGCTCAAAACCATCGAACAAGCGCAACCGCAAAAAGAGACCAAGATGGCCCCGGCCTTCCACGACCTGGCCGAGCGCATATCGCGTCGGGGTTTGGTCATTGTGCTCTCCGATCTGCTCGACGACCCGGCTGAAGTACTCAAGGGGTTGCGCCATTTTCGCCACCTCGGGCACGAGGTAATCGTCTTCCATCTACTCGACCCCCGCGAACGCGACCTCGACTTCCGCGACGAAACCCGATTCTACGACCTCGAAGCCCCCGACGAGACCCTCACGACGCAACCGCGGCATATCCACCACGAATACCGCGCGATGATGGACGATCTCATACAAAGCTATCGAACAGGATGTGCCGAGGCCCGTATCGACTACGCCCTGCTCGACACCGCAACCCCCTTCGACACCGCGCTCTCCCGCTATTTAGCCCAGCGTAAAAAAATCGGCTAAACTGCTGACTTCTTTTTATTTACCTTCAATCTTGACTTTTTCGTCAGGATTCATAGTTTCTATTATCTGACGGTGATGGATAGTCGTCTTCTTTTGCCCTTCAATCTTTATTTTTATCCATATTAAAGCGGAATCCAGACCCTTTTGAGGAGTTAAAATGAGCGAATCGACCGCACAGCAAACCGAGGACGAAACCGAAGTCCTCGAAGAATTCGCCAATCGCGATTACGAGTGGGGTTTTATCACCGATATCGAAGCCGATTCGGCCCCTCCCGGTCTCAACGAAGAAATTATCCGCTTTATTTCCGCCAAGAAGAACGAGCCCGATTTCATGCTCGAAACAAGGCTCAAAGCCTATCGTCACTGGCTTGAGATGGAGGACCCGACCCAACGCAAAGAAAGCGAGCGCTGGGCCATGGTCGACTACCCCAAGATCGATTACCAGGATATCATCTACTACTCGGCGCCCAAAACGCCCCAAACGCTCGAAAGCCTCGACGAGGTCGACCCCGAATTGCTGGCGACCTACGAGAAACTCGGCATCTCGCTCGACGAGCAGAAAAGGCTCAGCAATGTCGCCGTCGACGCGGTCTTCGACAGCGTCTCAGTGGCCACGACCTTTAAAGACAAACTCGGCGAACTGGGCATCATCTTCTGCTCCTTCTCCGAAGCGGTGCAAGAACACCCCGAGCTCATAAAGAAATACCTCGGCTCAGTCGTGCCCTACAACGACAACTTCTACGCCACGCTCAATTCCGCGGTCTTCACCGACGGCTCCTTCGTCTACGTGCCCAAGGGCGTGCGTTGCCCGATGGAACTGTCGACCTATTTCCGTATCAACGCCGCCAAGACCGGGCAGTTCGAACGCACGCTGATCATCGCCGACGAAGGGTCCTATGTCTCCTATCTCGAAGGTTGCACCGCGCCGATGCGCGACGAGAACCAGTTGCACGCCGCCGTCGTCGAATTGATCGCCCTCGACAACGCGCAGATCAAATACTCCACCGTGCAAAACTGGTATCCGGGCAACGATGAGGGCGTCGGCGGCATCTACAATTTCGTCACCAAGCGCGGCGCCTGCCGCGGCGTCAACTCCAAGATCTCCTGGACTCAAGTCGAGACCGGCTCGGCGATTACCTGGAAATATCCGAGTTGCATCCTACAGGGCGACAACTCGGTCGGTGAATTCTATTCGGTCGCCTTGACCTCCAAGCACCAACAGGCCGATACCGGCACCAAGATGATCCACATCGGCAAAAACACGCGCAGCACCTTCATCTCCAAGGGCATCTCGGCTAAACACGGCCAGAACACCTATCGCGGCGAAGTCAAGATCATGAAGCGAGCGGAAAATGCCCGCAACTTCACGCAATGTGACTCGATGCTTATCGGCGACCAATGCGGCGCGCACACCTTCCCGTATATAGATGTGCGCAACCCCACGGCCCATGTAGAGCACGAAGCCTCGACCTCCAAAATCGGCGAGGACCAGATCTTCTATTGCAACCAGCGCGGCCTCTCCACCGAAGATGCCGTCTCGATGATCGTCAACGGCTTCTGCAAGGAAGTCCTGGCCGAATTGCCAATGGAATTCGCCGTCGAGGCGCAGAAGCTGCTCGGAATCAGTCTCGAAGGCAGCGTCGGCTAAAAAACTCCGGACCAACCGCATAACAAGGAACATCATTTAAAATGCTCAAAATCGAAAACCTACACGCCCGCATCGAAGACACCGAGATCCTCAAGGGCATCGACCTCGAAATAAACGCCGGCGAAGTCCACGCCATTATGGGCCCCAACGGCTCCGGGAAAAGCACCCTCGCCCAGGTTTTAGCTGGGCGCGAGGGCTACGAAATTACCGCCGGGTCTGTCTCCTATCTCGAAAAGGACCTGCTCGATCTCGACCCGGAAGAAAGAGCGCGTGAGGGCCTCTTCCTCGCCTTCCAATACCCGGTCGAAATCCCCGGCGTCAACTCGACCTACTTCCTGCGTACCGGCTACAACGAAATGCGCAGGCACCGCGGCGAAGATCCGGTAGACGCAATGGACTTCCTAAAATTGATCCGCGAAAAACTCGCCCTAGTCGAAATGGGTGAGAGCTTTCTCAAACGCCCCGTCAACGAAGGTTTTTCCGGCGGTGAGAAAAAACGCCACGAAGTATTGCAGATGGCCGTCTTGGAGCCCAAGCTCTCGATCCTCGACGAGACTGACTCAGGGCTCGACATCGACGCACTGCGCATCGTCGCCAATGGCGTCAACCAGTTGCACGCCCCCGACAAAGCCGTTGTCGTCGTCACCCACTACCAGCGCCTGCTCGACTATATCGTGCCCGACTTCGTGCACGTTTTATACCAGGGCCGCATCGTCAAGTCCGGTGACAAAACTTTAGCCCTCGAACTTGAAGCAAAAGGCTACGACTGGGTCAAGGAAGAACACTTGGAGCAGACCCGATGAGCGGCACCGACTGGTACCAGTCCCGCTTCGCGGACTTCGAGCAAAACCTCAATGGAGAGGCCCAAGGTCCGGTGCATCAACTGCGACGCGATGCCATTGCGCACTTCACAGCCACCGGTTTCCCTACTAGCCGCGACGAGGAATGGCGTTTTACCAACATCGCGCCGCTGACCCGCATCGACTTCGAGCTTGCCGCCAAAACCGACGAACCCGCGACAGCCGACATCGCCCCCTTGCGCTATGGGCTGCCTGGCCCAGTTTTCGTCGACGGACACTTTGCCCCAAGTCTATCGCAACTCGATGCACTGCCCCAAGGTGTCGTCGTCAAGAACCTACGCACCGCCTTCATCGAAGACGCAGACCTCGTATGCCGCTATATCGGCCAGGACGCGATGAGCGAGGACCAGGCTTTCACCGCGCTCAATACCGCCTTCGTCCAGGACGGCGTGCTGATCTATCTGCCACAGGGCACGGTACTCGACACTCCCCTGCACACGCTTTTCCTGTCCACCGGTGCAAAGGCCAATGTGGTCTCTCATCCGCGCGTCCTCGTCGTCGCTGAAGCCCACGCCGAAGCAACCCTAGTCGAGAGCTATGGCGGCCTCGGTGTCGAAGTTTATCTGACCAATTCCGTCTGCGAAATCAATGTCGGCGAGAACGCTTCAATTGACCATTACCGGGTGCAACGCGAGGCGCCGACCGCCTTCCATATCTCGGCTACCCACGTACGTGAGGCGCGTTCTGCCCGCTTCCGCTCTACATCGATCACCCTCGGCGGATCGCTGACGCGCAACCATGTACATACCGCCCTAATGGGCGAGGGCATCGACTCGACACTCAACGGACTCTACATAGAGAATGGATCGCAGCACGTCGACAACCACACCCTTATCGAACACGCACAACCCAACTGCCAAAGCCACGAATTCTACAAGGGCGTGCTCGACGACGAGGCCTCCGGGGTATTCCGCGGCAAGATCCACGTGCACCAGGCCGCACAAAAGACCGACGCCTACCAGGCCAACCAGAATTTGCTGCTTTCGGATTCGGCGAAAATCGACACCAAACCCCAGCTCGAAATCTACGCCGACGACGTCAAGTGCTCACACGGGGCGACTATCGGCCAGCTCGACGCCGATGCCATCTTCTACTTGCGTTCGCGCGGCATCGGCCACCGCGAAGCCGTACGGGTTTTGACCAGAGCCTTCGCCGGCGAGGTCCTCGACCGCGTGCGGATCGACGGCCTACGCGACGAACTCGACCGCCTGGTCACCGAACGGCTCGACCGCGCCGCCGGAGTAGCGCCATGACCGCCCTGGTAGAAAGGCCCGCGATGGACCCTTCGCATTCCATAGACGTTGAGAAAATCCGCCGCGACTTCCCCGTGCTCAACGAGAAGATCCGCGACAAGAAGCTCGCCTACTTCGACAATGGCGCGACGACCCAGAAGCCCCTGACCGTCATCTACGCGGTCCAGCGCTTCTACACAGCCGAGAACGCTAATATCCACCGCGGCGTGCACTTCCTCAGCCAGCAGGCGACCTTCGCCTACGAACGGGCCCGCGGCCGTATCGGCCAATTCCTCAACGCCCGCGACAATAGCGAGCTTGTCTTTGTCCGCGGCACCACCGAGGCGATCAACCTGGTCGCACACAGCTATGGCCGCCCCAACGTCGGCGAGGGCGACGAAATCATCATCTCTCATATCGAGCATCATTCCAACATCGTGCCCTGGCAGATGCTTTGCGAGGAAAAAGGCGCCAAACTCAAGGTCGTGCCCATCAACGAAGCCGGCGAGTTTCTCTTCGACGAATACGAGAAACTGCTTTCAGAACGCACAAAGATCGTCGCCGTCACCCACGCGTCCAACGCCTTGGGCACCATTTTACCCATCAAAGAAATTACCGCCCTGGCCCACAAACACGGCGCAGTGACCGTCGTTGACGGCGCGCAAGGCGTGCCGCATCTGCCCGTCGACATGCAAGACCTCGATTGCGACTTCTACGCCTTTTCCGGCCACAAACTCTTCGGTCCTACCGGCGTTGGCGTACTCTACGGCAAAAAGCAGCTTTTAGATGCGATGCCGCCCTGGGAAGGCGGCGGCTCGATGATCCAGCGGGTGAGCTTCGAAGGCACGACCTACGCCGACCCACCGACCCGTTTCGAGGCCGGCACCCCCAATATCGCCGGCGGCATCGGCTTGGAAGCGGCCATCGACTATGTCAACTCGGTGGGTCGCGAAGCCATCGCCGCTTACGAGACTGAGCTGCACGACTACGCCGTTGAAGCCATCGGCGAAGTCCCGGGCCTCAGACTCATCGGCACCGCCCGCGAGAAAGTCGCCGTGCTCTCCTTCGTGCTCGGCGATATCCACCCACACGATATCGGCACGATACTCGACGCCGAGGGCGTCGCCGTGCGCGCCGGGCACCACTGCGCACAACCCACCATGCAGTTTTATCAGGTTCCGGCCACCGTCCGCGCCTCCCTGGCCTTTTACAACACCCGCGGGGAAATTGACACCTTAGTCAAAGCCCTGCACAAAGTTAATGAGGTGTTCCAGTAATGAGCGAGCTTCGCGAACTTTACCAAGAAATTATTCTCGAACACAATAAAACCCCGCGCAATTTCGGTAAAATCGAAACAGCCAACCGCACCCAGGAGGGCTACAATCCCCTATGCGGCGACCACCTGCACGTGCATTTGTACGTCAACGGGGACCAAATCGAAGAGATCAGCTTTGAAGGCTCGGGTTGCGCTATCTCAAAAGCCTCGGCCTCGCTGATGACCGCCGCCATCAAAGGCGCGCCAGTGGCCGAAGCCTTGGAACTCTTCGAACATTTCCATCAGATGTTGACTGCAGAAGTAGATGAACCGGTAGACGACGAACGCCTAGGCAAGATGGCGATCTTCGCCGGAGTCCGCGAATTCCCAATGCGTGTCAAATGCGCGACCTTGGCCTGGCACACCATGAAAGCGGCCGTGCTAGACGGCCAAGACCCCGTATCCACCGAATAGGAGAGCGACCCCATGGAACTTTTGCACGAGAAGACCTTTGACGCCGAGTCGACCGAGGGCAAGATAGTCGAAGTGCTCAAGACCGTTTACGATCCAGAAATCCCGGTCGATATCTTTTCGATGGGCCTGATCTATGAGATCGAGATCAGCGACACCCAGGACGTGCACGTGACGATGACCCTGACCTCGCCCGCCTGCCCGGTAGCCGGCACGCTGCCGCCAGAAGTCGAGCACAAGATCAAAGGCCAGGTCGAAGAAGTAAACGCCGCCACCGTCGAAGTCGTCTGGGACCCGCCTTGGACGACGGATATGATGTCCGAAGGGGCCAAACTCGAACTCGGCATGATGTAAAAATGAAACTCAGCTCGCAAGAAGAATACGGCCTGCGCTGCCTGCTGCAATTGGCGCGCCAGGCGCCTGGGGAAAGCCTCTCGATCCCCGAGATCAGCCAAGCCGAAGGCATCTCGCACCACAATGTCGCCAAACTCTTGCGCATCCTGCGCCAGGGCGGCCTAGTCGATAGCGCCCGCGGCCAACACGGGGGCTATACCCTAGCCAAACCACCGAATCAGATCACCGTCGCCGACGCGATCAACGTGCTCGGCGGCCGCCTCTTCGACGATGGCTTCTGCGATCATTTCTCCGGCGACGGCGACAACTGCACGCATTCGTTGGCCGCCTGCTCGGTCCGCGCCCTGTGGGGACAGGTGCAACAGGCCGTCGACCAGGTCCTAGCGAAGACCACCCTGGACGACCTCTTACGCCAGGGCCACGCCCTCGCCAGCGAAGACGCCCTGCTCGAAATCTCCGCTTAGACGTCGATCGACCGCTGGATGCGGTCGATAATCTCCATCGTCGGCAGACAGGCCCGGCAGCTGGTCAACGGCGGTCGCCCCGCTTTTATCGCGGCGAAGAACTCGCGGTCCTGCGCGTCCATCCCCCCACCGGCCGGTAGTTCGATCTCCTGTCCTTCGTGATCGGTCAACCCCCCCTTCTGCGCCAACAACGTCGCCTCTTCTCCGATAAAGCGGTACTCGCTGTAAATCGGACCGTAGTTATTGAACGAGTTCGCCGAGGTCACCAGCTTGCCGTCCTTGGTCCGCATCCCGATGCTGATATCCATAGGTACTCCCAACTCGGCATGCAACGGTCCGGCTTGTCCCCACCCCTCCATATCCGGGTCGTCCAACAGCCAATAACACATGTCCACCATATGGCAGGCCTGGTGCCAAAGCAAAGCGTCAACCCAGGTTCTCTTCTTACCGAAGCGGTTTTCGTTGCGACGGCGAAAAAAGTACGTCTGCTGTACGATGTGGTGCAAAGTCAACTCACCCTCTTGCACCTGCCGGTACACTTCGCGAAAAGCGCTGTTATAACGCTGGGTGTGGCACACCATGCAGACCAACCCTGTGCGTTCCTCCAACTCGGCGATGCGTTGTGATTCGGCAAGTGAGATGCCCATAGGTATCTCGACCAGTACGTGTTTCCCCATATTGAGCGCCAACTCGGCCTGCGCGCAATGCACCTGATTCGGCGTAGTCAGGATCACTGCCTCCACCCCGTCGCGCGACAGGCATTCTTCCAAGTCCAACGACCAATGCGGGATCCCTCGTTCATACGCGAAAGCCTCGGCATCGGCGGCTATGCCCCCGGCCAGCGTATCGATCTCGACGCCTTCGATATCTTGTAACACGTCGGCGTGACTGATGCCCTGCGCCCCTTCTCCCGCTAAACAAATTTTCATATAGAAAAACCTTTCTTTTTTATTTTGTGATCAAAGAATATAACTTCACCCTCGCCGCAATGCTACTAACGCCTTCTGCCGCAACAATTCGGCTTGCTTTATAATTTTATTATGGTTATTTTGGTCTTCAAGTGGCGAAAAAAAACATGCATTAATCAGGGTTAACAAAAACCCACATTAACCATCAACGAGGAGAGTTCTCGATGGCCAAAGCCAAAGCCAAGAAGGCCGCTGCTAAGAAGCCTGCTGCCAAGAAGGCCGCTGCCAAGAAGCCTGCTGCTAAGAAGGCCGCTGCCAAGAAGGCCGCTGCCAAGAAGCCTGCTACTAAGAAGACCGCTGCCAAGAAGCCTGCTACTAAGAAGCCTGCTGCTAAGAAGGCCGCTGCCAAGAAGCCTG
>Ga0114999_10003310_pt1 | contig 20312 bp, 43 predicted proteins | sample ArcticOcean_MG_C_3_FD_89820 | JGI IMG/M metagenome (GOLD analysis project Ga0114999, IMG submission 89820) | Marine microbial communities from western Arctic Ocean - ArcticOcean_MG_CB8_126 | ecosystem: Environmental > Aquatic > Marine > Oceanic | place: Arctic Ocean: Canada Basin | collected...
GGTTATGATCCTAAAGTTTCAATATCTGAAGGTGTATCTAAATTTGTACATTGGTACAAAGATTATTATAAGGTAAATTGATGAGAGCATATTGCATTACATTAAAAGGCGATCATACTTCCGAGCAAGGCTTTAATAGATGCTGGACAAGTGCAAGAAACTTAGAATGTGACTTTGATTTTTATATTGAAAGATTTGATGCAACAGTGGCAAAAAACGCACACAAAGAATTAATGCAGTGGGACTTAATGTGGAACTACCCCTGGGAAGGTAAAGTCGCTGACATTGCCACAGGTCTTATAAAATCTGCATATTCTACAGCAATCAAAGAGAGACGAATTGCATGTGCTATAAGTCATTTTAGACTATGGACAAAATGCTTTGAGATAAAAGAGCCAATTCTTGTATTAGAGCATGATGCCGAATTTATAAAAAAGTTAGATTATCAATATATTTTGAATTCAAAATATCAAGTAGTGGGTATTAATAATCCACTTGGTTCAACAAGACGTTCAAGACAATACTATGATATTATTCAAAAGAATAAAAATCCTATTCAAGAAATACCAACTATTGACGAATGGAATATTCCGCAAGGTCTAGCGGGAAATTCTGCATATATTATTAAACCGGAAGGTGCGGAAAAACTCATATCAAACGCATTCAGTTATGGTCTTTGGCCTAATGATGCTCTTATGTGTAAGCAATTAGTTGACAATATGGGTGTGACTAAAACCTTTTATACTAAAGTCCAAGGACTTCAATCTACAACAACTCAATAGAAAGAGAGTAATAAAAATGAAAAAACTTTTAGCAATCGTAGCAGCGGGAATGATGTTTGCAACAAGCGCATTCGCTGGGGATACAGTAAAAGTAGGGTTCGTATATGTCGGACCAATTGGCGATCATGGATGGACTTACCGTCATGATATCGGCAGACAAGATGTGGAAAAACATTTCGGTGATGCAGTGGAGACAATGTATGTCGAAAGTGTACCTGAAGGACCTGATGCGGAAAGAGTAATTCGTGGTATGATTCAGCAAGGTGCAGATATTATCTTTACTACATCATTTGGTTATATGACTGCAACTGAGAAAATGGCAAAGCAGTTTCCGAATGTGAAATTTGAACATGCAACTGGTTATAAACAGTCTGATAACATGGCAAGCTATGGTCTTAGACTATATCAAGCGCGTCATGTTCAAGGCGTAATTGCGGGGCTAATGACAAAAACAAATAAGATTTGTTATGTTGCTGCATTTCCTATTCCTGAAGTAATTCGTGAAATTAACACATATTATCTCGGTGCAAAGAGTGTAAATCCAAATGTTGATATTGACATTGTTTGGGTGAATACTTGGTATAATCCAGGAAAAGAATCCGAAGCTGCTAAAGTTATGATGGCAGAAGGATGTGATATGGTCGCACAACATCCTGATAGTCCTGCACCACTACAAGCCGCAGAACTACAGGGCAAACTGGGATTTGGTCAAGCGTCTGATCAAATTCGTTTTGCACCAAAAGCACAACTAACAGCAACTATTGATAACTGGTCACCCTACTATATCGCAAAAGTTCAAGCCGTTATTGATGGTAATTGGAAGAGTGGAGACTATTTTGGACATATGAGTGAAGGTGTTGTAGGAATGGCACCATTTACAAATATGCCATTTAATGTAAGAGCAAAGGCTCAAGCCATAAAAGATGCTATTTCTAATGGCTCGTTTTTTGCTTTTACTGGACCACTATACGATAATAAAGGAAATCTTCAATTAGCTGCGGGTGAAATTGCAACCGATATGCAGCTTAATTCAATGGACTATTACGTTGAAGGAATCGACGCTCAAGTACCATAAAAAATGGGTGAAGCATTTAGTTAAAGAACACCCTCTTATTCAAAAGGAAAAACAATGAAACATTTTTTACTCGCAATAGTAGCAATGGTATTTGCTACATATGAATAGTGTAACAAATAACAATGGCGCTCAAGCACCAGCAATACCGCCTAAAATGCAATTACTTTCAAATGGAATGTATGTATTCATGGGTGATGTATCAATGGATACAATGAGTCCAATTATTGACTGGATACTATCAGAAAATATGAAAAGAAGTGATAAACAAAAAGAATTGACTTTAGGTATTTGTTCAAGGGGAGGAGACTTGAATGCGTGTTTTGCTTTAATTGATGTTATGAGAGCTTCTACAATTCCTGTTAAAACAATAGGATTAGGAATGATTGCATCTTGTGGGCTTCTGATGTTCATTTCTGGTAAAAAAGGTCGTAGAATACTTACACCTAATACAGCAATTTTATCTCACCAATATTCATGGGGTAGTGTTGGAAAAGAACATGAACTTTTTGCAAGAGTTAAAGAGATGGAACTTACAACTGAAAGAATGATCAATCATTATAAAAAATGTACAGGCTTGAATGAAAAGAAAGTAAGAGACTTCCTGCTTCCACCCGAAGATGTTTGGTTAAGTGCAACTGAAGCAAAAACTTTAAAACTTTGTGATAAAATAGAAGATATACAATAAAAAATATGCTAAATATATCTAATGAGTTAGGGAGCTTTTGGGCTCCCTTTTTTTGAGGAGAGAAAGATAAAATGACGCAACTAATAAATCCAAAAAAGTTTACTAACGCAGTGTCCCTATTGAGGGACTTTTTTTTGACTAAAGGCTTTGAAGAAGTACATACCCAAAATAGATTGAGTATCTTAGCCGCTTGTGAAGATCCCGAAAACGTAGCAAGTTATAATTATGAAGGCCAAGTTTGGCCATTACCTCAAACTGGCCAGATGTGGCTAGAACATGAATTACTTACCAGCCCCGATTCAAAGGGGTTTTTTTGTGTTTCAACGTCATACCGACAAGAGCCTAATGCAATTCCTGGCAGACATGATACAATCTTTCCAATGTTTGAATTTGAAATGCCTGGAAATATAAATGATTTGAAAAGTATGGAATATGAACTATGTGAGCATCTAGGATTTGATGCAATTACAGAAAAGACCTATCGTGAATGGCAAAAACACTATGGTGCAAGTGCAGCTACAGAACTAGATGCACAACACGAATTAGCTATGCAAGCATCATTTGGATCTTGTATGATTACAGAGTTTCCAGAGATGACCAGCCCGTTCTGGAATATGTCTAGAAATGAAGATGGCACAAGTAGAAAGATTGATGTTATTCTAGGTGGTATGGAAACAATCGGTAGTGCCGAGCGTAGTACAGATAGAGATCAAATGAGAGATACGTTTCATACGATTTCTAACGGCGAATATGCTGGACTCATTAAAAGTTTATTCGGAGATCAGAGGGTTGAGGATGAATTAGAAAAATTCTTAGAGTTTGATTTCTTTCCGAGAGTTGGAGGTGGCATCGGCATGACTCGAATGATAGCCGCTCTAGAAACGATCTAGAGCGCATAGTCTGGGGTGGCGGAATTGGTAGACGCGCGGTACTGTTTATACCTTGAATATATACTACTATAAATGTATATTTATTCGTGCAGGTTCGAATCCTGCCCCCAGAGCCAAAGGAAATAGCAAATGATACCAGTAATTGATTTTAATGAACTTAATTTAAATTCTCATATTGAAGATGCTTACGCTTCTGTAGGTTTTGCAGTTTTCATAAATTGCTTGACAAAACCAGAAAAATCTGATATGATTGAATGGTTCAGTGAGATGAAAGAATTTTTTAATTTATCTGAAGAAACAAAGAAAGGGTATCCATATGAAGGCGACACTAATTTAGGCTATAGTATGGTAGGAGATGAAAACGTTGATCCTACTGCACCTAAAGATATTAAAGAAAGTTTTAACTATAATAATAAACGTATGAATGAAAAACTTTGGCCAAGTGAACTTCCAAAATTTAAAGAAAGTGCATTGCGGAGTATTGAAATTGCAGATAGGCTTAGTCTTAGTATATTAGATAAATTCGACCAAATTTTAGATCCCGCAAGATCAACACTTGTAGATGCTCATATGGAACCATATAATACGACAAGAGTAATTCACTATCCTGCATATGATGGTGAAATTGATGATAGACAAATGAGAATTGGAGAACATAGTGATTATGGAACAATTACACTATTATGGCAAATTAATGATGTTCCAGGATTAGAAGTTCAAGATTTAACAGGCAAGTGGCATCCTGTGCCATATAATGTTGATGGAGTAGTTGTGAATATTGGCGATTTGCTTCAGCGATGGACAAATGATCACTTTAAGAGTACTAAGCATAGAGTAGTTAATACACACATAGATAAAACTAGATTCAGTATGCCACACTTTGTTGATCCTACTCCAGGCACGATGGTAGAAAATATGAGAAGATTTGAGGAAGCAAAGTATGATCCGATTGAAAGTAAAGAATATTTGATGTGGAGACTAGCGCAAAGCTATTGATAAGGAAATTATTATGTATTTAAATCATTTGAATTTGATTGGTTATGGATTTGTTGGTAAAGCAGTCTATAACTTTTTGAAAGACAAGCACACCATAAACATTGTTGATCCACATTATAACGATAATATTTTACATTATAATACTGATGGTTATATTGTTTGTGTGCCAACACCTACAGATGATAATGATGGAAGTTGTGATATGTCAACAGTATATGATGTGTTAAAAACTATTCCAGAACAATCTAATGTTTTAATTAAAAGGACTATTAGTTTAGAAGGCTGGAAATATATCAAAAATAAATTTGATGAACTGAAAATTGCGTTTAGCCCAGAGTTTTTGACTGCCGTAAATGCTTCCGAAGATTTAGATAATGAAAAAAATATCTTACTGGGCGGTACTTCTTTAGAATTTTGGTATAATGTGTTTAATCAATGTAAACCAAAAGATGCACAACTTGCAAATATAGAAGAACTTATTTTAGCAAAATATGCTAGAAATAGTTTTCTTGCAACAAAGGTTACATTTTTTAATGAGTTATATGATTTGTGTCAAGAAACTGAAATTGACTATGATACAGTTAAAGAACTTGTGGGTATGGATGATAGAATTTCTATAGGGCATACTCAAGTACCTGGACCAGATGGAAAGAGAGGTTTCGGTGGAGCATGTTTTCCCAAAGACACTTTAGCATTAAAAGCTACATACGAAGCAAACGGGGTGGAATCTTATTTGTTAAATAAAGTGATTGATATAAATTATAAAATGAGGGAAAAATGAAAGCTTTTGTGATTGCAATTCAGGAACTACAATCATCTATTAGGTCGGCAAATAAATGTATTATGTCTGCTTCTGAATATGATGTGGAGGTGGAACTGTTTGATGCTATAACGCCAAACAATGATCCTTATAAAATGCTAATAGATAAGGGTATAAGTGAGAAGAACTTTGAAGAAGTCTGGTCAAGAACAGATAGATGCATTTCAGCTTTTTTGTCTCACCACACTTTATGGGAAAGATGTGCTGAAGATAATGAACCATTTTTAATATTTGAACATGATGCGATTGTAGAAGGAAATATTCCTACTGACATTTTAGATTATGAAAATAAGGCTATGCTAATTAGTTTTGGTTCTCCTTCTTATGGTAAGTTCAACACTCCTCCAAAATTTGGTTTGAATAAATTAATTTCAAAGCAGTACTTGCCTGGTGCTCATTCATATATGATTAATCCAAAAGCTGCAAAAATTATGATTGAACAAGCTAAAACTGATGCTGGACCTACAGATGTTTATCTAAACAACAATCGTTTTGATTTTCTACATGAATACTATCCTTATCCTGTTGTCGTAAAAGATACCTTCACAACAATACAGAGAAAAGAGGGCTGCATGGCAAAACATGCATATAATGAACGATATGAAATTATTTGATAAAGTATTCCTAACGGGATGTGATGCTAGTCATCAGTGGATTCTACCTTGGTTTATATCTGGATATACTGCTCATAATGATATACCTTTAGTGTTTGCAGATTTTGGCGTCACAGTAGCTTGCAAAAACGAATTACTTGCCATGGGCATCGATCATATTATTGATATGACCCACACATCAGATAGGGGTTGGTTTAAAAAACCCAAATCTATGATTGAAGCATCTAAAATTGCAGATGGGGTTTGTTGGATTGATACTGATATTGAAATTTTATCCAGTATGAAAGGTGTATTTGTTTATGTTGAGCCTAATAGAATTGCTATGTGTGAAGATAAGCCTTGGACAAAAAGAATGGGCGGTGGAGGTACTTGGTATAATAGTGGTGTAGTTGCTTTTGAGGATTGTCCACAAATTCTTTTAAATTGGGCAAAAGAAGTTGAAACTAATCCTACTAGGGGAGACCAAGAAACTCTGCATTTCATGCTTTCAGATCCGCTTAGCAAACGCATACATATTACTGATCTGCCTAATGAATATAATTGGTTAAGATTGCAATTAGAACATGACAATCAAGATAGTGTAAAGAAAAAAGCAATTCATTGGACAGGAAATAAAGGTAAAGATAGAATTAAAGGAATGATCGAAAATGGCTAGTGTAGCACACATCGTTGGTAATGGAAGAAACGCGGGTTTATATACACCAACAAAAGGTTTAAAAATTGCGTGTAATTATCCACATTCAGCAATTGATAATCTCTATGCAACAGTGATGGTAGATTTTAAAATGATGAAAGCTATTCATGAAGATAAGTTAACGATAGATGGTGATTGGGTATTAGGAGCAAGACCGAAAAAGTGGATGGAAATGCGTAATGATTTCCATATGAAATACGCTAGACAAATCAAAGAATTTTATTTAGTATTGCCAAAATATGCACCCAATTATACAGATTTTAATTGTGGTCACATGGCAGTACACTGGGCAGCAAATAAACTTAAACGTGAAGAAATTCATATGTATGGATTTGATAGCATTTTTGGATTTGATATTACAAGCGCAGTTGATTTAATTCTACCGTCTCCACGAGACAATTTGAATACTCAAAGATTGACAGAGAACTGGCGCCCAATCTGGCATCATATGTTTAGAGAATTTCCAAAGACAAACTTCATTATACATCAGCAGAAAGGGAACGCCCTGATAAAACTTCCAGATAATGTTGAAGTTAGGCGCCCTAAAGGAAAAGTAATGAGTCGAGAATTGACAAAAGATTCTTTTGAAAAACTTAGAAATTCCTCTTGACAAAGACCCTAAAGTATGCTATCTTATAAGAGTAAAGAGAATCGCTTAGGAGATAGAGATGCTAAACTTCACAATTCAACCTAATGAGACCTTCAATCATTCAGTTCTTGAAGAATTTTGTGAAAGTCATGAACTATTTGCTCAAATGAATAGCAACAATACAATAACTTTATATTCATTAGTTTTAGATGAAGTTGATGAAGCTTATGAACAACTTGAAAATTTAGTTGTATCTACCGACGATTAATTCAGATAGAAAGAGAAACTTTTATGTACACTTATCATATCACTATGAGAAACCTTCATACAGTTACTCTCCGTTACAAGTATGTTGATAATTTTGCTTACAACCACAATCTCGAATTTCGTTTAGTACGTAATGCACATGAAAACTCACGCTATTTCTTTTTCTCAAAAAGCTATGATCAGCTAGAAAAAGCCCGCAATGAAATGCGTAATATGATACCTGCAGTAATAAAAGAAATACGTTTAGATAAAGTTCCTGTGATACCAGAGCATCCAGAAAGTTGCTCTTATGCAGATTTAAACTTATGATTTTAGATACCTACAATCAGCCAAAAAAACTAACTACAGAGTTACTTGACTCTGTAGTTGCTCATGCATCTGATATGCTTATGTTAGATGATTTGGATGAACTTCAATTGGTGTTCAAGGGAGCAAATGGCGACAATTGCGGATACTTTGATGGTATCGGTGACGAGGAAGAAGGCGTTGCATCTATAGAAATCAACAGCAAAAAGTCTGTTAATGAAATAATCAAAACAATATTCCACGAATTAGTCCATGTGCAGCAAGTCTTACATGAAATGTTTGATGATGTTGCAAAAACTTGGCATGGAGAATATTTTGGTGATCTAGACTATAATGATCTTCCTTGGGAAAAAGATGCGTTTGAAAAAGAAGAAACCCTATTTAATACATGGAAAAATAGTGTCTAAAATACTTTCAACTACTAAATATAGTATAAGACTAACTACAAATGCGGTAATATATGCATCATCCAAAACCAGTTCCAATAGACGATCCTCATGATGATTGGAGCAAATACATTGATAGGTTAACAGAAAACCCTTGACAATGTAACAAAATTCTGCTACAGTATAACAGTAAAGAATCACTAAATAATAGCAAAAGGAGTTGTGCTATGAGAGATGCTGATAATGTTGAGTGGACTATAAAAGCGTATAATTGGCTTAACGGCAACTTTGAACTTGCCGAGTGGGGATCTGGTTATGGTTTCACCCAAGCTGATAATTATTTTAAAAACTTGCATAGTGACAATTCCTTTGCTAAGATTGAAATGATGAAAACTACTATTAACGAGGAGATTTGCCAATGAGATTAGAAATACAAATTGATGAAGGTCCAGAATATATGTCCGCAGATGAAATTGCGGTACATTCAATTTTAAACGGTTATCATTTACCTAGTGTAGACTCTAGAAGAATAGAAGATAATCTCATCGGAGATGCCTATGCTGGCAAACTAGGTCCACTTGACCAAGAACAAGTGGATTTTGCTGTACAATTAATTCATGAGATGGGAGTGGTGGGAGTTGTAAAAGAAGCTAAAGAGGTAATAGAAAAGAAGATCAAATAATATAAAAACACAGAAAGAGTTAGTGATGATAGATCAAGATAAAGTTGCAATTGATAATGAAATCAGTAGGATTCAAGCTATTCCACAAATGGGTGAACAAGAATCTACAATTGTACAAGAGTTTGTAGATTGGTGGGCTAAAGAATACGACATCAACGTCCACCATATAGTAGATTCCCGTTTCGCCGATCGCCTTACTTTGAGGGTAGATTCCCAATCAACGTCTGGCACTGGCGATTATGAGATTGAAACATTAGAAATGGATAGATATGCTGAATATCGAGGCTGGATACAAAAAGGCCAAGACAACTTTCAAATAGTTCAAACAGAAGAAAGTATGTAATAATGGATCATCAAATTGCAGTTACGGTTATCTCTGGCACCATGACAATTTCTGGCCTTGTAATAGGATATGTCCTTGGTATGCAAGATGCTTGGAAAGACGCTAAGAAAATTTATGCTTATGGCACACGCCTATGATTCGTAAGATAACTCCAGCTTCCGAAATGATTATCAATCTTGATGGTCCAAAGGGTAATGCGTTTCATCTAATGAAAGTGGCAAAAGAACTTGCCCATTTTGAAGATAAAGGGGTGACAATGATTATGAGCGAAATGTGTGGTGATGCAGATTATTTTAAATTAGTTAAGGTTTTTGATAAACATTTCGGTCATTTAGTCGTTCTAGAGAGTAGTAATGAAAAACTTTTGGAGTTTGTAAATGCGGATTAATTCATATGGAAAAACTGCGATGGCTATTGCAACAAATAGAGTCGCACCTGTAAAATCAACAACAAAGACGCAATTCTTATCAGTTATGGAGTTACAAGAAATGTCAAGAAAAGATAGTAGTAATGTTGTGGACATTAATATAAGTGCCCGTCAAAACAGATACAATCAAATTGATTTCGATAAACTGTTAGACGCCATCATAAAAAGTGGTGATTTAAAATCATGATGTTATCACTTACATCTGGCGCCAAAGAATATATGACTCAGCAGTTAGTTTTAGCTGAGAAAAATTACGTTCTCCTTGAGGTAAAAGGTGGTGGCTGTAGTGGATTTAAATATGACTGGACCTATGTAAATGATGCTGAAAAAGGAACGCTGATTGATAGCACGTTGGTCGTTGATGCAATGGCTGAAATGTTTTTATTCGGATGTACTGTCGATTATGTTAAAGAATTGGGAGGTAATTATCTGATAGTTAAGAATCCAAAAGCGACCGCACAATGTGGTTGCGGAGAAAGTTTTGCTGTTTAAAATAATGGTTGACAAACATCTCAACACTTACTTGATTTTTAGTGTTACTAATACCATGGTATTAGTAATCGACCTAAAATAGGTATTAGTAATATCATGGTATTAGTTATTAGTAACACTACAAATCACTAAAAATCAAGTAAGTGTTGAGGTGAAGGCTTTGCTGTTTAAAATAATGGTTGACAAACACCTCAAGATATGCTAGTTTAGTTATAGAAACAGAATCACTTGAAAGGGTTCAAAAATGTTTGATATTGGTATGGGTGTTGTACGGCCTTACGCTTCGGGTCGTGTTGGTGTTGGTGAGATTTCATCAATCCACGATGATGCTGATGGCGAAACACTGATCACTGTCATGTATAACGATGGCGCGGTAAAAGTTTACACCGAAAACGCAATAATGAAAAATCTAGGTCGGCGCATAATTGTTACCGAAACTTCTTTCTCTACTACTTAAATAAAAGGTTGACAAGTACCACAGAATATGTTATAAAGTTAGTATAGAAAGAATCACTAGTCACTGAAAGGACTAAAAATGCAAAATCAAGTTTCATATATCTCAGCCCATAACGGTGGAATTCAGATGTTCTCAACCAGTTCATCTGACCAGACCTCAACGCTTGTCGGATATGGAAAAACTGCTGAGTCGATTGCGTATGTTCTTCAAACTAAAGGTATTGCTTCTACAATTTTTCAATCATCTTCTATGGATTTCGCTTCGGAAGAAGGATTTGCAACAGATGATGCCGCTTCACTATTAATGAAAAGAGCGTATGAATTAATTTAAATAAGGGGTTGACAAAGAGTTTAAAATATGTTATGTTACTAGTATAGAAAGAATCACGTTAGTTTCGATGGAGTTAGAGGTGGGAGATTCTAACGTGATTTTAGACTTTTTACTACTGCGTCTGTGGATGAGGGAAGGCCAACTACACTCCACTATCGATGAAACAATTAGATACTGATCAGCAAAGGGTCAGAGTTATATAGAATTGTTGAGGTATGCAGAGGGCGTAGTAGTAAGAAGTCTAGACTGTTTTTTGGTGCGTCTGTGGGAGAGGGAAGGCCAACTGAACCCCATGTTCGTAAGGGCGTATCAAAAAGCAGTCTATAAAGAGTAGTAAGAAGTTTAGACTATTTTCTGGTGCGTCTGTGGGAGAGGGAAGGCCAACTGAACCCCATGTTCGTAAGGGCGTATCAGAAAATAGTCTATAAAGAAAGGAGATACTGAGAAAAACAAACGCTAGAATATTAACCTTCCTGTCCCTCCACCCGTCTTCTAAGCGGGACCATAAGAGGAGGATGGATGGCAAGAGGTTCGATTCCTCCAGGAAGGTCCATACTCTAGCGTTCTAGAGTCGTTATATGAAACTGTGGTTTCTGTCATATAATGTATATAGAACCAATCGACTTGAACGCTGGGTGTCGGCAGATAGTTTAAATTAAATCCTCTAGGGACTCCGACAGAAATGCGCGGTTGAAGGTTCCAACATGTTTAAACGTACATAAAAAGGGATAGGGCATCCCAAATTTAAGGATTATACGAATGTTAAAAGAAAAAGTTATTGAAGCACTCAGGCAAGTGTATGATCCTGAGATGCCAACAACTAGCATATACGACCTAGGTCTAATATACGAATTAGAAGTGAGTGAAGATGGAGATGTAGATATTAAACACACACTAACATCTATGTTTTGCCCATTTGCTGACGAAATATGCCAAAGTATAGAGGTCGCTGCTGGAAGTGTTGAAGGAATTAAAAAAGTAAAAAGAGAACTAGTATTTGATCCACCATTCTCTATAGAAATGGTTCCTGAAGAAACAAGAATGGTGATGGGATTTTAAATTCGCGCCAAATACGATAAGGAGATAGCAATGCTAACATGTTTAATAATTGCAGGTTCATTATGGATAGGTGATGAACAGATAATGTTCCCTACACAAGGATCATTTTACTTTCATAAATTTCAAGAAACTATAAAAATATATGGTAAAGGTGGTGACAGACATGGAAGTTTTGTCATTCCGAAAGAAATGCGTGGAGAAACTATAACAGAAGTTTTTGAAAATTGTACCAGCGAGAAATAATATTTCATTTCACTTGTAAAGAGTGTAAAGGTTGGTGGTCTATCGCTACGATGGAATTGGATTGGAAGCCCAAACGACTATTTTGTCCTCACTGTGGGCATAAAGATAACGGAGTATAGGCTAGTCTGGTAAGTCGCTTGCTTTGGGAGCAAGAAATCCGAGGTTCAAATCCTCGTACTCCGACCAGTATAAATAGTTATTTAAGCTGAAAAGGATTAATAAATGGCTGATATGATAGAGCGCCCTAGATGGGCAAAAGGTGCTGTTCCAACTGCTAGAGGTTGGTTCAAAGGCAGAGAAAAGATGCAAGGTAGAAAGTTTTCACCTGAGCAAATTGCAGAATGGTTTAATGCACATCCAGAAGTTGATAACCCAAATGCGCCAGTAATGTTGAGCGAAACTATGCCAGTACAACCAGCGCCATTAGAAGAACCTGAAATGTTGGTAGAAACGATGCCTGTCGATCATCCAGATAGTGTTTGGCAATCTATATCAGAACCTGAGCCTGAAATGTTGGTAGAAACACCTAAGCTTGGTGGTACTGTTGTAGCACAGCTAGATTCTATGTCAAAAAGAGAGTTAGAAATGATGGGCAGAGAACATGGTATTGAACTGGACCGGCGGCAAAGTAAAAGAAGCTTGATTGGACAAATTAAAGGCCTTTTAACATAATGGATATTAAATCAAATTATCACCATATGATGGCTCAACAACCTCTTGAATTGATCCATAAAACTCAAATGGCAAAAGATTTTCAAATGGAACAAGTGGTGAAGCAAAGGCGATGGGTTGAACAAACAACCGCTGAACCTCATAAAGCAATGAGAAAATCTTATGAGGGTCATAATGGAACATACGATGCAGCAGGCAAAGTACAGCGTGGACCTCAACCAGTTGAAGGTGCAATGTCTAAGTCTGTAGACGTACAAGCTTAATTTGAAATAACCAACCACATACATAATGTAGGAGAAATGTAGGAGATTTATAAAATGAGAGAATTATTAATAAAAGCTTTTAAAAGCCATGCCCAAGGACACATTGATAAACATTTAGCTAATGTGGAAGTATATCTTCATAATCCAGCAGGTATTGGTGAACATTCAGATATTATCGAAGCTATGGAACTTGAAATGGAAGAAGTTGCAAAATATAATGATATGTTAGAGATGGTAGAAAAGCATCTCCAAAATGATTAAATCGCTTGTTATTGGAGTATTAGTATTTTTTCTAATGTACACAACACAAGCTGTTTCCCATGAACAGACGGAAGAATACACAATAAAATATGTAAAAGATGGTCTTTACGGCAATCCTATGTTGGTATTTAAAGGTGATTTTGTTAAAGGATTAGCTAAGGCATTTATAAGATCATATGCTAGGCATCCTGATGTAACGATGGTTTCAATGACATCTCCTGGAGGATTACTCACGGAAGCATATGAAGTGGGTAAAATTCTATCAAATTATAAGGCACACGTTTGGGTTCCACGAAATGCAGCATGTATATCAGCATGTGCCCTTGCTTTGATGGGAGGAGAAACTTACAAAATAAGTGGAGTATTAGCATTTCATGCTCCTTATATGCCCTTGTATAAAGGAAGTGTGTCGATGGATAAGATTTATTCTGAAGGACAAATGACAGGATCTTATCAATCTTATTATTTTGCCGCTAATGGATTTAGGGCACAACTTTATATGATGATTGCACAATTTACAAATAAGAGTACCTTTGTATATTTTATGAATTCACACGATTTTTATTATTTTCTAATGCATCCCGAAAGAACTTATGATGATTATTTGATGCAAAATCCAGCTCCTAAATCTGTTATTCAAGGAGGTGATAAAGTTCTAAAGGCTATCCTAGAGAAAAAAATGTTTGAAGTATTGAGAAACAATTCTGAGATTAATGTTTTTAAGCTGGGAGATGACGGTGAACTGAATAACGTTTTATCTTATAAAGAAATTCAAAACAAATTTAAAGATGAGGTTATAAAATCGGTAAAATGAAATATATAATAGATATTGACGGCACTATATGTAAAGAAGTGATTATTCCTGATAGTGGTGGTAAGAAAGATTATGCCAATCATATTCCATATCCTGAAAGAATCGAGAAAGTCAATGCACTCTATGAAGCTGGTCATACAATTAAATATATGACTGCAAGAGGTGCAGTAAGTATGGTAGACTACTATGGCCTTACTAAAAGTCAACTAGACAAATGGGGTGCAAAGCATCACGAACTTAGTGTTGGCAAGAAAGAACACTATGATGTTTGGATTGATGATAAATCTGTTAACTCAGAGTCTTACTTTATTGATTGTATTGGGGAAACTTATGAGTAGTACAGATATAAATACTATTTAAGTCTGTAATAAAGGAGTTTTATTATGAAAAAGTATTCATATACAATTTTTGCATTATTTGCATTATTTGCAACATCAACATATGCACAAAATATTATACCTAGAAACGCCCAGCAATATCTTATAATGGTTCCATGTGATACATCAGCTTATATTAAAAATTTAATAGAAGTTGAAAATAGTGAAAGATTATTATTTGATGCTGAAGGTTTAGTCTTTACTATTCCTTCAGATGGAAGAACACCAGAACCAGCTAAAACGCCTGCAAGTTTATATGTAAATATGGAATCAGGGCGTTGGTCACTAGTATTAAAGCCAACAAATCGTCTTTGGTGTTTGCTTGTAAACGGTTCAGAATTTGTTGCAGGCGGCAACTGATTATGGATTTTCCAATTTGGATATTATATACACTTTTTATATTAACTTCTGATGGCGAAAGATATGTTTCTCAAGCATCACAATTTGATAATCGCAATGAGTGTATAGCATATGCAAAAAAATATTCTATTGAATTAAGTGATGCTTGGCAAGCAGCATTAGACCGAGAACATGGTGTCGATAATTATTTTGCTTTAGAAATGGGCTGTGTGCCTAGAGATAAAAATAACAAAGAATTTGCAGATAAACGGATACCAGTAATAGCAATACCATGGTCAATGCCCGGACCAGAAGGAGAGTTATTGTAAAATGTTTTATGATATTCATGAAGATTGGATAGAACATTTCAATCTCGTAGCTGAAAAAAGAGAACTCTACCATGAGTGGATTTTAAGAAAATTAAAAGAAGAACGGAAAGAAAATGACTGACGATATTTTTGATTTTGGATTTACGGCCGTAACCGAAGAAGAATTGGACACGGTTCAACAGTTGACTCAAAAATCATCTGATACTCAAGAGACTGCGGACGCAGTACAGAATAAAATTGATAAGCTGTATAATGCGGTAGTTCCATTACTTAATAATCTAAAGAAAAATCCAGAAAAAGATTATATTCACTGGCCTAATCGACTTGATAAAGTAGAACAATTTGAAGATATGCTTACTAAAATTTATAAATCCTAGCTGTATAAATATAAGAAAACAGAAAGCAACTCACATGAAAACACTTAATCAATTTTTAAATGAACGCTTTGTAAATGCTCATCCTAATGATGGGGAATTGAAGCGCAAATGGGCTGATCGAGTCTGGGACTTACTTCAAAGATCATATGCAAATATCGGCGGCATTAAAGGTAGTGGTTTTGAAAACAAAGAGTCGATGATAGCTAAGATTCCTATGTGGAAAATGGCAGTAAAAGATGGCAAGTTACTTGCTGTAATTCTTTATAAAGAGAAAAGTGGCAGAAAATCAGTTGCTATGGGTGCAGAAGGTAGCGATCAAGCGAAAGCGATTGTTGCAAATATGTTTAAACAGGAAGTCAAAAGAGCGTATGGTGAGAAAAGTAAAGCAGCACTGGGCGCAATGATGAAATCAATGCCTTGGGATGTAATTGAACCTTTTCTTATGACTCCCGATCAAGTAAAAAGAACATCTGGCGCTGATGTTCAACCTATAGCAAAAATGAAAACTAGTGATTTGCCTAAAGATGCTCAGTTTACACTTAACAAGTATCCTATGCTAAAACCTTACGGATATCTCCGCGCTCTTGGCGATGAAATGATTTTCAAAGTTTCTTTGGGAACTACTGGTAAAAATATCAAATAATGGTTGACAAACTGATCCACTTAGTGTAATATCTAAGAGTAACGAATCAGAGAGAGATTATGAATATACTTTACATTCACGGATGGGGTAGTCGTTTCGATCCCACTAATGATAAAATACTTCTGTTGTCTGAAATAGGGAATGTGACTGGTGTTGATGTAGATTACACCCAACCCATTTCAGAAATTCAAGAAACGATATACAACGCAATGATAGCAGATGATATAGATTTACTTGTTGGTACTTCTATGGGTGGCTATATGGCTAATCTAATGGGCACAACTTGGTGTGTTCCTTATGTTATGATTAACCCAGCAACTGATCCTGCTATAAGCCTTCAAAAATATATTGGTGCTGGTATTGATTATTATGATCGGCACTATACACTTAGGGCTGAAACACTCACAACTTTTACCTCAATGTCAGATAATACCAATGTTCCTGGCTTGCTGCTGTTAGATATGGCAGATGACGTTTGTAATGCTGTTGAAACAAATCAAATGTTTCTTAATAGCAGTAATGTTTCCACATATACTTGGAATGACGGTTCACATAGGTTTGATCACATGGCAGAATCTTTGCCTTTAATTGAAGATTTTGATGCTAGAAATCTTTCATATGGATTTGGTGATAATTAGAGGTTGACATTTCTTTTAAATTATGCTAGTTTATAAGAGTAAAGAGAATCACTTCTTAGGAGATACAATGCTTTGTTATGCCACAGATCAAAAACCTGTTATTGAAGCACTACAAGCTAACAACTGGGATAATGATGATATCATGACATATCTTTCTTATCTTAATAAAAAGAAAACCCTTATCAACACTGGTCGCAAACACGGTAAGTATTCGCGTGATTCAGATAGATCCAAAGTTTACAACTCCGAGTTTAAATATGAGCGGACTTACGGTACTGGTAAGCAGTTTAAAAATCTTAAAGAAGCACAAAAATATTGTGATAAAGTGCTTGCTTCTGTTGCCTGGAATAAAATGTCCAATGTCACACACATTGCTTTGTCCACTATGACTGGCCATAGAACCGCAGGTCGCGCTTGGAGAAATAACATTGATTTAAATATCAGAAGTGGTATGAATCAATATGTTCTACTCCATGAAATGGCACACTCTGCTGGCAATATGCACCATGATACTCAATTTCGTATTGATCTACTTAAATTGGTTTCTCGGTTCATCGGTAAAGAGCAAGCTAATTATTTGAAAAAATGTTTCAAGGAGAAGAATCTCAAGTTGTCGATCAACAAAAATGTGTTGAACCCCGATGCTTGGATGAAAATGAAGTTGCGTATGGAAAAAGCCCGTGAGAAAAGGGTTGACAAACACTTCAAAGTGTGCTAATTTATAAGAGTAAAGAGAATCACTTCCCAGGAGATACAAATGACAACTGTAACAGAAACTCAGCAATTAGTTAATGACTATATGAATGCCGGCGGAACTGTAACGAAAGCAAAACGTGCCGTTTGGGCAAAGGGAGCAAAGTTAGCAAAAACTCAACCCGTTGCAGGGAAGTACCTCACATATTCAAAAAAGCCTACCGGACCTACCGGACTGTGTAGTTTAAACTATCAATTAGCCGGTGACCGTGCCGGCGGATACAACACAAAATATATGCTTGATTCAAACAGCTAAGATACACAAACAGTATAAGGGATACAAATGACATGAAAGTTTATTCTATAACAAAAAGTGTCTTATCTAAGACTTGGAAAAAAGATAGCTCAAAAGTCAGAGACATAGACAGAATAATGCGAGCCAAGTTCTATGATAGGGATCCTTTCACAAGAATAGAGTTTGTTAAAGAGGGCGCCAGCTATCTTATGTGGAATGATGTGAAAAATAAAAAAACATTATCTTCTGCAAAATCTACTATGGGATTTGTTTGGAGTTATATGATAAAAAATAATATACTAGTAACCGTATAATAGGGGTTGACAAGACCCCTTTTTTTATGCTAGTTTATTAGTATAGAAAGAATCATTTGTCACTGAAAGGGCAAAAAATGCAAAATACTTACTGGAACCAAAACGGAACTTTTCAATCTGATTATGATCACCTTAAAGAATTAGTTCCTATGTCGGGAAATTGTTACACTGTTGCTGGAGAAATGATTCGGGCAGTAACACGGCTTGCTCATGATCTTTACAATAACGGAATGGGAAACAACACTTCTGGTGCTGTAAATTATCTTTCTAATAGGAATGTGATTGATTGTAAAACCACTCATGCAATTCATCCTTTCACAATGGGTCGCCACTATGAAGGTAGTTACAACGGAGATAGTTTGCAAGTGGCAATCGAATCCGCTATTGATCAGACTATACAACATATCTTAAATAATCCTGAGTTAGAGACTCAACAGAATGATGATGATATGTTTCTTCATGAAGATGAAGATGAACGTTACTGTGAAGAATGTGGAGACACATTAGGAAGTTTCGATGATCACACATGTGAAGATTGTGAAAATACTTTAAATGAAATGTGGGAAGAGGAAGAAGAAGATGAATGGGTATAATAAAGACGCTGTTACCAAAGAGATAACAAAAGATCCTAGCATCTCAAAAAAAGGTGCAAAATTAATTCACGCATTATTGAAAGGAAGGGGTTGACAAGACCCCTTTTTTATGCTAGTTTAGTTATAGAAACAGAATCACTTGAAAGGGTTCACAAATGTCTATGATCGTAAATTCCACTATCACAAAAAATGGTTTACAAGCGTATGACTTTACTTCACGAGGAACCAAATATACTGTAATTGAGAATGGTCAATGCGCTAACATGTGGGATGTTTATAGCAATCGTTTGAATGTGTCTTTCTCACCTCAAGTCGCTGTAATGACATTGAAAGAAATGAAGGCTCGCTCGAAAGCCCTTAATCATCTTGCAACACTGATCGAAATGTAGGAAGAAAGGGGTTGACAAGACCCCTTTTTTATGTTACCTTACTAGTATAAACAGAATCACTTGAAAGGGTTCACAAATGACTACTAATGAAGTTTGTCTTTGGAAATTCTCTAAACATATGATGCCAGATTTTGCAATATACGGAACCGGTACTGCTAGTGTTCGCGGAGAAGTAAAATCTCTTGAGAATGAGTTAGTGAATACTGAAACCGATTATGGCAATGCTGCCGAATGGGTTTGTACTTATTCTGAGATTTTCCCAGATGTTGAATTTACCATAAAAGAAAGAGTATCCTAATGAATGAATATCGTGAAATCGCTCAAATGCTTCGACAGTTGATCAAAAATACACAATCGCCAGAGTCGCCTGTTCCTGCAAGCCATATCTTGGCTTTGTCGGAAGTTTTTGATTTCAAGGCAGATGATGTTGAAATGGATATGATTGTTGAAATGCAAAGGAATGCAATATGAAAATGACTAAATATGACGAAAGACATGGCGGACCATATGACAGAGGCAGCGCAGACTCTTGGTATCGCCGTGGTCCAAATCCACATTATTGGACTGGTGGAAGTTATCACGGTGAAAAAATGTTTGAATCTGAAATGACCAAAGAAGAAATAGAAGCTTATTATGCTGGGTTTGATGAAAACGAAGAAGCGGGCAGTTTTAAAGAATATTAAGGAGTATTAGATATGGCATTATATCGTCATGATAGTTATGTTTTGGACCTATCCGGAAAGAGCAATGACAAAGCTAAAGTTTATCGTGATGGTATTCTCATATTTCAAGGACAAAGCACACACGCAATTCCTATCTTTGTAAAAAGGTGCGATTCACCTGAAGTTACCAGAAAGTTTTATTCAAATAAGACTCGACAAAACCTTACCAATGAGTTATAATATAGTAATGATTCGTAATGGAGAATAATATGAAAAGTGCAGCAACAAATGCAGATCGAATGGCTCTTATTAAAGAAGTCCATGAACGGCGTAAAAAAATATCAAATATTAAACAGAAATCTAAAAACTTAATGTCAAAGCCTAAAGCAACCAGAGAGTTTGCCGATATTACTATTGCTTCTGATACAAACCAAAACATCAACCACTATACCGATGCTAGTAAATATGCTGAAGAATATTACGGCGATATTCTACACGAAACAACCCGTTATGATA
>Ga0114999_10003312_pt1 | contig 20304 bp, 12 predicted proteins | sample ArcticOcean_MG_C_3_FD_89820 | JGI IMG/M metagenome (GOLD analysis project Ga0114999, IMG submission 89820) | Marine microbial communities from western Arctic Ocean - ArcticOcean_MG_CB8_126 | ecosystem: Environmental > Aquatic > Marine > Oceanic | place: Arctic Ocean: Canada Basin | collected...
TCCGGACTGATACTTTCTTCTGGGACAACCGTAGAGACTGTCAATAAACCCTGAGAATGAGAGAAAGAATTAGCTAGATCGACTAAGTGCCAGCGCCTTGTTGGAGACCCTGAAAACACTAATATATTTGGTCTCCAATTTCTTGCGTCAGATCCTTTTTTGAGGACCAAAAGACCAGTTCTAATTATCGCCATCCAGAGTCCCCTGCGTAGATCTCCCCAAGCAGCAGTTAGTTCGCGTTTTTTCAACCAAACATAGACACTTCCGACAAAAATAGACGCTACTAAAGTGGCGCCCGAGTTAATCAGAGCCATCACCCAAAAACACCCCACAGCACCCAAAAGGGAAAACGCCCAATGAATTTTTATTTTAGGCCTAAAAGATGGACTCCGTAAAAATCTTTCTAGTCCAGCAGCTACGTTCAATGCGCCGTAGGTGGTCAAAAAAAACATAGTCAAAACTGGAGCGATAATTTCTAGGTTTCCAAAATAAGCTGCTGTACCTGAAAATATCAGTGTGACCACTGTTCCAATACGGGGACTATCATCTGGACCTGTTCCCCTCCCCACCCACTGCAAACTGGCTGGAAGCACATTGTCGCGAGCTAATGCCTGCAAGACCCTTGGAGCGCCCAAGATACTTCCCACTGCTGACGATAAAGCCCCTCCCCATACGCCAAGGAGGATCGTATTACCCCATAATGACATCGGCCTCATAATCAAGGGATCGCTTATGAGAGCCTCCGGTCCTGCTCGAAACGCCAAGATGACAGGGAGTATCATATATACTAGGTATCCTGTACCAATAGCTAAAAACGTCCCCAAGGGAATAGATTTACCAGGATCTTTCAAATCTCCTGATAAATTGACGCCGACAGTTATACCTGTCACAGCAGGAAAAAACACGGCGAAAGCTGTCCAAAAACCAACGGGATCCGAAACTGTTCCAGAAGATCCCGCTACTTCGGTTGAGATCGGTTTGCCGAATAATAGAGATAGGATAGAAATCAGTACTACCCCCATGACCAGGTATTGTGTGCGTATAGCTAGCCTGGGTGATAACAGAGCGATGCCTGCTACAAGGATAATGGTCAACGAAACAATGAGTTCTTGAGAAAACTGTGGAAATACTGCCGTAAAACTTTCCGCAAACCCCACAGTATAAAGAGACACTGACAAGGCTTGGGCCAAAAACAACGGAATGCCAACCGCTCCTCCAGCTTCCAATCCGAGGGACCGACTGATCATGTAATATGCTCCTCCAGATCGGACTCGATGGTCAGTAGCAATAGCAGCAATGGACAAGCCCGTCAAAAAAGTAATGGAGGTAGCAAGGGTCACTATCAATAAGGTTTTAGAAAGACCTACATTGCCGACTACCCATCCCAATTTGAGGTACATGATAACCCCAAGTATAGTGAGAATAGAAGGTGTGAAGACCCCGTCAAAGGTACCTAAACTTTTTTTTGACTCAGCCAATTTTTCCGTCACTCCCGGTTGAATCACTTAACAACATATTTGACCTATAATATCTGATAGGTGTAGCGGAATTAAACATTTTTTGGCCTTAATTCTGAGGACAAACCCAGCTAACAAACTCAGCTGCAATCCCCGATCCCGCACAAGTCCGATAAGATTTGGAGTCATGTCGAATTCCTTTACCAATAGGAGAAAATACTTCCCTGCAGAGCTTTTCACCAATGCCAATACATTGATAAGTCAGCCACGGCCCACCACTGACCCAACCCTTTTCAGGCAATATGGGGACGCAGTCAAGTAGAATCTCTCTCTGCACTCCTGAGCCTCTCTGTACTCTATAGTCCCCCTCTTGTACTAACTGTCCGGGGTTCCACTCACTAATGTCACGCTCTGCGAATTCTCGTCCTGGATCTCCAGCATCAATCGGAATCCCTAGGTCTTCGCCAAGTAGAGGAATTCTCCATAAACCAGAACTAACGGAGATGTGTGCAGCCAACAGCACACTTACGCTAATTCTGGATTCATATTCAACGAATATCTTTTTTTGAGCTCTTGAAACATAAGCTACGGGAAGTTTCAGCATGGGTGACTCTATGTTCACTCTTCCGTCGGGAAGTTCCAATAATATTGGGTCAAAGGTATCTGCCGAGATTGCTGAGACTCTGGGATTTATTTCACAAGCAGACTGAAACCACGTGGATCCGATCAACCCGGTTGTGCAACAAATACGCCTTATAAAAGTCCTTCGCTCAATCGCTATACTCGTATCCATCATTTTATGAAAACAAGTACTACTCAAAACTTACTTTGGTGTTGATTGCTTCAATATATTTTTTTATTCTTGCATATTGACCAGGTCCGTCCAGCCCTGCTTCTCGAATCACATCATCACCAGGGCCACTACCTAAATAATGACCTTTTTGGAACGGGTGCATAGTGTACTTCCTTCCTAAGTCCGATTGAATCCAGCGATACATTGTCGGCAAGGTAAATCCGGTAATTCCCATTGCAGATTTTGCAATTTCTTCATTATAAATTGACTGTCTCTCTTCATCCGATAAACGATCAAATAACTCAGGACTAGCGACATATATAACTTTTAAATTGATTCCTTCTTCTTTCAGCCTTGGTAGAACTTCTGTCACAAAAACCAGAGTGACCCCTGATCCCTGCAGCACAACAACGCCATCTTGATCGCCATTACAAGGCTCGGATAAACAATAAACACCAGTGGTGGCACTAGATGCGGGTGCCAATCCTAATTGATTTCTGTCCAATACAGGTTCGTCTGGCCTTGTAACAAAGGGTATGAGAACAGCAGGACGAGCCCTAAATCCAGCTGCCATAAGAGGCCAGATTTCTTGAGGTTCCCAGGGAGTTAAAGTAATAGCAGTACCAGGAGCATAATTTTCTGCGTGTAATTGATATGCCTGAGGATCTGCATGAGTCGGTCCATCTTCTCCTGTTTTCATTCCGGCATGACCACACTGCAACACAACTGTACTGTAGGGAGCACCATCCAATGATTGTTTCATTTGCTGACTGATAGCATGAACACGAGCAGCTATGTGACCCAGGGGAGCCATAAATGCTCCGTATGAAGCTCCGACCCCTATGTGTTTTCCAAATCCTGATATTCCAACAATTATGCAAGAAATCCCATCTTCACAAATCCCCCCCATGCTCAATGATCGACTGGATGGATTGGATCTATAATGCCAGAAATTATCCGCAAAACCTTCGTTGGCTCCAGAAACAGCAGTGGAGTCACTTAAGTCAGCTGCACCGAATAATATGGCTCCCTGTGACTCCTTGTTCAAATACCCTAGGACCCTCCCTAATTGCTTGCGCAATGCAAACTTAGAACCAATCTCCAAATGTAAATCAGAAGGTGTGTCAGCAGTAACACATGCTTGAATCGCACCCTCAACATCCGGGGCCTCGGCGCGTGGCTCTCTCCCGCATGAATCCAACCGTTCGAAAGAACTTTGAATTCGATTTGTGAGGGATTCACACAGATCGCTTTCCTTCTCAACCAGGCCACGAATTTCCAGCAGAGTTTCCCAAAAACAAGCTTCTATTTCTACTATATCGGAGGGATCTTCTGGGGTTGGTAGCTCAGTCGCCTTCATTCCAAAAAGTGGTGACATCACTTCATGCCAATTGTCACTCCCCATTTTGTGTCCTGCACCATGAGATTTTTTCCCTGAAATACCATAGTTCCATCCTTTTTCAGTACGGTAAATTATAGCAGTCGGTTGGCTGTTGTCTATTTCTGAAACCATCCTTTGAGCTGTGACCACCTGACCCATGTCGAATCCATCTGATACATGGATCACATTCCAGTCATGAAGATAGAAAAATTCCATAGGATCCCATTGAACATAGTCTCCCCATAAATCACCCTCTCTTGTCACTCTGTCTGAATCAATAGATGCTTGATTCCAATCCAGATGGCACACCGCATTAGACAATCCAGCTACACCCGCAGCTGCTACGCTCTCATAAACCCTACCTGGAGTTAGCCCACCCTCACCTTCCAGCATATGTACAGTGGGGGAATTATCCCCGAAATAGTCCGCCGCACCAAATGCTAACCCAATCGAACTCGCCATACCCACACCTGATGGACCAGTCGCAATTCTGACAAATGGAGTCATAGGTGTTGGATGTCCGTCCAAGGGAGTCGACTTGAATTTATTAAATAATGGAGTAGTCTGAGTTGGATTCCTTCTGAATCCCAGCAGATCCTCGAAACGAAGCCTAAATTTATTTTCTGAAGGCAATAATTCAGGCCGGGAAATCCTTACTAATTCATCCCTCAAGGCCCACATGGCATACAGGCCAGTAGCTTTATGCCCAGCCGCAAACGACAGAAGATCTTGGTCCGGACGAATAGGATCACGGAAGTCATAATCCATGGAGTCAAAGAGCAGACTACTCATTATGTGTCCGGCTGAAACTGATCCCCCTGGATGTCCAGATTGATGAAAATTGAACTGAGTCGCTACAATCGCTCTATATATTTCGTCAAAACGCTTCAGCTGACCAAGAAACGCTTCGTTTTCTATACTTTTATCACATTCATTGACTTCTATCCAGATGGAACGCCGGGGGCCAAAAGATCTTGTCATATTGTATTATTCTCTCAATAGTTTTCTGAATTATCTGATATCTATTCATACACACAGAGTACAAAGCAAACCATCTGCAAAAAACCGTAGCAGATGGCAAGCCAACAGCTTAACCCTGTCACTCCACTTCAATCAACCCAAGCTCAGAAAAAAGCCAGAAATCAGTTACTTAGTTCCAGAAATTTTGTTACTCATCTCACAACTTGGATTCTTACATTGTCGATTAGTTTGTCTTCTCCTTCTCAACCTGTAGGTGCCGAATATCTGGATTCCAATTGCTATCTCCCAGAAGATGTTTTACGAAATATTCTGCTCTCAACCAAAACCAATAGTCACCCATATCCCCATAACTATGACGTTGTCCTGGAAATACAAAAAAATCAAACCGCTTATTCGCTTTTATTAGAGCTTCTGCTACACGGAAAGTCCCAGCATGATGCACGTTGTTGTCTACATCTCCTGTAGTCAACAATAAATGTCCCTTTAGATTTTTTGCTAGATCAGAATTTTTTTCTATATCGAATTCAAACGTTACGCTGCCATCTTCTGCGACTACTTCTTTTACTCCGTGGTGTGTTTCAGACCAATTTCTGTTGTACACGTCATTGTTATGGTTTCCAGAAGAAGAAACGGCCACCTTAAAAAAATCCGGATACACTAGCATGGCCGCAGTGGACATAAACCCACCTCCCGAATGCCCGTAGATCCCTACTTTGTCTAAGTCGATAAAATCATGTCGGTCACCTAGTTGTTCCAATACCGATTTCTTGTCAGCCAAGCCGTAATCTCTGAGGTCACCGTAACCATAGTTGTGGTACCATTTTGAACGATCAGGGTGCCCTCCCCTATTCCCCAGGGTTACCACTATGAAACCAAACTGTGCCAAACCTTGCTCGTAACCATTCAAATTAAAAGATTTCGAGACTGATTCAGTTTGAGGTCCCGGATAAACATATGCTACGATCGGATAATTTTTTTCTGAATCAAAATCATAGGGCTTGTACATGACACCATAAATATCGGTCACGCCATCCGAAGATTTGGCCGTGTATGGTTCGGGGAACAAATAGCCCGCTGCATCAAGAGAAGTGAAGTCTGACTCCTCAAGTTCCATGACTATTTGACCTGAATTATCGTAGAGGGCAGACCTTGGAATAGTATTTACCCGGGAATAATTATCCACAAAAAACTCTTTGGAACCATCGATATCAAATTGATGGTCAAAATTTCCAGCATTTAGTAAAAGAAGATTCGATCCATCCAGATTAACTCTATACAAGTGTTGGTAATACGGATCTTCTTCTTTCTCTTTTCCATTGGCCCTCAAAAACACATGGCCTCTCTCTTCATCTACACCCAAAAGTCCGTCGACATGCCAAGGGCCTTCTGTCAGGCGACCTTTAACCGTTCCGTCTGACCCATATCGATATATGTGACCCCATCCATCTCTTTCTGACCACCACAATAAATCTCCACTGTTCCCCAGCCGAACCAGCCGCTCGATCCCTAATCCTCTATCTAGGTAAGTATTCATCCTTTCTTCAATGACGACTCTTGTGTTCCCGGTTTCAGTGTCGACTACAATCACATCTATCTTATGTCGGTCCCTGCTTGTCCTGGTAATCCATAGTTCTGAAGATCCATCAGCAAGCCATAGTGAGGGTTGAGGTGATACCTCATCGGTTGGAACAAAAACTCTATCCAAGGCTATCGACATCATCTGATCCTGCCATGGACTGTCGTCTACAGAAATCTGACTTCTATTTTCCAGATCATATATTATGATTTCATTTTGAGTGACGTTTGTTTCGCCTGGCATATCATATTTATAAGTTTCCAGTTCTGGCCTATCGTTTCCGACAGCATGGACAACCCAAAGATCATCAACGTCACGCTGATCTGAGCGCACCAATGCTATTTTTTTTGAATCCTTAGACCAAGTAACATTAGTCCTCTTTCTTTTTTTATAATTCTCTAAAACAGTTTTGTTGGTCTCACCCCTACCACTCGAATTGGCTGCATAGCTGTAAAATTCAACTCCATCCTCTGTCAGCTGTACTTCTTGCACATCCAAGCTGGTTTCTGCTTCTTCCGCATCCTTGTCATTTTTCCCTTTCCTAGCTGACATAATTTTTTCGTAATCGGCTGAAGACATCGTCCAGAGATTGTGTTCTCTGGCAAATATGACCCTACTTTTGTCGGGAGAAAGGCTCGCCCACTCTGGATGATTCTCTGGGGACTCTGTGGGACCTAGCTCGCTTAAAACATCAGTTCTCAGATCTAATTCAAAATGGCGAATTTCAGAATCAGGTTTTTCATCGTCAGTGGCATCACCATCATCAAACCTGACAATAAACTCATTGAGAAAACGGAGATTGTTGATCGGAAGATGCTGTCCATCCCATGGGTCTTTGGTAATTTTCGTAAGTTCTGCAGCCATCCAATCATTGTCGAACAGTTGATTTTTACTTCGAGTGACGGGATTTACTATGTAATATTTCGTTCCGTTAGTATTTTCCCATTTGTACCAAAATTTCTCGGTATCTTTTATCCAATGAGGGTCTACCCTCGTACTGTGTACTAATTCGCTGATCTTATATGGAGCGAATCGCGCTGCCAAAGTAAAATTAGCCTGGCCATTAGACTCTCGAACCTGCCCCCCTGAGCGCCGCACATTTAACTCGATTTCTTGGGCGAGCCCCAGATCTACATTGGCCAAAATTAAAATCAGGACAAAGCTGAATTTACAAATCTTTCCAAGTGTCATACCAATCATCGCTGAAACCTCATCCTGAATTGATCCATTACCAACAAAGAAGGGGCGCTCCCTCCTTTAATACTTGTAGTCGTGATAAAACATAGATTTTATCATTCATCGTAATTCAAGTTTCAAGTTACACAAGCATCTCATACTGATCTGAATGTGATATGACAGGCAATCAAATATTGATTATTGAACAGTTAATGCCAATAATTCTGTCTGACTAATAACTTGCGCCGGCATCTTTACTAGAAGCATATAGGAATCGTCAACATCCATTCGACCTTTGAGTAATCTAAAAGTGATAAATCGTAAATTGGGACTGGAAACTTTACTGTTTATTATCGCCAGCTTAGTAGCAGGCTGCGACGATGGTATTGGCCCCCCTCTTAGTTCTCTTTCTCTATCTTCATCTAGCATCACATTTTCTTCTTTGGGTGAAACCGTACAATTACATCTATCCGCCAAGACTATGGAGGGCGCTGACTGGCAAACTCCAATTGCGTCATGGACTTCGGTAAATCCTGAAATAGCCACAGTTTCTGAATCTGGTCTAGTCACCTCAGTGGCCAATGGTTCAACCGAAATCATTGCTAGTTCAGGCACTTTTACAGCCAAGGCTTCTGCAGTAGTCAGGCAAAAACCAGCAACCATAAATCTCTCGGAAACTCGCATCAATCTTGAAAATACCAGTGACACCGCACAATTATACGCAACGGCAAAAGACGCTCTTGGAAACATCCTGCTAGAACCCGTACTAGTTTGGGCATCTGGAAGCCCTTCCATTGCGACTGTCTCTCAAAATGGTCTGATAACAGGTGTTAACCTAGGTACTGTCGAAATATCAGTAAGCACAAATAACATCTCGGCCACGGCCAATGTTACTATCAGCCATTGGGATGAAATTACAGCAGGCTATAAAATGACCTGCGGAATGAGAACTTCAGACGAACTTTACTGTTGGGGAAACAATGACTACGGACAGGTCGGTGACGGTACATCGGAACGCCGAAACGAACCCACCCCTATAGCTACAAGTTTGAACTGGTTTTCAGTGACCTCCATGGTCGATCACAATTGCGGGATATTGTCTAGTAAACTTGGAGTTTGTTGGGGAAACAATGACTACGGACAGGTTGGTGACGGTACATCGGAACGCCGAAACGAACCCACCCCTATAGCTACAAACATCGGTCTAAATAAAGTAAGTGGAGGGCTAGAACATTCCTGCGCGATATTGGTTACAAGTGAGATTGAGTGTTGGGGGCGAAATCAATTTGGACAACTAGGTAACGGGAACCGCACTAAACAGTCAATTCCCATATCTATAAATCTTCAACAAACTTGGGTTGATATTACTGCTGGTTCTTATCACACATGTGCCATCAATAGTTCAAGTCACATTTACTGCTGGGGATTAAATCAATTTGGACAATTGGGTGATGGCACCACAGTAAACAAAGATTCTCCCGTGCGAATTTCCGGAGAATCAATCTGGACATCTATCAGTGCCGGTCTCTACCACACATGTGCCATCAATACATCCGGCGATGCTTCTTGTTGGGGGCTCAACGACCAAAAACAATTAGGATCAGATAGAAATCAAAACCAATGGCCTGTTCCCGATGAAATCCAAATAGAACATCAATTGATTGATTTATCTGCTGGCCGTTCGCACAGTTGTGGCTTGACTTTGTCAGGACAAGCTCTTTGTTGGGGAAACAACGACTATGGCCAACTAGGGGATTCGACTCAAACTCAGAGAAAATCTCCCGTTGTGGTCCATGGGAACCACATTTGGAGATCCATAGCGGCTGGAATACACCATACCTGTGGGGTAACCACTAGTGGGAGTGGTTACTGTTGGGGGAACAATCAGGATGGCCAACTAGGAAGCTACGCCGACTTGACTCAATTAACGCCCGAAAAAGTAAGTGTCGCAAAATACTAAAAGAGGTACCTTGGCCCCAAAGACTCTTCCATCAAACTTCAGTTCGTCAATGTAAATAGTCAGACAGACCTAGTAATCCCTCCATCCACCCTGATGTTTTGTCCAGTGATATATTCTGCTCCAGTTGAAAGAAGAAACAACGCTGTTTCACCAATCTCAGAAACCCTGCCGTAACGACCGGCCGGTATCCGCTCTAAGATGGTTCTATCAATTGGATAAGAGTCTATGAATCCTGGCAAAATATTGTTCATGCGAATCCCATGAGGTGCATACTCAGTAGAATATAATTTTGTATAACTACCCAAAGCCGCCCGTATACATGCCGAGACAGGAAAACTTGGTTCCGGCTCATAGGCAGCAAAAGTAGAAATATTCACTATAGAACCTCCTCCTCCCTTCATCATCACTGGAGTCACTGCTCTCGCCATTTTTACCACGTTCATATAGACCATATCGAAGCCTGAATACCAATCTTCATCAGTCAGGTCCAACAGTGATCCCTTAGGCGGATGCCCAGTGCTGTTTACCACTCCGTCAATCCGTCCATAGTGCTGCATGCACAATTGCACTGCAGTGTTGATATCTTTTTCCGAAGTCACCGACCCCGTGACTCCTACACAACCCAATTCGGCTGCAAGCTGTTTAGCTCCTCCGGAATTCGATAGGAGAACCAATTGATATCCGTTGTCTCGCAGGGTCTTCGCAACTGCAGATCCCATTCCTCTGCCAGCTCCAGTAATTATAGCAGCCCGTTTTGTCATACGTTCATCCATGTTTCGGTTTGAATAAATGTACCTAGTCCCAATTTCCAGTCGTTTATGTCACTATATATTGCGGAACAGTACCTTCGATTGAGTCCAGAATAGCCCTCACAGACAAATCGCTCATGGCTTTTCTGGCCTCCCAGGTTGCGCTGCCGATATGTGGCGTTAAGGTGACTCTGGAATCAAGTTTCAATTCTACTGGAATGTTTCTCGGATCTTCGAAAACATCTAAGCCAACTCCACCAATTAAGTTTTTCCTAAGCGCTAGAACTAAGTCGCTTTCCTTAATTATACCACCTCTTCCAATATTGATTAGAATGGATCCTCTCTTCATTTGTTGGAAAATTTCCAGTTTGAAAGAATGCCTATTTTCATCATTTAATGGTGAAGTAATTACCAGAATGTCCGAATCTGAGATTAGTCCATGGAAACTCACATAATCAATACCCAATCTAGATTCTATTTCAGAATCGAGTTTTTTCCGATTGTGATAGACCATTTTCATGCCAAATCCCCTGATAATTTTGGCCATGGCCTGACCTATTCGGCCACATCCTAATATGCCAAAAGTTTTTCCGGAGAGTTCTGTTCCCAAAAGAAGGTCCACTTTCCATCCCTTAAACTCATCACCTTCTACTAGTTCATTTCCTTCGGCCAACCTTCTGGCAACCGTCATCACCAGAGCGACACCCAACTCTGCACAAGAAGTTGTCAGGACATCTGGGGTATTGGTGACCACTATTTTTTTTTCATGGGCGTATTTTACATTGATATTGTCATAGCCTACACCAAAATTAGAAAGGATCTTCAGCCTAGGGGCGGAATCGATGACTTCGGTATCCACCTGGATACTGGTCATGACTACAGCTGCACATGCTTCCCTTACGACATCATTGAATTCATGTTGACCCATGACCTTGTCGTCGGAATAAACGACTTCATAATCATCAGGGAAGCTATTGTAGGAGTCCCCTATCAAGGGACCCGAAACTACTATAATTCCATTTGATTTTTTAGCCAATGGAATTTCTCCTTGCTAGCAGCTGTAGTCGATGCCTTGAAGTGGATGTTCTCATTAGGCAGTCCTTCAGTCTTGTACTTCTCTCAGAGTAAAGTAGGTCCAGATCCAAGGAAGCCTCCTAATAGATATATCGATTAAAAACAAAATTAAAGCTACCAACAAAATTCTATTCCATAGCGGAATAGCAATGGAAGAATTTTCTCCATAATCTGCAAATATATCTTCTTCTTCCGGTAAAAATTTCCCCCCTGTGAGTTCGCTTATTGATCTTAAAAACTGCACATTAGGCGGGTACCTTTTATACTCATCTGGATATGTATAGTGGAGGTTTTTTTCCTCAATCCCATTAACATCTGTGTTCAATTGGAAGAGATAGGCAGAATCCTGCGAGCTCTTGACCGGATAGCTTGCGCTGTAGACGCCAAATTCAGTCTGGGCAAGCTCCATTGTTATTTCTTCCGACCCTGGACCATTCACACTGATTTTAGGTTCTAGCGACGAATTCAACATTCCATCTAATCCAATTTCACGCACCGTAACTATTGCTTCATCCCCCTGACGTTGCACTTCAAAGGAAAGACCTGGATCATCGTTTCGGCGCATAGTTTCTCGTACTAACTGAGTCCAGAATTTTCCATATCCATCCCATTCCAACCAATTGACAGCCCATCGGTTCTTCACGTCGGAGGTAAAAGCAGCTGTCCTACCTAGGCCGTAGTGCCACCTAGCCAGAATAGGTGTGCCATCATCCACCTCTATCAACATTTCTGCATTATCTTTGCCGCGAGTCTTAACGTATCCCTCAAGATCAGGAGCCGAATAGAGATCCAATCCTGAAAATATCTCAGAGGAACGTACAGATTCGAAAGTCACACGTTCTTCGATTAAGGTAGATTGAGACGCTATCTGAGCTTCTTTAATAAATACCTGTGGAACTCCTTGCGCATCCCTAATGTAGTAGGTTCGGCCATTTCCCCACATTGCAATATCTGACAGTAATTCACGATCCGCTTCCTCTCCCACAGCCACAGAAGACACTGTTATATCTTCATCTGCCATTCTGGTGACGAGTTCTTCATAATCATCCGCGTAAGTCTTGCCATCAGAAAGAAGTACAATATGTCGGACTTCAGCTTCCGTCTCAGCCAAGAGTTCAAATGCCTTGTCCAGTGCCGGATAAATATTTGTTTGAGATCCAGCAACTATCTGACTAATAGATTGATTTATTCTGAGTTCTTCAGATGCGAGCTGAAGTGGAACTGCTACATAAGGGGTATCGTCAAAAGTCACCACCCCAAACCTATGTCTATCATCCATGATTCCCAGGGCCGCTTTCGCTGCCTCTTTCGATAATTCCAGCTTTGCACCGACCATACTGTATGACTTGTCTAGTACTATCACTAGGGCCAAATCTTTCCGTTCTTCCTCAACTTCAAACCAAATTGGCAATACTTCTTCTATCATCGAACCGGAATAGCCTTCTTTGCCGTAACTCGATTCGCCAGCGGCAAACACAAGACCTCCTCCGAAATCTCTTACATATCTCAAAACTGCATCCATTTGAGTTGGATCCAAATCCTCTGGTGATACATCACTCAAGAGGACAAGGTCAAAGGGCTCTAACTCAGCTTGACTAGCAGGTACATTGGCTGCCGAAGACAGCACTACATCTATACCTTCCATTTCCAGCGCGTCATCCAGGTAATGTGCGCTTTCTGAGCGTCCTTCCACATATAAAACCCGAGTTTGCTCTTTCACTACCACTGACCGGTCTAAGCGATTGTTTTCTATTTTGTCATCTGATTGACTATCTATTCTCGCAGATATCGTAGTGGAGCCTGATCCTTCCATTACGATTTCGAATGGCAGGAAATTGAGTCCTTTTTCAAGGGTCATCGATCTTTTCGAATGCTGTTCGTTTTCGATCAGCAATTCGACTACAGCATCCTTCTCGATTCGACTGTATATTTGCACTTCTACCAAGATCGGTTCTCCTCGGCGTATCTCTTCTGGAACCTTCACATTATCAATCCAGCTGTCATCTCCTCCAATTACTGTCGATGGAAAAGTAAAAATCCTAATACCTTTTTCTCTCGCCTCTAGTACTACATCGAAATCTTCACCGGAGTTTGCATTGCCGTCTGTGAATAGCACCAGACGGTTTAAGTAGGACGGATCAAAGCTATTCACGGCTTGTCTCAGGCCCCCACCTAAGTCAGTAACACTCTGATCGATAGAATTATTAGATCCGTCTGTTGATACTGCCACGGAAGCAATTTGGTCTGTAGAGCTAAGAGTTTGAGCTGATCCTGCGAACAACACAAAAGCGGAATGCTTTGGATTTCTTTCATTCTCGACTCTAGAAACCCAGTCTATAGCACTCCTAATAAAAATAGGATCTATACTACCAGATATATCTATAGCATATACCGTAGAAACCCACGGCCCATTTCTATTCCATGTGGGCTGCATTAAAGCTAGGACTAGCATCGAAAATAGACATGCCCTGATCACACTAAGAATTTTCAGGTGATATATTCCTATTTTGACTTTTGTCTCAGTTCTAATTTTCCACATTAATGGTAGCAATAGAAGAAATACCAGTGGCCAGTATTGCTCGAAAGATATGTTCATACTGTGATCCTCCGATGATACGTAAACCACTCTAGTGCGACCAATAATAATGAGATAGAAACCAGAAGGCTCCATAGGTTAGGCTTTATCAGTTCATTCGACCCATCATCACCCTTTATAACCATTCCAGAAAGTGCTCCTGAATTAAGCCTAGATTTATTGACCAAAGTATAATTGTAGTTTGTCAGGTTTGCAGGGATCCAGAATCTATCAGACCCCTGGCGAATTGAGTATAAATTAGGCGCTATTGCATGAAAAATTGTATGGCCATCCAAGACATTGGCTTCGACTGAGTTGCCATCTAAGTCTAGTATTGATGCATTGTCTGTGGGAATTACAACTCTTCCCTGTTTCACAAAAGCAGGGACGTCACTCTCTAGCATCCAATCTATAGTATTGGCTAGGAATATCGGGAAAGCTGGTTGAAGGGGGAAATTTGATCCTTCTAAAGAGAATCCCACTTGGACAGACTTTTTATCAAGAACCTGAGCAATTAAAAGAGGAGTTTCGATATCTCCCCACAAAATTTCGCTATCGCCAGTAATGAAAGGCGGAGACGACACCTTCTCTATCCTTAAGTCCGACAGTGTGACGCCCCTAAGGACAGGATGATCCCCAAGAGACCTATACGATCCTACCGATACAATATCTTGGCTGAATTGCTCTGCAATTAGAAATTCCAATGTCGGAACGGAAGGTGGAATCTCTGGCTTGAAGCGGTCAAAAATATAAATGTCCGTTAAGTCCATAGGATCATAGGATTCTGTTTCTATAACCGAAAATTCGACATTCGACATAGCTTCCAAAGCCGATTCGAGATAAACATTCCCGGATGTAACTAAGGTCACTTTAGATTTGGAACTTAAAGGCTTCACCATATAGGCAAGATCATCTTTTGGAAATGCGTCTCGCACACTAGTGACTGAGACCCGTAACGGACCATCTTGAAATTCTTCAAGGTCGATAACACTGGTGACAGAACTATCAGGCTTAAGAGTCAAGGACTCTCTTATATTTTTTCCTCCAAGACCACTGACTCCAACTACTACCTCCTTAACATTCAAAGAGCCGTTGGTTACTTGAACGAATCCTCGAGGAGCAGAAGCAAATTCGCTGAGGCCAGAACTAATCGTGAGACTTGTAATCCCAACATTTTCAGCTGGCTCAAAAACGGAGATCGTTTCTGTCATAGTGGGGACCGCAATAGGTGACACTCCATCCGAAATAAACACCAGACGAGCATCTCTATCTGTAAGTACGGGATACTGTACATTGCCCTCAAAAGAAATGGATAGCTTCTCTAACTCTTCTAGTGCTTTCCATTTTGTATTCGCCACCCTAGACACGATTTGACCTGAAGTGTCAAGAATAAGAAATTCCGCGCTTGGGTGAGAACCCACAAGAATCTCTCTCGCCACCTCCACAGCATGTTCCCAGCGAGTAAATCCGCCTCGCGTAAGAGTAGCCATAGTGCCTGAGTTGTCCATCACTATCGTCGCATCTTTAATCTCAGATTCTTCTGAAGAAATCAACTCGGGACCACCTGAGGCAGTAGCAATAAAAACTGCTATGATACAGGCTATCAATATGGACAGCAGTCGCCTCAGCTTATCTAGGAGGGAACTCCTCTTGCGTTCCCTCATCAAGCGGGCCCAAAGGATAGATGATGATACTACCACTGTAGGTGGTGGTGGCTTGATCCAATAGAGAATCGCAATGATCAGCAAGCTGGCCACAGCCAACCCGGTCACCAATGCAGGGTTGGCCATAAAGAGACTCATTTTAGAAATCTTCCCTGACGGAACACCTGCAAAACCAAATCTTCGAAAGGTGTTACTGTAGACGTGTTGATATAACCCCAACCATTCTTTTTACAATAGACCTCAATTGACTTGGAATGAGCGTCGAATAGTTCTCTATAGGAGTCCATCAGTGAAGGTGTGATTTTAACTCGTTCTATAGTTCCCAGTTCTGAATCTTTTAGCAAAACCTCATCGGGTAACTTAGGTTCTCTCTCTTCGGTTTCATAAAGATGTACAGCAAACAAATCCTGCCGATAATGTCTTAACATATCGAATGCTCTTTCAAAACCAGAAGGGTCCAGGAAATCCGATATGACAACAACCAACCCTCTACGCCTTCTCGAGGAAAAAAAACCCTTAAAAGAACGGACCATCGAAGTAGAACCTCGAGTTCTCATTGCTTCCAAAAATTGAAAAGTATTCCATACTTGGTTTTTTCCTCTCCGGGCGGAAAGTTGCTTGTCAACACCGCTATTAAACCCGATCAGATTGACACGGTCTTGATTCATAAGACCTACGTAGCACATGGCTGCAGCGATCTTCCTTGCATAATCAAATTTCGAAGGATTACCGTAATCCATTGATGCGCTTGAATCGATGAAAATATAAATCGGCAAGTCAGCCTCTTCTTCAAAGGTACGAAGAAGAAGTTTGTCCAACCTTAAAAATGTTCTCCAATCAACGTTTCTTGTATCCTCACCAGACACGTACTCTCTATAGTCCGAAAATTCAATCCCTGAATTTGTCTTTTTTTTTGAACGATGTTCTCCGTGAAGGTGCCCTGGAACCATCTGCTTAGAGATCAAATTCAAATATTCCAGTTTTTTTAGAAATTCATCATCAAATAATGTGTTAGCTCTTTCCATATCTAAATGTTCATTCTTGGGGTTCTGGAATTTCATTCATAATTGTGGTTAAAATTTCGTCCGGATCGATTCGGTCTGCTTCTCCTTCGAAATTCAACAGAACTCTATGTCGAAATGCTGGAAGGAAATAAGATCGAATATCTTTACAAGACACATGCACTCTGCCGTTTACCAACGCATTCACCTTGGAACCGACAACTAAGGCCTGCGTTCCTCTTGGGCTTGATCCGAAACGAACATACTTGTCAGTTAACGAGTGAGTATGTTCGTTGCCAGGATTAGTGGCCAAGGTCAACCGGATTGCATAGTCTTGGATAGTGGGTGCAATCGGCACATTCCTGGCTATCTTTCGCATCTCAAGTATTTGGTTTTGATCCAATACTGTCGTGGCCTTTGGTTCGACTGAAGTTGTAGTGCGATCCATGATTTCATGCATGTGCTCAGCCTTAGGATATTTGATTCGAAGTTTATAAAAAAACCGGTCCAGTTGAGCCTCAGGCAGAGGGTAGGTCCCTTCCATCTCCACAGGATTTTGGGTGGCAAGGACAAAAAAGGGCGGATCCAATTTATGAGTTGTGACTCCAACGGTCACGCTTCTTTCTTGCATAGCTTCTAGAAGGGCAGATTGGGTTTTTGGAGTAGCACGATTAATTTCATCTGCAAGAAGAATGTTCGTGAAGATAGGACCAGCTTGAAAAGCCAACCGCTTCTCACCAGAGTCAGTTTCGTGCACCACGTCACTTCCAACTACGTCTCCAGGCATTAAATCTGGCGTGAACTGTATTCTCGAAAATTTTAATTGTAGTACATCGGCTACGGTGGATACTATTTTGGTCTTTCCTACACCAGGAATACCCTCAAGTAGCACGTGGCCTTTTGCTAATAAGCTTACCAGAGTTCCATCGATCACTTCTTCATTCCCCACTATAACCTTACCAATTTCAGTTCTCACTTTATGAAATTGATCACAAAATAATGCTACTTGATTGTCAATTTTTGTTGTCATTTTTCCTCAATGGTCGTATGCCTAAAAAATAATTCTTAACTAAATTACGATGTTGCCAGAATACTGTTTCTACATCTAGGGCGGACGAGCTCGAGTACTCTGTCAGGCCACCCATCTCATAAAACTGGAGGTCCGATTCTTGCCTTTGACTAGCACCTTGAAATAAATTTTGTGGGTCGGGATTTTCTTGAGTAAGTCGCTCGTCGATAACTTCCAGACTGAGTTGGACCTCTAGCGTAGTCGCGTCTCCAAGTTCCAACTCAGCGACCTGGGATGGATCTCCAGTCGAATTCCCTGCAGGACCGCTACCGTCCCCGGATTCACCCCCCGAGGATTTAGTAACCTCATCAGAACCACTACCAGACGCACCTCCTTCCATCTGTTCATCTGTTGTCATACTTGAACTATTATCGCTCTGAGATACCTCTTGGCGTAAAGATTGCATATTCATTGCTGCATCATTTAGGGCATCGCCCAGGCTCTGGTTTTCAGCCATAGCATCCAATGCAGTCGCGGCTTCACTTAAAGATTCTTCCGCCATGGACATTTGGTCATCCGCTAAAGCCGTGCCTGCCTCACTCAGGGCGTCCAGCAATTCTTCTATCGAAAGTGCTTCAGATGAATCTTGCACATCCAGGCCTCGCTCTAGCTCATTCAGTGCGGAAGGATCCATGCTGGACAAATTAGCACTCAGTTCTCTTAGCTGCTGAGCTGCTTCGGTAAGGTCCATTCGCCCAAGTGAATTGGCAAAGGCCGACAGTTCTTCACCCGAGACTTCTTCAGATAATTGTGTCATTTCTTGATTGAAAGCATCCAATCCAAAACTCCCTTCGTTGAGAATCTCTTCCGCTTGAAGTAGTTCTTTCAATAATTCTTCATTTTGCAATTCATCGCCCTTTAAATTCTCCAGAACCTCCTCCAAGTTTTCCAGATCTGATTCATCCAAAAACTCTCCTACATCTCTCTCCAAGGTAGACTCTAGATTCGCTATTTGATTTTCGAGATCCGAAAAAGAATCCTTTGGTTCGGCATCGGTTGCAAACAAAGGGGCTCGGTTCGGCAGAAGGGCCAATAACACCCTGACTCCAATCAAAATGAAAGCTCCCCTAAACCATTTCGAAGGTTTAAAAGGTAAAAATTCTCTTGTTTTTATTTCGTCCAATGAGTTGGCGGCCCTTTTCAGTTGTAGGTCCATCCAAGCTGATTCCACTGGATTGCGAATGAACCAATATGCGGTCTTAATTTCGTCGCTTAAGTCAGCCAATTCATCGGCCAGTCCAGCGGCCCTCCTGAGTCGATTTTTTTCGAACACCCGCTTTATTCCGAGTCCTGCATAAAATACCAGAGCTCCAAATATTAGGACCATGGAGGAAGAATTCTCTAAACCGAAAATAATTTCGCCTACTTGGAAGATTGCAGACAAAGCCAATGTGCAGCATGCAACTTTTGCAAGAAGATTCGAGCAGTATATCAATTGGAGCCGGCGATCTATTTTCTCAAGGTTCGCCAGGATTTTCCTTGAAGATGTAACTGGTTTTACATATAGGGCCGAGGTCACTTCGGTTTTCTTCTTTGCACTCTTACCTCCATACTCTCAACGGTTTGATCATGTTGACCTTGTCCCCAGCATTTCAAATAATTTGTCAAATGGAACCTCGGCGGATACAGGCCTTATATTAGTTGTTTTAGATTATAAATGAATCTTCCTAATAGTTATCTTCACCGCTCTTGCCCTAGACTTTGAGCTAGCAAATACTGGCTAATACTAATCACACCGCTACAAGTGGGCCCACCAGGACTCGAACCTGGGACCTTCGGATTATGAGTCCGCTGCTCTAACCAACTGAGCTATGGGCCCTTTGCTTACAAATTATATCACATCTAATCTTTTTCTCACTAGGAAGACCTTAATAGCGAACACAGTTAACCCATATTAGGACTGACCTAAATAATCATACCAAAGAAATGCAATCGATTAAAGCCTTTATATCTCTATGGCTAAGATCTTCATATGTACCTGTTTTCAATGGACCCAATTTCAATGAGCCGAATCTTGTTCGCCTAAGGTGGGCTACTGGGTGTCCAACTGCTGCCATTAACCTACGAATTTCACGCTTCCTCCCTTCCTTTATTACAATTGTCAAACAGTGGGTTTCTCCTCTAGATTTCTTACTGATTTCAACCCACGTCGGACGAGCAAATCCATCCTCCAATTCTACGCCTGCTCTCAGCTGTATCAAAGTTGTATTAGACACTTTTCCCTCCACTGCAACATCATATTCTCGCTCGATCTCAGAACTGGGATGCTGAAGTCGGTTTGCCACATCTCCATCATTCGTCAAGATCAGAAGTCCCTCAGTCAAGTAGTCCAACCTTCCAACATAACGCAGAGATCGCATATCAGGAGGCAAGATGCCGTATATAGTTGGCCTGGAACGATCATCTTGAGCGGTAGTGAGGACTCCAGGTGGTTTGTTTAGCTTTACCCAGCGAACGGGTGGTATTTCTATAGTGTCTCGGCCTACCACTATCACATCGTTTTCAGGATCGACTATTACCCCTGCAGTCTCAACAATCTCGCCATTGACCTTAACCTTGCCCTCTGAGATCAAAATTTCTGCTTTTCGTCGAGAGGTTAGGCCAGATCTAGAAATGAATTTATGTAAGCGCATATTTCGTGGAATCCTCTCTACTCAACAGGTGGCGACAATGGAATAACGCCATCTCCACCTGCTAAATCATCTATTTTTTGTCCGGTAGTTATAACTTCTTCATTGTTTTTTGTTTCCAATTCCTCTGAAATCACACTTCCTACAGAATCGGGAATATCCTCTCCTTTCAAAATAACTGGCAAGTCTTCAGTCCGAGGCAAATCTTCGAGATCCGA
>Ga0114999_10003313_pt1 | contig 20303 bp, 30 predicted proteins | sample ArcticOcean_MG_C_3_FD_89820 | JGI IMG/M metagenome (GOLD analysis project Ga0114999, IMG submission 89820) | Marine microbial communities from western Arctic Ocean - ArcticOcean_MG_CB8_126 | ecosystem: Environmental > Aquatic > Marine > Oceanic | place: Arctic Ocean: Canada Basin | collected...
GATTTTTCGACTTTAACAAAGTATATGGAGTAGCTGATGGCGCGATCAATTAAACAAAAAAGGGTTATCAAACAGCCAGAGCGTTATAAATATCCCACAAGGTATGGCAGTCACCAATCCATGGTAGACATGGAGAAGACAGGAGAACTAAACAAGGAAAATAAAGTTGTGATGCAAGATGAGCATGGTTACTATATAACGGATGAAAATAGACTCGACAGTGGGTTAGCGGACCCCAATCGTTATAAAACAAGTCGTTTAATGTGGTACGAGAAGGAGACACCTGATGCTTGATATTCAATTCAACCGGCGAGACTTCATGAAAGTAGGGGGTATTAGCTCTGGCCTTTCCTCTCTAGGGTTGTCAGATGCTAATGCAGCAAACCTACCATCCAACGAGAAGTCAGTAGTTTGGCTATGGCTGGGCGGTGGCGCGACTCACGTTGAGACATTCGACCCTAAGCCAATGGCTCCAGTGGAGGTAAGATCCACTACTGGTTCGGTTATGACTAACGGAGACTTTCTCCTTGGTGGCAACTTCCTTAAGTTGGCTACTAGGAGTGATAAGATTTCTGTAGTTAGATCGTTTGCTCATAGCAACTCTAGTCATAGAACTGGTACTCACTGGGTAATGACTGGGCATAACTCGACTGACAATACCCCACAGTCAATGCAGGAAGAGCCTTCATACGGTTCTATCATGTCATCGGTGTATGGAGCTAATCATCCTACAACCGGTATGCCCTCCTACGTCAAGGTCAATGGTATTTCTTTTGACGGTCCAGCTTGGCTAGGTGGTCAGTACAAGCCTTATGGAGCGAGCGGCGAAGGCGTGGAAAACCTTAAGTCAAGAGTGGAGAACAACCGTTTTCTTCAACGTCGTGATTTGGTTGGTGGGTTGGATAAGCTCAAGATTGAAAACGCTCTTGAAATCTGGCCTGACTTGCGTAAGCAATCTTTTGGTCTTATTCTAGGAAAGGCTAGTGAAGCCTTTGATCTTAAGAAGGAACCAGAGGACAACCGTAAAAAGTATGGCACGGGACTGGGAGAGCAAATGCTTCTAGCCCGTAGGTTAGTTGAAAATGGCACTAGGTTCGTGACCATCCAGTATGGAGGCTGGGATATGCATAGCAACATCGCCAAGTCTCTTGATGGCAGAATGCCTCCTCTTGACCATGCTCTGTCTACCTTTATTGATGACTTGTATGATAGAGGCATGAGCAAGAATGTCCTGCTTGTAGTCACTGGTGAATTTGGTCGTACCTACCGTGTCAATAAGAATGCTGGTAGAGATCACTGGGCGCAACTTAGCCCGCTGATGTTTAGCGGTGGAGATTTTGAAATGGGTAGGGTGATCGGAGAATCTACCGATAAGGCAGAAACCCCCAAGAGTGACCCGTTTGGCCCCAAGGACGTTACTGCAACCCTGTTCTCTCACTTTGGAATCGACCCTCAATTGCAGAAGATCGTCTTCGCTGGTCGCCCAAGGTATTTCGTAGAAAGTGGAGCTAAGGTGATTCTATGATAACATTAACTGACAAAGCAATCAAAGAAGTCAAACGAGTGATGGAAGATTTGCCTGAAGCAATCAATACATTGCTACGAGTTGGTGTTGCTGGTGGGGGATGCTCTGGTTTTGAATACAAGTTGGGCTTCGTAGAAGAAACAGAGTATTCAGACAAAACTTACAACAAGTATGAGCAAGGTGGGTTGACTATGATAGTTGAAAAGAAAGCCGAGTTATTCATTGATGGTACTACTATCGACTGGATAGAGGACTTGTCTAAACGCGGTTTTGCTTTTAACAACCCAAATGCTACAAAAAGCTGTGGTTGTGGGGAGAGTTTCAGTGTGTAATTTTAGAATATGTGGCCATGTCACTTGCTTTGGAGCAGTTGTCGTTGGGGCATTAAATGGCTTCCAGCCAGCATACGAAACGGAGTTGCTTCTATGGATATCTATTTGTTTTTTTGCATGGGATAATAGATAGATGGAAGAATTCCCCAATATGGCTACCAGTATAATTTGCAGCTATGTAAAAAGCAAGGGGCTGAATGGGCCACCGGAGTCTATCCAACCTCATATCCATATGCTGTATATGGAAGCTAAAAAAGCACATCCGTTTTTAGGAACGTGTGTAAAAAACGTATACAATACTGCGGAGTGGGCTTTTATAAGGCAATACTTCAGATAAAGGCTGCAATTTTTTTCTGCTTCTTTTTTTATTGTTCCTGCTCACCTAACCCGATTATTACGAACCCCTTATGGCCGAGTGAAAACCCATGTATGAATTTTTAAAAGAAGATATTATTAACGTAAAGTCGTGGTTTGACCTAGGGGATTGTAACTACGAACACGATCATAAAGACGATTCAATACCAGAGTCAGGAATTGTTTATTGTAATATAGAACACATCCAAGACTTTTTCAAAAAGTGCGAATCGACAATAAATAAATACATTGTTGTAAGCGGGTTTAGTGATTATGGACTTGCGTATCAACAACAACACAGTGTTGGTCTAGATATGTTGAAATGGATTCCGTTCATTGAACATATGATACCAGAACTAGGGTACAATCCTCTGGTGATACCTCCAAGGTGCGATGCTGAAAAGTGTACGTTTGAGGATACATACTCCATTAAGTGTTATTCACATACAATGGCCACTGTTCCTGCCATTCCCTTAAATATTAAAGGATGGTTTCTTACTAATTCTATGGCTGCACAAAATAGAATACGTGGAATCCCATTAGGCGTTGGAAAAGACGCAACAGATGATATACTAAACACGAAGAAGTACGCACACGAAGATAAAACAAACTGGATGTACATCAATTGGCAGAACTACACCCTTGAGCGAAAGTATTTAAAATCATTCTTCGCTCAAAACAACTTTGATTGGGTGACATACGTCGAAGAACCTATGGAATTTAAAGAATATCTTGACAATTTATCTCGTCACACTTACGCGATGTGTCCTCCGGGCAACGGTGTAGACTGCTATAGAATTTTAGAATGTATTTATGTAGGCACAATACCAGTCGTGTTGAACAGTCCGACCATGCAACACCTGAAAGACCTTCCCATGTTAATCATTAACGACATTGATGAATTGAATATAGAAAATCTTAAGGCTCAGTATGAGTCTGTTTCCGCTAAAATGAATGATCAGCACATGGAAAAAGCGAAATTTTCATACTGGAAAGATCAGATTTCTACAGCGGCAGAACAACTCAATGGATGATATTAATATTATCACACCTATCAACCAATTGGGTTATGGTATAGCAGGGTTAAATATCGTTAACGGCCTGCATAAGGCTGGTTATAGAGTAGCTCTTTCCGTGATAGGACAGGCGGAAGCCTCTCCTGATTACCATTCCGTAATAAAAGAATGCTCCGAAAATGCCAAGATGCCAAACTTTGACGCTCCGTGTGTTAGGATATGGCATCAATTTGATATGAGTCAGTTTATAGGAAAGGGCGACAGGATAGGTTTCCCTATATTCGAGCTTGACAAGTTCACCGAGCAGGAAGTACATCACCTATCAAGCCTTGATAAAATCTTTGTTTGTAGCGAATGGGCTAAAAACGTAATCAAAAAAAACGGAATCAAAGTCCAAACCCACGTTGTTCCTTTGGGAGTAGATATAAACATCTTTCAAAGATCAGTATTTTCCAGAAAGAGTACGATCTTCTTTAATTGCGGAAAGTGGGAAAAAAGAAAAGGTCATGATATCTTGCCTGAAATTTTTGCCAAAGCCTTCTCTCTAGAGGATGATGTAGAATTATGGATGATGTGTGAAAATCCTTTTTGTTCTCCAGAAGAAAATCAGGTCTGGATAGATTCTTATAAGAGGTCTGGATTGGGTGATAAGATAAGACTTATTCCACGCCAACAGAGTCAAAAAGAGGTGTATAATATCATGAAGCAAACCGATTGCGGAGTGTTCCCATCCAGAGCAGAAGGTTGGAATTTAGAACTATTAGAGATGATGAGTTGTGGTAAACACGTTATTGCTACCGACTATTCTGCACATACTGAATTTTGCAACAATACCAACTGTCACTTAGTCAGCATTAAAGAATTAGAAGAGGCGCGCGATAACAAGTGGTTTTTTGGAGACGGTAATTGGGCTTCGGTAAAAGAGAACCAAATAAATCAAACAGTCTCTTACATGCAAAAGATCCATAACCTCAAACAAAAACAAAACTTGGAAATTAACCACGCCGGAATTAAGACTGCGGAAAAATTTTCTTGGGGCAACACTACGAAAGAAATTATATGTGGAATGTCCAAGACGTAAATGCTATGAGTTACATGTCGGTAGTCGATGATGCTTTGATATACGACGATGTCTTTAAGGAGTTTAAACAAAACCGTTACTATTCTGCAATAGTAGGGGGTCAAAGCGATGAAGATGGCGCCAAATGGTTCATAGAGAGAATAAAAAACAACGATCCAGTAGACAGTAAGATCGAGACCTTTAAAAAAAATGACACAATAGGTGATCCCGCACTATACGACTCAAAGGAATATGGTTTAATTGCCTCAAGCACACTAAGGTACATTAATTCTCTGCTTACTATACAGGAACACCTCGGAGATCTTAACGGAAAAGATATTGTAGAAGTAGGCGTAGGGTTCGGAGGTCTTTGTTATGTTTTGTCTTCCTATTACGATTTAAAATCCTACAGGCTTGTGGACCTACCTAACGCGACTTTGCTCGCGTTAAAATGTCTAGCAAAACTTGATGTCGATAACTTAGTCATAGAGAGAAGCCATCAAGAAGTTAATTTGAAATACGAAGAACGGGGGAAAACCGCAGGGGATTTTAGAGGTAAATTTGACACCGAAAAATGGCCGGTGTCAATTATAGAAAACAGGAGAAAAAATAATAGGGACTTCCAAATTAACTTTAATCATCCTAAGTTTGATTTGCTGATCAGTGAGTACTGCATTACTGAAATGGACGACGCGGGAATTGATAGTTTCTATGAAAAATACATACAACACTCCGAAAATATTTACATATTCTCCAACCTGTGGGATAAAAAAAGAAAAGAAGCTTTCTTGAGCAGACTAGATGAAAAATTTAAGCTGATAGTATTTGATGATCCCATGCCACAAGAAATAAAAATTTGCCCGGAGCCAGAAAAAATGAATCAGGTAATAATAGGAAAGAAGAGATAACCGACATCCTATTGAAACAGGAGATTATAGATGCCCTCCCCTCAGAGAGAGAACAAGTCGAAGGCCGCTTACGAGTATGCAGATCCTAAAACTGGAGAACTTTTTTACTACACCAGAAGAGGTATGTATAAAAAAAATGGAAGGATTCTAGTGTTCAAAAAAAGAACTAGGGGTGAGATTGTGTCTTCCCATGTGCTAAACAAAACATCAGAATCTTATGCCGACAAAAAGGCTGGATACCCGCCTAACTGCAACAAGGGGTATATAGAAAAAAACGGCAAGTGTATACCAGAATAGGAGAAGGACTAATGAGAACCCTTAAGAACACCCATAAGTGGCTCGATAGCATAAATCAAGAAAGAAAACAACTTCTGAAGAATCTATCTAGAGTAAACAAGAAGTTGGACGACCTTCAGCATAAAGAAGACCGGTTAATAAGAGATCTAGAGACCCACACAAAACTGCAAGGAGCGGTTCCACCGGGATCTGGAACCGTATAGGGGAATAACTGTGATATCTGCTATCGTATTTTCAAAAGATAGAGCTTGCCAGTTAGATTTTTTGCTAACGAGCTTAATTCAAAAAGGCAACGAACTATTCGATATTAGTGTTCTATACGAACATTCTAACGACTCTTTTAAAGCTGGCTATAGCAGACTGAAAGAAAAATACCCATCTTTAAATTGGGTAGAGGAAACTGATTTTCAAAAAGACACAACCGACCTTATAACAAAAGGAGGTGATCTAGTCTGTTTTTTCGTGGATGACAACATCCTGTACCGTAAAATAGAAGCTGACGAAGAAGTCATAACAAAACTTTTTGACAATAGGGACGTTTTTTGCTTGTCTTTGAGGCTCGGAGCCAATACTATTATTCAGAATGAATACGTAATGCAGGAGTGTGTTATTCCGCTAAGAGGAGAATTTGTCAACGAAACTTTTCTCGTATGGAATTGGATTGCCCAATGTGAGCATTGTAGAGCGCCCCTAACGGGCAACTATGCATATCCCTTCTCAGTTGACGGACACATTTTTAAGAAGAGTTTAGTGGAAAAACTATTATTAGGATTTGATGAAATGGATGAACGAGGGGTTAGGGTTGTCAATCACCCATTAGTGTTTGACACACCGAATGCTTTTGAGGGCAGGATATGGGATAAGGGATGGGAAGTAAGCGTTATGCCTAAAAAAATGTCTTCATTCCAAGAAAGCATGGTTGTTAACATTCCGCTAAATTTGGTAGGTTCTTCAGAGAATATGTCTGGTCAAAAATTTGGAGTTTCTTTGGAGGAACTCAATCAAAAATATTTAGCAGGATCTGATCCAGACTTGGACAATATGGATTTTTCAAACGTTCAAGGATGTCATCAAGAAATTCAACTTAAATTTAAGGAGGTTGCTAATGTTAGATCTAGTTAAGAACCATTGGCTTTGTGTGCTGCTCGGTGTTGCTCTAGGTTATTCGCTTCACTGGTGTCCACTACTCGGTCATAACCATGTATGCCCCCGCGCTGGAGTGCATTCATGTGATTGTGGCGATTGCGACTGCGGTGCCGATTGCGCCTGTATAGTTGGCGAAGCTTGTGGGTGTAAGGGCTGTATGGTTAAGTAACCACAGCACCGGTTGGTGTTTAAAATTTTTCCTACTTTAGAGGAGCACTAGTAATGATGAGTAAGATTCAAGGCCTTTTTGGCTCGCGTAGATTTTTGGTCGCCGTTGGTGGCGTGGTTTTTGTTATCTTTGATGGTTTAGGCATGGGCATATCCGTAGATCAAGTAAACCATTTGGTTCTGTTGGGTGGCGCTTGGATCGTTGGCGACAGTCTCCGATCCGCTTAATTTGCTTAGGTAAATAGACACAGAAGGAAGGATTAAATGGACGTATCCAAAGCTGTAAGTGCTCATTTTGAAGCTAAGAAGGCAGAAGCCCTTGTTAGATATCTCCTGTACACCAATAACATTATGGGTATTGGAGATCACTCTAACATCGTAGAGGAGGCCGTAAAAGCCATTGAAGATTATGAACACGCGGTAAGCTGCCTAGAAATTTTATCGAAAGTCTGACTAAATGAAGATATTAGCAGGTATAAAGAAACTATTTTCTCGTAAGAAAAAAGATAAACCAATAGCTTCTTTACAGTTTGAGGTTGATTCTGCTGGAGATATATGGATAGATTGCTCTTGGCAGGATCAACCTGCTGCTAACATTATCTTTGCCGACCTCATGTATAGAGTTATGGATGGCGAACTTTTTGGGGAAACCCTCACTTTCTTAAAAGATGAGTGTGAAAAGAACGAAAGGCAGGATCAATTTATAGAAGTATGGGCCTATCTCCATACCATGGAACAACCGCCAGAAGACACTGTTGCACAACCAGATGACAAAATGGTGGTTCCTCCTACGCAAGTAATGGATATATACAAAGGAAAAATTCTTCCCGGCGGTGACGATACTATAGTGTAAATAATCTCCTGATCTATCCACGATAAAAGGTAATAAAATGACCGCAAAAAGCAAAATCGCGTGGGAGAGATGGGATGAAGACCTTCTTCATGAAGAAATAATTGACAATCTAAGTATAGACATGGAGGACACCGATGAGGAGCTAGCAGACGAGGCTATGGAACTCATGTCTAAAATTCCTAAGTTAATCTCTACCCCTTTAGGCATTTTCCAACTCTATGATAAAATGAGTCCCATGAAGCAATTTGAGTGCTGGATGGGATATACCAACTTTAATATCACAGGACAGGTACAAAAGGATATAGAAAATGTAGAAGGGGTTGAGCTTCTTTCTATAATCAGTAGGTATAGATTTTTTATCGGGGTTGGTAAGTTATTTAACTTTAAAACGGTTAGGATTGATGTAGAAAACCTTCTCAACTGCAACGATAAAACCTCCGAAAAAGGAAGAAGCGAAAGTATCTCAGATGCTTATGAAGCACTAGCCGATGCGGTGTTTGAAACTGAAACAGACCAAATTAACCCCGATGACAGTATTACCACCGAAGAGACAGTTGAAATAATCAAAGAGATAATTTCACAAGACAAATACTGGGCTATATTCATAGATGGAAATGGAGAGATTGATTACACCAGCAGCAACCAAGAGAATGATATCACATATCTAGAGAAACTACTTTCGTATAAAAAGCTACGACGGAAAAACGGCGGTATTATACTGCACCCCGACAACGAAAACTAGCCCATCGGAGGACCAATGAAGACAACAAGGATAATAAAGGACGAGGAATTTGAAACAGCAAGAAAAGACACCAACAACATTAAAATAATGAACAAGGTCTGTTTCAAGTATTTCAAATTAATCCCTCAAGATGAACTCGACAGGTGTAAATTAATTTCTTTATGGGAAGCCATGAAAGCTTATGATCCTGAGAAGGGGCAAAAATTTACATCTTTCCTTTACAATAGGACAGATTGGGAATGCAAGAAGCAGCTATATGAAGTTAACAAAAGGAAAAGACAAAGATACTACAATGAAGCTCTTCACTTCGAAAATGATAAAAACGACGTAGAAGTTCTCGATTTAATACAAAAATTACACCCAAGATTAAGGCTGGTGATCTATCAGAGGTTTTTTGAGCGGTTAACAATGGAGGAGATGGCGGAAAGAAACAGTTACAGCAGAGAAACGGCGAGAAGATATATACTACAAGGACTGAAAAAGCTAAGAGAGATCTGTTGAAAATGGTGTATAATACTATTGGATCGGATATATACTTACTAGGAAAAACAGGAATAATACCTAAGTAATTTTGGAGGTCATTATGACTGTTAGTACACATACAAGAACGCTAGGCATTACAGGAGCAGAAGCTACTGGAACAGTAACAATTACTGCCTATCTTAACCTAAATACAGGAGACAAGGTTAATTTAATCGCTACTGATGGAACCAATTATGATTTTGTAAACGGGGACCAAAGCTCGGTAGCTGGCACTTGGGAATCCACCGTAAGCAACGATCAAACTGCTACAAATTTAATGAACGTCATTAACACAGGCAGTGGACCCGCTGGAACCAGATTTTCTGCATCAGTACTTGGAGCGGTTGTTACCATTACACAGAGTTCCAATAGCGAGGCTAGCCTCGAAGACGGAAACACAGCAATCACCCTCACGGATACTTTCGCTGCTGGCATGACCGCCGACAGCGCTTTTACTGGTGGAAGCTCATCGGCAGTAGTTAATGATCGCGGCGTAGTTATGCAAGGCGGAAACATTGCCGGTTCAAAATATACAAACAAGAGTATTTTGGATACCGTCAAGGGCGCAAACGAGTACGGTTCACAGCTTGGTCTAGTTACAGGTACGTCGCACAAGGTTGGCCTTGCTGTTGTTCGTAGTGTAGGAAGTCCCAAGTTTGCCTTCTTCCCGAAGAAGATAGATCGTACTGCTACTAACGCCACTTTCTTGGCTAGAGGTCTTCAGACGAAGATCGCTGGTGCTGCTTCAACAGAAGATATCATGGGAGTCCTCGGTCAGAACCAAGGCGCTCGCGGTACTAATCTTCATACTGATGATCACTACCAAAGAGGAAGCTGGTCTACGTTGGCATTCAACTTGTTCCGCAATCCTACCGCCGGGGATAACTCCGAAACTACCGGTCTCGTGCAAAGTGATGGAACTGCTAAGAGTGGTGCTACCAACTACGGTACTGCTGATATCTTCCGTAACTTGGCTGACCAAGATAATGCTAGACCAGTCACGAATGTTCCAACGCGAGCCGTTCCGGGTGAGATAGTGTTCATGATTGACTTCGCCTCATGGCCGTTCTCAGCGGGTGAGCCTACTGGTGGTAACTACAAGGATTACTCAGCCATTACAGGCGGGTAATCTTTACTATATATAAGGAGGTTTATTATGACTGTTAGCACACACGTTGGAGCAGCTAAGGCTGCTGGTGGTGGTAAAGATAACGACGGCGGCACCATTCTCGCCGCTGGTAATGTCGGTAGTTCAAGATGGGCAAGCAAAAGCAGTTTGGAGATTGTCAAGGGTGCAGAAGATTACGGCTCAAAGCTTGGTATATCTACAGGTACAAGATACGTCGTCGGTCTTGCCGCTGCGCGTAGCTTGAATAGTCCCAAGTTTGGCTTTACTCCTAAGAGGGCAGATCGTTCTGCCACCAACTCTACCTTTATGATCAAAGGAGCTTCGACAAAGCTAGCTGACATTACTTCCTCGGAAGATATTCTGGGGCTTCTTGGAAGCGATCATAGTGTTCGAAGTGCTCATCTTCATACCGATGATCATTACCAGAGAGGCTCTTGGGCTACCTTGGCCTTTAACCTCTTTAAAAACCCGACTGCTGGTTCTACCAGTAACCACGGCCTTGTCCAGAGCGATCTTACGGATAAGAGCGGCGCTACCAATTATGGTACTGCTGCCATCTTCCGCAATATTGCCGATCAGGACAATGCCAGACCGGTTACAAACGTTCCCTCAAGAGCGGTTCCGGGTGAATTGGTATTCTTGGTTGATTTCGTTACTCGCACAACGAGTGGTGGAAACTTCCAAGATTATAGCGCTATTACAGGCGGTTAATCGTTAATGCAGTCGCATGAAGGGGGCTGCAAAAGCAGTCCCCTTCCTTTTTTTCTTTGAAGAAAGAGGTAGCAATGGAGTCAGACATCCTTTCGATTCCTGTTTTAGCTGCAATCGTTGCCATAGTTATAGGATTAGGGAAAGTTATTGAGGTTCTCATTTTAAAAGCAGTTCCGCAAAAATCCGTTTTAATGGACGACGAGAGAGATTGGATGCAACATACTTACAAGGTGGTTTCTAGACAAGACTCTGATGGTACTCCACTGGTTTACGTTCCTAGGAGTTGGGCAGAAACCCAAAAAGATATGCAACAGATCATGACGCAAATTGTAAATGACCAACGAAGAATCGCTGACATACTAGACAGAATAGACAAGAAGCTAGAAGATAAATAATATGATATACGTTCCCTATTCCGATGCCGTTAAACAACGCTTGATTCATGAAGCGGATGTCTTGCTTTTTAGAGGCGACGGTATAAGCAGTTGGCTTATCAAAAGGTATGGGGGCGGCGTACATAGTCACGCCGGGATGGCTCATTGGGACGGTAAGAATTTAGAGTGTGTCGAATTCAGAGAGTTCAAAGGCGGAAGGGCTGTTTCCCTGAAGTCTCAAGTTGAGACACATCCAGACAATATAGATGTTTTTAGACCCGCTAAGCTTGTACAGCATAGTAAGTTTGACACTTGGTCTGAAAACGAACATAGGACATCTGGTTATAGACAAGATGACGATCATAGGATAATTGATCCAAATAAAATTACTGACGCTATGTTAGAACTAACCGGCCTGCCGTATGGGTGGAAAAATATTTGGAAACTAGCGAAACATTATCTGCCTTTTTGCAGGCTGGCTCCACAAAACATGAAGGACGATGATCCTATGAATGTTTTCGTGTGCAGTACCGCTGTTGCTTTCGCTTACAGAAAAGGCTATATAGATCCTGTACCATACCTAGCAGATTCGGCTGTTATGCCCGCTGACTTAGCTAGATCAGCACTCTTTAAATATCAATTCACCATCAGTAAGGACTGGTAAAGGTCATGAAAAAACTAATTCAAGCTATGATAGTTTTGGCACTAATGACGCTCTTCCCAGCTTTAGGGTTTGCCCAACCGCTTACGATGGACGAGGCTTTGGAAGGAGTATGTAGGGTTAGTACATCTGGAGCGAGAGGCTCTGGTACGGTATTTTCAGAAGATGAAGAAAAATACTACATACTAACTAACGGTCATGTAATCGAAAGAGCCAGAAGAGGTCACCTAGAGTTCTTTCAAGATGGCTACAAGTCTGCTATGATTCCCTTTAGAACAGAATATTCTGAATATAAAGAGGGTACTGCGTTAGACTTAGCTGTTGTGTCCGTAGAAAAGAAATATTTTGGACGATTCCCTCCTAGGGTAATTCCTCTAGCTCCGAAGGGAACAGAGATAAAGGCTAATGATCTAGTGATGGCTGGAGGATGCCCCTCTGCTCAATGGGCTACCTCTTGGAAAGGTAGGGTTCTTAGGAACGCAGGGGCTGTTATCAGTTTCAATGCTGCCCCTATTGGCGGTCAGTCTGGAAGTGGCGTTCTGGTTCTTATCAAGGATGACAAAGGAGAGCTTCATACTCGTCTCGGCATTCTTCTCGCTTGGAGAATAGGAGATGGTGCATGGACAGACGATGGGCCAAATGACTACGGCGCTGGCCTATCCTTAAGACAGATCTATGAGATAATGGAAGGCAATGGCCAAGGCCATCCTATCGAAGCTTCTTATAGCATTGTTGTCGATAAAGAGACCAAGCCCAACAAGCCAGAGCGTCTTACTAAGATCTGTCCACATTGCGATCATAAAATTGAAGACCATATCGTCATCCCCTACAAGGGAGGCCTTAGAAAGACTGTCAATGGTGAGTTTATGTTTTGCCCTGAGATTAAACTTCCAGATGGTAGTATCACTGATACTGCTCAATACTACGGAGGCATAAGGGTTGGCGAACTATACGAAGGCAGCGGATTGTTTCCTTGGTGTCCATTTGGTAGCCCTTCTCCTCCCAATCGACCACCTCAATTGCCTCCCTCCAATCCAAATCCGCCAAACGATGGAGGAAACGGTGGCGGATGGAACGGTTGGCCCGGTAGACCAAATCCCGATGGACCCGTTGATCCTCCTATAGGCGATTTTGAAAAGGAGCGTCAGGAATATCTTAATAAGATTACAGAACTACAGGAAAAATTTACCAATCTTGAAAAGATATCCGATAGCGTTCAAGCTGAACTACAAACAAAACTAAATAGTCTGGAATCTCTGTCCGAAAGTCTTAAAGCGGAGCTTGGTGGAACAAACAGTAATCTTTTAGAAGCTCAAAATGCAGTCAACGGCCTGAGAGATCTCTTGGGGGCTGTTGAGGGACAAAAAGATTCACTAAAGACTAAAATAGACGACCTCATGGGGGTTATCGGCACAAAGGATGGTCATATATCACAACTGGAGACTAACGGTAGTCATTACATGGATGGCGCTACCGGTGGTAACGGAAACACTGTAGAAAACGTCAGCTTTACACTTGGGGGGATGAGCTTGGGAATGCTGGCCTTAAAATACGGAGTTCCGTTCTTGCTGGGACGAAGAAGAAAAAGAAAAAATGGAAAAAATATTGACAAAGGTGATGAAGAGGAGTATGATAATGACACAAGACCACCCACGCCACCTCCCGTCGAAAAAGAAGGTTGTGACGGCGATGGTTCTTGCACACATGTTCATGAACACGTTCACAAACATCGTCACGAAAACGAGTATGTCATGCCCTTAGACGGTCTGCCAGAGCATGTTGCCACAGAGAATGTTGAAGACAGGACTGGCAAGCACGGACTGAATCCGCAGTTTATCCCTTACGGATTTCCTGCAAGCGAACCTTATCATCAACAACCAATTGCTATGCAAGGATTGCCACCGCAATTTTTGAATGTACCGTTCAGCACGCGAAAACAAGCTACTGCTGAACAGATCATGACGGTGTTCGGAGAACTAGTCAACGAATATCAAAACGATCAAACAATGACGATGAGTCAGGTTGATACATTGGTACGTCATAGACTTAAGCAGAAATTTAACTTAGAGTAACCGGAGGCAAAAATGTCAGATCATGCAAATGAAAGCTTAGTTATCCCAACCCACGACGCAATACTTCCTTATATGTTTGAGGGGGTGAAGTGGGCTATTCCTAATGTTGGCGACAACAAGGAAACTCATAATATGGCAATTGCCCGCCTGTTTGAAAAGGTTGGCGAGCACCTACAAGCATTTTCAGTACGTACTGATTGCTTTGTTCCCGGTCCTCCAACACTGGCGGCTGTCAAGCAGCATCACAACATGTTTGTTCGTTTGTGCAACCTGATTGATACAAATACGAAGCCAGACAACATGGAAAGACTTGAAGCTCATCATATCACACATGAGAGACGGGCATTCAAGATTTATCCGATTCGCTACTTTGATGTCAAGAATGACTACTGCCGTCGATGGATTGAACTTGGTCTTCAGGGCTTGAGTGATATGGCTCAGCTTTCTGAGAATACTTGGGCCAATGACTGGAGTGTTCAGACTGGCAAAGAGATGAAAAAGCTTTTCCGTGAAGCTTATCGTCTCATGGTTGTTGAGTTGTTCAGGATTCCGGTTATAGAAGCTCACGGTGTATTCGATGATGAAGATCCGTACTTCTTAGCCCCAGAACTATTCGCCAACTATGATGTTAGTCATATTCCAACCATCGAATGGATCAAGCATCCTGCCCTTGGTAGTGAATTCACAGAGGATGAGCTTCGCTCAATCTCAACTCCTAATATTCCAGTAGCACCCGGCGTTGCGGAGAACGAAGGCAATACGCCCCAGCGTGAGCTAGAGCGTAGAATGCAGGGCGGCGGTGAGACTGTTTAAAGCGATAGACATGCCAGTTAGGGGATTCTGGACAAAACCCCTTTTTTCTATTACATGACACTGAGGAAGGAATCGATGAAAAAATCAATCTTGAGTTCTGTTCTACTGCTCCTGCTATTCTCCTCGCCCACCAATGGTGAAGACCGCGAGGACTCAGAGTTGGTCTCTAAAAGACTGTATCAACATCTACAGGATGTTTCTGTTACAGTAAAATCCGGCTCTGGAGAAGGTTCTGGCGTCATTGTTACGCGAACCATCCCCGTTGCTCAAGCTAAGGGAAAACCTCTTGCGGTAAAGGTAAACTTTGTATGGACCGCTGCACATGTTGTAGACGGTCTTCGTTCCGTTAGGACTATAATTAAAGACGGGCAATCAACCAAGGTTGTAGAATTTAAGGACGCTCAGGTCGTCCAAGAATTGGTCGAGGATGGCCGTCGTGTTGGCGAGATGAAGATGGAAGCCAAGGTTATTAAATATAGCGACTCCGAAAACGGGGAAGATTTAGCTCTCCTAATGATTAGAAAGAAGGGTTATATCGACAAGTCGGTCACGTTCTATCAGGGTGAAGGCAGGCCTGTCGCTATTGGTACAGAGCTATACCATGTTGGCTCATTACTAGGCCAAACTGGCTCGAATTCTATGACGAGAGGAATTTGTTCTCAGGTCGGAAGAGTTCTTGACTTAGGGTCAGGTGATGGTGTAGTATTTGATCAGACGACTGTTACAGCTTTCCCCGGTTCGAGTGGCGGGGGAGTTTTTCTCAGCGAGAGGTCTGGCGACAACGCTGGGCAATACATGGGAATGCTTGTGCGTGGGGCGGGAGAAACTTTTAACCTTATCGTTCCAGTTCGTAGAATGCGAGACTATGCCAAAAGAGAAGGTATCCTATGGGCTATCGACTCGAACCATCCTGTTCCCACCCTGAAAGAGATCACGAATATATCAATCGAAGGCGGAACATCAAAGAGTAAGGCCGGAAAGAGTGTCTTGACTAAAGACAGCATCAAGTTTCCCACGTTCCTTAAATAAAGGATAGCAATGTTTAGGAAGATTTCTGATTGGTATATGGAACAAAAAATTAGTCACCTACTGCTCGTCGCCTATCTCGCGGCGGCAACTTCGGCCACCCTTATTATACCGGGGCGAGAGGGATTGATTCTTTGGGCTTGGGGTACTGCAACAACTCTAATAGTAGGCCCGTGGATGTGGTCACTTAATCATGTCACAAAGAAACACACAGGAAATAACCTTTGGGGTAACGATGGATAAAAAAAATCTTCAAGTGGTAGTTTTTGTTGCTAGCTGGTGTCCTCATTGTACAGGAATGAGGCAAGAAGTATGGACCGACGAGAAGGTTCTTGATTCAGTCAAGCCCTTCTTTGATGGCACACCAGCTATTATTCAGGTTGACAAACCGGGCAATGAATATTTGTCTCAACAGTTCGATATTGAATCATACCCCACCGTAGTTATCATGGACGAAAGTCGCAATATATATAAGCGAAAAGGGAACATGACTGCCGAAGAAACAATAGCGTTTTTGGAAGAGATTAATGCCGATCAATAAAGACGACAGCGTATTAATCACCGGAGGAAAGGGCTTCTTAGGGAAGTGGCTTTATAACAGGTTGAACAATGCTGGCTACACAAGGCTGACTGCCGTAGGAGGCACCAAGGACGGTGTAGATCTAGGCGAAGAGGCATACGTCGGGTGGTTGTTTGATATGTATCGTCCCGATGTAGTAATCCATCTCGCTGCTAGGGTAGGTGGAATCGGAGCCAATATGAAATATCCCGCAGGTTTTCTGTATGAAAATCTCAATATGGGTATAAAGATGATTGAAGAAGCCCGTCAATATGAATGCAAGAAATTTATAATGATGGGAACGGTGTGTTCGTATCCTAAGTATTGTCCTGTCCCCTTCAAAGAGGAAGACATATGGAACGGATATCCAGAAGAAACCAACGCTCCCTATGGGATAGCAAAAAAAACATTAATGGAAATGCTACAGGCGTACCATAGGCAGTTTGGAATGAATACTATTAGCCTTGTCCCTACTAACATGTATGGCCCCGGAGACAATTTTGACCCTAGAGCTAGCCATGTTATACCGGCAATAATGTCTCGCATAGCTCACGCAAAAGAAAATAACGATCCTGAGCTAGAAGTCTGGGGTTCTGGCGAGGCTAGTAGAGAATTTCTTTTTGTAGGAGACTGCGTCGAAGCCATTCAGCTTGCCATGGAAAATCATGATGACGATCCTTCCCCTACTAATATAGGGACAGGAAGCGAGACCAAGATTAAAGATTTAATTGGGTTGCTATGCGAGATAATGGAATACGAAGGCGAGATTGTATGGAATGATCAAAAGCCTGATGGTCAACCTCGCAGGTGTCTGGACGTTACTAAAGCAAAAGAAAAATTTGGATTTTCTTCGTCTACTTCCCTAAGAAAAGGTCTGGAGATAACATTCGATTGGTACAATGGCCACATGTCTCCATACAAAAAGCCCCTGAATGAACTACCGCCGACAGAAAGATTTTAATGATCACCACCATTATTCTTTCTGAAGACAACGCCGTGAGACTTCATCTTCTTCTAGAAAGTCTTCATCTAAACGGCGGTAATTTATTTGACATAACCGTTTTATACAGGGCTTCTTCCAACGATTTTTTTAAAGGGTACGAGAAAGCGGCAATCCATTTTAACGGTAAAAATCGGTACAGCCACACTTTTCCAGTTAGGTGGGTAGAAATGGAGCATTCGTCTGTAGCCAAGAACATGCTTTCATTCCTTCCCTCCGCTAGAGACTTGGTGTGTATTTTTAACGATGAAAACATCTTGTTCAAAAACCCCCCATCGTTCACCGCGATAAAAACCTTGTTCGACGAACATAATCCTCTCGCGTTGTCCTTGCGATTAGGTAACAATACGGTTATACAAAACCCTTATGATACGGGTGAATATTTTTCTGAAATCCCTCCAGATGGAGAATTTGTTCTGGACCAATTTTTAGTATGGGACGCTGCTTCTGTTGCCCCATACACAAACTTTGGGATACCCTTTTCTATAAACGGGCATATTTATAAAAACGGATCTTTAGTGAAAATTTTAGATCAATCATCTTCTTCAATGATAGATGATTTAGAATCAGAAATTCAACCCAATTTCTATAATAATCTGCATGATGGATTACCTAGCACGCTATCCTGTCTCGAATACAGTATCGCAATTCACAATTCGTCTCAAAAAATTGCAGATACCGATCAGCAACCTTTAGGGCTAGGGCTGGAAGACCTAAATAAAAGATACCTCCAGTCTCAAACCATAGATTTGGACTACATTACTTTTGATCATATTTCTATGCCGTTTGAACATTTTGTTTTGAGGTTTCATTAAACATGCAGATTATATGCACAACGGTTATCAGAGCAGCTTCTCAGGGCGATGTTCATGGAGGCCTATACGTTATAGATATGGACTCCGAAGAAGTTCTACACCATTCTCCTTACTCAAAAGATTTTGTAAACGATAACGAAAGAGGAGGCGAAAGAGGCTTAAGAGGCATAGCAGTTTTGGATGACCGAATCATCGTGGCGGATTCTTCTGGCTTGATGGAGTTAGATAAAGATAATTTTAAAATTACCAACAGGATTCAAGACGACAATATATTTAAATCGATACACGAGATCTGCTTTTTCGACAAAAATTTGTGGATAACTTCTACAGCATACGATAAAATTGTTGCGATGGACCTTAATTTTAAACTGCAAGGCATCTGGGAAGTAACAGGAGAGAACGGCGAAGATCGTAAGGTTTTAACCGGCTTAAAGCCCAGCAACCCTAGGCCTCCTAAAACCGAAGACAAATATCATATTAATTCCATTTCCAGTACCAATGGTAGAGTGGTTTTTTCTGGATTGATCACTCACCTATATTCTACCGCAACCATGGATGTTGTTGCCCCCATGCCGGTTGTAAACAACGAGAGAAGTTTCCAGCACAACTTTTATGAGTACGAAGATTTATGCCTTATCAATCTTACAACCTTTGGGTATTTAGGAATTATCAAAAAAGATTCTCCAAAGATTAATTACGTCGCAATACCTAAATCCAAAAAAGTAAAGTATTCTTCTGATCAGATAGCCACTAATAATTGGAACCGTGGACTAGCTCGTAAAGACAACTATATTCTAATAGGTACTTCGCCAGCCAGAATCCTTCTTTATAATATGAGCACTAATCAAATAGAAAAAGAGATACAGCTTGAAGAAGACGTAAGACACTGCATTCACGGACTAGAAATACTGGAGTAAAGATGAAAATCGACGAAGAAAAAGTGGAGGAGAGTAAGGCCGAGTTATTGAAAATCGGTAGTAAAACTACATCGTTAGTTTTGCCGGAAGGTTTCGACGGTCTTGAAAAGAAAAATGGGTTTCGCAAAATGATTGCATATGCGATTCATTCAAAATATACTTGGGTTCATTCAGATTTTAGGTTAAAGCATGGGAAAAACAGTAAGAAAAAAAAGTAAGAGAGACAAGAAAAAGCTAAAGAAAGAACGTCGTTTAAGGAAAGATAAGCGTGAAAATGCGTATAACATGGGATGACTACTTTATGGGCTTGGCTTATTACGCCTCCATAAGAAGCCATGACGAACAAACCAAGGTCGGGTGCGTAATCGTCAGTGACAAAAGAGTCATCAGCATGGGTTATAACGGCTTCTGTAAGGGGGTTGATGACAGCAAACTTCCTACTGTAAGACCCAATAAATATCCGTTTATGGTTCACGCAGAAGAAAACGCCGTCAGCAACATGCTGATTAGCCCCCCTTCTCTGAAGCAAGTATACGTCACACATATGCCTTGCAACAGATGCGCCAAGCTTCTGTGGCAAAATGATATACGTGACTGGCACATCCCCGTTGGCTGTAAAGCTCATGGATATTCAAAAGAAGACGCGATTGTTTATCAACACCTAATTGACAATGGGCTTCAAATATCTTACATCAACCCAGACCTGTCTTACTTGAACAGGCTTGCGGAGGAGCAAAAACCTTTGAGTAGTTAGGCGCACTTTAGTGTATAATACTTCATGACGGCGTGAGTTATTCACAGCGGTCCATCCCCTTTAGGTGAAGAAAAGAGAGTCAACAAAGATGAAGCAACCACCGGTAGGGATTACTACTAAAGGGTCTGTCGTTAATGTGGTTGACGGTGACACGGTAGACATAGAAGTAACAAGAACTATCAGAGTTAGACTTAAAGATTGCTGGTGTCCTGAAACTAGAACCAGAGATCTAGAAGAGAAGAAAAAGGGTCTTGCCGCTAAAGATCATTTGATGGGGCTTTTAGAAGATAGCAACGACGTGGTTTTATTTATCCCGGCAGATTCAGAAGGTGACATAAAAGATGTGTTCACCTTCAGTCGAGTGCTGGGGTATATTTTTATAGACTCCGAAAATGTCTCGTCCAGAATGGTCGCAGATGGACACGCAATCGTAAAAAAAGAAAAGAAGTAGGATAGAAAATGTCATTGATCGAATTGCAAAATTATACGTTTGTTAGCAAGTATGCGAGATGGATTCCAGAAAAAAAGAGAAGAGAGACATGGAAAGAA
>Ga0114999_10003315_pt1 | contig 20295 bp, 17 predicted proteins | sample ArcticOcean_MG_C_3_FD_89820 | JGI IMG/M metagenome (GOLD analysis project Ga0114999, IMG submission 89820) | Marine microbial communities from western Arctic Ocean - ArcticOcean_MG_CB8_126 | ecosystem: Environmental > Aquatic > Marine > Oceanic | place: Arctic Ocean: Canada Basin | collected...
GAATATCTGTGCGCGTCGGGCGGCAGCCACACCAGCGCCACCGGCCCGGTTCGCAATCCCCACAAACCGACCCACACGACCGGCGGGTCATCGTCGGGCAGCGGGGCGGTGGTCGCGGCCGGCGACGTCGACCTGGCATTAGGCTGCGATCAAGCCGGTTCGGTGCGCCAACCCGCCGCGCATTGCGGAATCTATGCGATGAAGGGTACCCATGGGCTGGTGCCCTATACCGGCATCATGGCGGTTGAAGCGACGGTCGATCATTGTGGACCGATGACCGCGAGCGTGACCGACAATGCGCTGCTGCTAGAAGTTATCGCCGGCGTCGACGGGCTCGACCCGCGTCAGCGCGACGTCCGCGTCGCGCGCTACACCAAAGCGCTCGGCGAGGACGTGAAAGGCATGAAGGTCGCCATCGTTAAGGAAGGATTCGAGCAATTCAACGCCGAAGACGACGTTAGCGCGCTGGTCCGCGCCGGTGCCAAGAAGCTTGGCAAGCTCGGCATCCAAGTCGATGAAGTCTCAATCCCGTGGCACAATTATGGCCTGCCGATCTGGTCGCCAATCGTCAATGAAGGGCTAGTCGTCAACGCATTGTCGATGAATGGCGCGATGACCAACCTAAGCGGCGTCCAGATGACGTCGGCGGGAGCGGCAATGTCGCGCTGGCGCCAAGATGCCAACGACATCGCCGACACCTTCAAGGTTATCGCGATGTTTGGCACCTATGCGATTCAGGCCGGCGGCGGCCATTATTACGCCAAGGCCCAGAATCTGGTGCGCAAGCTTCGCGCCGCCTACGACGCGGTGCTGGCCGACTACGATCTGCTGCTCATGCCGACGATGCCGCTCAAGGCCAAGCCGATCCCCGGACCCGAGGCAACGCCCAAGGAGATCGCCGAAACCGCATTCATCTATATCGCTAATTGCTGCCCATTTAACGTCACCGGACACCCAGCGATGTCGGTGCCCTGCGGCAAAGCCGACGACATACCGATCGGCATGATGCTGATCGGACGCCATTGGGAAGAGGCCGCAATTTATCGCGCAGCCTATGCGTTCGAGCAGGCCTATGATTGGCGCAAGCTACGTGCGTGATGGGATCGGGAAGCTTTGTTCGACGTTAACGTTGGTGGGTGGGTGATAGTATTTTGTCGGGTGCCACAGAGAATTGGGAATTTTAGTGCCGAGAGCACAGCATTGGATCTGCCAAAAGCCCCCTCACCCAACCCTCTCCCACGAGGGGAGAGGGCTTTTGGTGAACGCACAACCGGCTCCCTCTCCCCTCGTGGGAGAGGGTTGGGGTGAGGGGGCGGCTCTACCAAATCTATTAGAATCCAGTGGCTGTCCCACGAAGCTGAGCGGTATTTAGTCGACGTGGCTGTCCTCGGTACCGAAGAAATCAGCGGACTGGTGACCCCGGGACGGGTACATCAACGGGTTTATACCGATCCCGATATCTTCGACCTGGAGATGGCGCGCATTTTCGAGCGGTCGTGGATCTACGTTGGTCATGAAAGTCAGATAGCCGAGCCCGGCGATTTCTTGCGCGCACCGGTTGGCCGGCACGACGTGTTGGTTGTGCGCACCGATGATGGCGGCATTGCCGGATTGCACAATCGCTGTGCCCATCGCGGCTCGCAAATCGTTGCCCAAGACGCAGGCAACATTCAAACCTTTAATTGTCCCTATCACGGTTGGACATACGCCCGGGACGGCAGTTTGATCGCGATCCCGGCCAAGGGTGATTACGGCGCCGATTTTGACACCCAGCCACACCACCTGCACCGTGTCGCAAACATTGCCTCGCACCGAGGGTTCATCTTCGCACGGGCCGCCGGTGGGGGTCCCGACGACCTGGAAACATTCCTCGCCCCAATCGTCGATTCGATCGACAACATGATCGACCGCTCGCCAACCGGCGAACTCGTCTATGGCGGCAATCACTTCCGCCAAGTATTTCACGGCAACTGGAAACTGTCGGTAGAGAACGGCATCGACGCCGCCCATGCGACCTTCGTTCACAATTCATCGTCGACGGTCGCCAAAGAGTGGGAACGTGATCACCACGATTTCAGCGAGAACGCCGAACAGGTCATCAAACAAATCAAGTCAAACGATCTGACGCCGCGCCAATGGAATGAGATCGAAGTTCACGGGTTGCGCAACGGGCATGGCCACTTGGGTGGCTTCTACCGCGAGGGGAAATTGGCACCCGAACCCGACGATCCCGTTTTCCGCGACTACAAACAAATGCTGGTGGATCGCCACGGGCCCGAGAAGACGCGGGAGATCCTGGCGATTGATCGCTTCAACTCAATCATCTACCCCAATCTCACGATAAACATCCGCTTCCAGGTGGTGCGCTACGTCCAACCGATCAGCGTGAACAAGAGCATCGTCCACGCCGTGTGCTTCCGGATGAAGGGCGCACCCGATGCGATGTTTAGAACATCGGTGCGCAGCCTAAATGCATTCAATTCGCCGGCGTCGCTGATATCCCAGGACGACTTGGCGATCTTTCAGCGAACCCAAAATGGCTTTGGGACCAGCGTCGACCCATGGATCGATTTCTCACGCGGCACTGAGATCGACTACGATGTTGAGAACGGTAAACGAGGTGGGTCGGGAACCAGTGAAGTTCTACACCGGGCTCAATACGATATGTGGCTGTCGCTAATGGCCGCTGCGTAAAACCGAAGTTGGCGATTCAACCATGAATATGATCTCAAACGACGAAATCCGCGATTTTGTGCAACCGAGCCGGGTTCATCGGCGGGGCTATGCCGATGCCGATATTTTCGACCTCGAGATGGAACGCATCTTTGAGCGGACTTGGGTCTTTGCGGCCCATGAAAGCGACATCCCCGAACTCGGTGACTATGTTCGCGCACGAATCGGACGTCGCGAGGTTATTGTGGTCCGGGCCGACGATGGCGAGCTCGGCGGCTTCTACAACCGATGTCCGCACCGCGGATCGATGATTTGCAATGTGCGCCGGGGACACGTCTCAACGTTCGACTGCCCCTACCACGGCTGGTCGTTTTCCCGTGATGGCAGCCTGCTCGGGGTTCCATTACCGACCGGCTATCCCGACGAATTCAACGTCGACGATCCGCGCAACAGCCTCGAACCCGTGGCTCAGATCGCCAGCTACCGGGGCTTCGTATTTATCAATCTCAGTCTGACCGGGCCGGCGCTGGAGGACTACCTCGCCCCGGTGCGTGATTCGCTCGACAACATGGTCGACCGGGCACCCGGCGGAGAATTGATTCGCGACGGCGGCGAGTTTCGCCAGATCTATTACGGCAACTGGAAAGTCCACGTCGAGAACACCTTCGACTTCATCCACGGACATTTTCTCCATCGGTCGTCGTGGGGTGCGGTGAAAGAATGGGAGCGCGATACCAAGCCTGGCGAAACCCCGCACATGGCGCAACAGATGAAAGCCAACGGCCTGCCGCTGCCCGAGTGGGACAAGATCGGTCTGTTCGGCTTCGACGGGGGCCACGCGCATATCGGCGGTTTCTACAACGAAGACAAAATAGCGGCTCAGCGCGCCGATCCCGCATTCGCCGCGTACCAGAAGTTGCTGGTCGAACGTCACGGCGAAACGAAAACTGCAGAGATATTGGAGATCGACCGCTTCAACACGCTGGTGTTTCCGAATTTGATCCTCAACATCCGCTTTCAGCAGATCCGCTTGTTCGAGCCCGTCGCGGTAGGTAAGACGGTGTTGCGGAGTTCCTGTTTCAGAATGAAGGGTGCGCCCGAAGAAATATTTCATTCCTCGGTACGTTTCATGATGTCGCAAAACTCGCCGGCTTCGATGATCTCCCAGGATGACCACGAGGCCTTCAAGAATATGCAGACCGCTCTGTCACCGCGTGATTGGAACGACCGCGAATCGGATTGGCTCGACGTGTCGCGCGGCTATGGCCATGAAGTCAGGCACAATGACGGCGCCAAAGAGGGTGTTGGCTCGAGCGAAGTGGGCATCCGCAATCAGTTGTCGGCATGGTCGAAATACATGACCGGAGAACTGCCGAGCACGTCATGAGCGCAAACGAGTCAGACGTCGCGTTGCACGACGAACTCGAGGCCTTCGTGTACGCGGAAGCCGAGTTGCTCGACGACGGCAAGTTCGATGATTGGCTGGATCTGTTCGCGGACGATGGGATCTACTGGATCCCCGCGGTACCCAATCAGGATGATCCGCTCAACACGATCTCGATCTTCTACGAAGACAAAGACATTATGGCGATTCGCATTCGCCGCATGACCCACCCCGCCAACATCGCGCAAAGCCCCTTCCCCCGAACCAGCCATGTGGTGGGCCAGGTGCGCGTCGCCGGCACTGACAACGGCTTGCTGGAAGTGAGCTCACGAGTCCAGGTGGTCGAATATCGTGAAGGTGACGGTCAACGCGTGTTTGCTGGGAAATGCCACCACACGTTGCGCCGCGAGGGCGACGATTTGAAGATCGTGTTGAAGCGGTTCGATCTGGTGGACTGCGATGCGCCGCACACCTTCATTACGATACCGCTGTAGCCGGGGAGACAGGACGGTCAAGCCAATCTAAAATGCGTTAGTCGATCAATTCCTTCATTAACGCGTAGAGGTTGGGTTTGAGTTCGAAACCGATGCCCGGTGCATCGGGAAGGCTTACCCGTCCGTTCTCCACAACACTGCCTTCGGGGTAGCCGCCGAATATCTTGCTATCGTCGGGTGCGGATTCATGGCTGCCGAGCCCGAGCCCGGCGACAACGTGTAACGCCAGCAAGTGCCCCGCGTGCGGATAGCAGCTGGTGCGCGACCAGCCGTTACTTTCCAGCATGGCCAGTACGCGAACGTATTCGACGATGCCGTAACACAATGCGATGTCGAACTGTAGGAGGTCCCGGTCAGGCCGCAGGCCGGCATAGCGGATGAGATTGGTCGCATCCGCCAGCGAGGCAAGATTCTCTCCGGTCGCAACCGCGCCTGGGTAGATCGCGCATACTTTTTGTTGGAGCTGGAAATCGAGGGGGTCGACGACTTCTTCGATCCAGGCGAGGTCATAACCGGCGATCGCATCGAGGAAACCAGTGGCACGCGCTTCGTCGAAGGTGCCGTTGAGATCGATCGCGAGGTTAGCGCCGGTGCCGACGACCTCTAGCGCGGCCTCGATGCGCATTTTATCTTCCGCGATCGGCGCCCCCCCGGCTTTGATCTTGAGCCGGGTGTAGCCGAGATCGCGCATCGCTTTGAGTTCATCAGCTAGCGCCGCGGCGCCGCGGCCCGGATGATAGTGACCACCTGATCCGTAGGTGTTGACGCGGCCGTCTGCGGGCCCTTGGCCATTACCATAGAGTTCGGCAAGGACACGCCACAACGGCTTGTCATCGAGCTTGGCGACGAGATCCCAGATTGCCGTATCGAGAAGCCCTACCGCCCCGGCTCGCTCGCCATGACCGCCTGGCTTTTCGTTTCGCATCGCCGCGGTCCACACCGCCAGGGGATCGATGTTGAGACCATCGGCATCGAGCAGCGACTCTGGGCTCGCCGCCAGCACCCGGGGGGCGAAACGCTCCATCATCAGCGACCCATGCGCATAGCGGCCGAGCGAATCGAAACCGTAGCCGATTACCGGTTTGCCGTTGCGCACGACGTCGGAGACGACGGCCACGACGCTGGCGGTCATATCGTCGAATGAAATGGCGGCGTTGGTCATCGCCGCGTTGAGGCGGACCGTTTTCTCCCGAATGTCGACAATGCGCATTGAGTTACCAATACAGGTTGGGGTAGACAGGTTTTAGGGTTCGTGCGCTCGACGCACCTGTAACTTTTCGTCATATTCAAATGCGATCATAAGGAGACCGTTATGCAAGGCAAACTTCGTCACATCGCCATTTCGGTACCTGATATCGAGGTTGCGGCACAGTTCTACGAGAAAACGTTTGGCATGGAGCGCATCAACGAGGTGCAGACGAACCATGGCAACGGTATTTCGCTGTCCGACGGCGTCGTCAATCTAACCGTACTCAATTTCCCGACCGACGAATCGGCCGGCGACGAACGCGGCAAGGATTTCGTCGGCATCCATCATATGGGTTTCATCGTCGACGATCTTGCGTCCGCTAGCGATCATGTCGTTGAGCAGGGCGGCAGCTACCACAAGGAAATTGGCGGCGAAGATGATTTCGTCGGGTTCGAGCGGAAATACCGCGACCCCAACGGCATCGTGTTCGACATTTCCCGCGCCTGGGTTGGAACGACGGACGTCTAAACGCTCTGGTAAACGCCCTGGTCAGAAGTCAGGCGGCGGCGCGACGTGCTGACTTCTGATTTCTCTCGCGCTACCTACTAAAGCGCCTGCTCAACGCGCGGCATTACTTCCTCAGAGAAGAGCTGGATGGCTTCCAGCAACTGGCTCTGCGGCATGCCGACGCCCTGCGCCCCAAGGCAAATATTGTTGACCCCTAACCGCTTGTGGTAGCCGACGATCTGCTCGACGATCTCGTCGGGTGAGCCGATCAGAAAACGATCCTTGGTGAGTTCGTCAAAGTCGGCAGAGAGGTTGCGATCCTCTTTTGGCATTGCCTTGTCCTGCCCCCATTTGACGTAGACTTTGTATTTTTGCTCGATATATGGACGGGCGCGCTCAAGCGCTTCGGCGCGTGTCGGGGCCACGAAAATCTCGCGCATCAACGGCAATTCGTCGGGAAACGGCTTGCCGACATTGTCGAGCTCGGCCTTGTAGATATCGAGCTGACGCTCGATCGTTTCCATCTTCTGATGGGGATTGATGAACCAGGTGTCGGCCATGCGCGCCGCGCGTTTGACGGCGCCATCGGCATTGGCACCGATCCAGATCGGCGGATGTGGCTTTTGCACGGGCTTCATTCCGATGTTGACTTCGTTGAGCTCGAAGTGCGAGCCCTTGATGGTCACATTGTCTTCGGTCCACAGGCGCACCACCGCTTCGAGGTTTTCTTCGAACCGCGCCACGCGGTCGGATTGAGTGGTGCCAAAAGCGTTGAACTCGACCTCGCGGTAACCGAGCCCGGCCCCGAACACGACACGGCCGTTCGACATCGCGTCGATAGTTGCGAACTGTTCAGCAATATCGAGCGGCTTATGGAGCGAGAGCAAGACGATCCCGGCACACAGGCGGGCGTTGGGCGCCTCACCGGTCAACCGCGCCAGAAACGGCATCATCGAGGGCATCCATAGCGGATAGCTGGCGTAATGCATGCCAACCATGAGGTCGCCAAAGCCGAGCTCGTCGGCGCGCCGGGCCTGCTCGAACAGCTCCTGCATGCGCACGACCATGTCGTCTTCGCGCGGGAACTGCCCGCGAAGGAATAGTCCGTATCTGATTTTAGCCATGTATCCTCCCCTCCTTGGTGTTGGGCCGATCGGGCTCGTGATCTGGTTGGGCCGTCCGGCGCGGCTGGTTATACTCTGTAATAACGCGGCGCGCGAGAATCTGTCGAGGGAAGGCCAAGAGGTAAGTAAATGGCGATAACTGAAGCAATCGATAGCGGTAATGCTGCGGCAAACCGGACCGATGCACTTGCCGCGACTCGCAAGCCTCTGATCGATGCGACTCATCTGCCGAGCCACATATACACGTCTCAGGCGCTCTACGAACGCGAGAAAGAAACGATCTTCATGAAGGATTGGCTCGCGGTCGCCCGACTCGAGGAGCTCGCGGCACCCGGCGATTTCATGACCTTCCACATCATGGGCGAACCGATCGTGGTGACCCGCAACCGCAGTGGCGCGATCAGCGCGTTTTACAATATCTGCGCCCATCGAGGCGTTGAGGTCGTGACCGGCACCGGCAACGCTAAACAGTTCAAATGCCCCTACCACGCGTGGACCTACGACCTCGAAGGCAAATTGCTGGGCGCGTCCTACATGGACGAAGTCCGGGATTTCGATCTTGACGATTGCCGCATGAAGTCGATCAAGATCGACGTTTGGGAGGGCTGGGTCTTCGTCAACTTCGACCCCGATGCGGCACCGCTAAGCGATTTTGTTGCGGACTTCGCCGATCACTTTGGCGTGTTCCAACAGGGCCGGTTTCGTATGACGAAGAAGCTGACGTCGACGCTCAACTGCAACTGGAAACTGATCAACGAAAACTTCGTCGACGTCTACCATCTCATTACGCTGCATGGTGATACGCTGACCGACTGGCCGACACCCGAGACCTACCAGTACGACACTTGGAAGCACGGCGGATACGCGGCGTTTTACGAAAACGATATGTCGACGCTTGAGGGGCTGCGTGAGTTCGGACACGCACCGTGGCTTGACGAATGGCTCAAGGACAAAGATGTGCGGCTTGCTGCGGGAGCTGGCTTCCTATCGCCCAATCTCACCACCTTCGTCCGCCCTTACTCGATCGCCGACATTATTATTTGGCCGGTTGCCGTCGACCAAACGCTGATTCATCAATATCTGACGGTGCCTGAAAACTATTTTGATGCGGCCGACGACGTTGTCGAGCGCGCAGAACCTATCCACAAGCAGCTCGACGACGTGCTCGAGGAAGATCGCGCGATGATCGAATCGCTGCAGAAAGTTATGCATACCAAGGGATTCCGACCCGGCCGCATGTCGACCAGCGAGTTCCTGGTACACAACTACATCAGCGCCTATATCGAGCGAATGTTCGGTGATTCACCGCCGATGGGCGAAGTTTAGAACGCATAAAAGTTAGCGCGACGCTGTCGATTACGGACTGTTCCTTCGCGCGCCGCGACGATAAGATACGGCCGCATCACGGTTTCGATGCAGTTCGCGCGCAAGCGCTAATTTGCGCAATTCCCTAGGGAGGTTAGCTATGAGAAAGTTACTTGGCCTCGCGCTCGCCGTTTTGGCGCTGCCGGCATTGGTCGGCATCGGCACGGCGAACGCGCAGGAAACAATCCGAATTCCGTTCGCGACCGCGTTCAGCGGTCCGGTTATCGCGTTTGGCGAGCGGCTGTGGCGGGGCGGACAGCTCGCGCTTGAAGAAGTCAATAAGACAGGCGTCCGCGGCGGCATGAAGATCGAATACTACAAGATCGATTCACGTTCACCGGAAACCGCGCCGATGATCGCCGAGTATCGCCGCGCCTGCGCCGACAAGAGCATTCCGCTGTTCCTGGTCAACATCTCGTCGAAGCAGCTGTTCTCGCTGTACGAGTATGCCAAGACCTGCAACATGCCCACGTTCGCACCGACGTCGGGCGCCCATTGGGTCTATCCCGATCAGGGCAAGTGGATCTTCCGCTTCCTGCCAACCCCGGACGCAGTCCAGGGCGCTTTGTACAAAGCGATCAAGGAGGAGCTCCACCCCAAGACAGCGTCCGTCAGTTTCACGATCGACGACGACTTCACGTTTTTCAACATGAAGCGCGCTCGCATTCATCTGGCCAAACACAATATTGAGATCGTCGCCGATCTCGGTAGCAAGCGGCAAGAAACCAATTTTGCCTCGCAGGTTGCGGCGGTCCGTGCGAAGCGGGCCGACATCATCGTGCTGAGCCATCAGCCCGACGATGGTGGCAAGTTCGTCAAGCAGGTGCGTGATCGCGGCATCAAGACCCAGATTACCGATAGCGGCTACACGGTTACGGGTGGCGATTATTGGGTGCTGTCGGCCGGAACCGGCATCGGCTCGATCGGTGGAGCGAACTACACGTCGTCAGACCCGCGCCCGATCGTGCAAAACTGGCTCAAGCTGTGGCGCGCCCGCACGGGCTCGCCGGATAAGGATCCCGACGCGTATGAAACCGCTACCTATGACGCAACCAAGATGTTGGCAATGGTTTTGAACAATGCCAAATCGATGTCACGCGAAGACATCGCGGCGGCCTTCATGACCATTCAGAACGTCGAGTTCATCACTGGTACGGTTGGATACAAAAAAGAAGAATTGCCGGACGCTTACCGTCCAAAAGCAGTGCTCATAAAGTTGGGCGAGAACGGAAAGTTCGTAGCCTGGCCCTAGGCCAATCGGCACGATCACGAAATCAAAGCCCCGGCTTCGGCCGGGGCTTTTTTTGTCCTATTTTTTTGCCCGCAGTCTCGACCCTGGGCAAAAAAAACTACGATTGACCTGCCCGTGCTAAGCGATTTCGAACGCGACTTTCTTATCCGCCGCCGGCTCGCACATCTCGCAACAGCTGATGCAGATGGGTTCCCTCATGTGCTGCCGGTCTGTTTCACGATCGATAACAACAACATTTTTGTCACCATCGACGAAAAGCCGAAACAGCTCCCGCGTAGACCTCTCAAGCGTTTGCGAAACATCGCTGAGAATCCGCACGTTGCCCTAGTGGCCGATCACTACGATGATGCCGAGTGGTCCCGATTGGGATGGGTAATGGTGCGGGGCCGGGCCGATATTCTGGTCGGCGGTGCTGAACACACCCGGGCGAAGGGCCTCCTCGCCAAGCGCTACCTGCAATATCAATCCATGGCGATCGAACGGCTGCCGGTGATCGCCCTTCGTATCGCTGTTGTCACCAGTTGGGGCGACTTGACCGGATAAGCGGGCCTGCCAATCGTGACGCCAAGCCCTACGTGCTGGGTTTGGGTTGCGTCGATGCCGGCAACAATCGACAGTAATCCCCGAACGAATTCCGTGACCAAGCAGGTGCCCGATGAAAATTTGCCGCTTCAACGACAATCGTCTTGGCGTCGTGATCGATGATCGCGTGCACGACGTTTCTGCGGTGCTCAACGACCTGCCGGCATTGCGCTGGCCGGTTGCGCCCGGCGATCAGGTGATCGCCAACCTGGAGACGTTGCGACCCCGCATCGACGCGATTGCCGCCGATGGCGAGGTGCACGATGTCGGGTCGATCGATTTGCTGAGCCCGGTCGGCAATCCCAGCAAGATCATCGGGGCACCGATCAACTACCAGGCGCATATCGATGAGGCGAAGGCAGATCCCGATCTCCTGCAAGATCGGGTGATCAAATCGATCTCCGATTGGGGGCTGTTCCTAAAGGCCACGTCATCGCTGGTCGGCGCCTCGGAGGGCGTGGCGCTGCGCTTCCTCAACCGCCGCAACGATCACGAGATGGAATTCGCTGTGGTTATCGGCAAACCGGGCAACAACATTTCTTATGACAACGCCTTGGAACACGTCGCCGGCTACGCGATCGGCTTCGACATGACCCTGCGCGGCCCCGAGCTCCTCAGTTGGCGCAAGTCGATAGAGAGCTACGCGGTGCTGGGGCCTTGGCTGGTGACCGCCGATGAAATCCCTGACCCCAGTGACATCGAGTTCAAGCTCACGGTGAACGGCGAGGTGCGCCAGCATGCCAGCACCAAGAGCCTGGATTACGACATCCCACGCCTCATCGCCTACGCCTCAACCCATTACACGCTGCACCCCGGCGATATCATTCTCACGGGATCGCCGGAGGGCGTCGCCCCGGTCGAGCCTGGCGACGTGATGGTCGCCGAAGCCGCTGGGATCGGCCGGATGGAGATCAAGGTGCGCGCCGCGTAGCTGGATTTGGCGCCACACTCCTCTCTCGCCTTAAGCGCATTTCTTCCCTCACCCCCGCCCTCTCCCCTGCGGGAGAGGGAGTTATCGTGCGCACGGCAAGAGCCCTCTCCCTTGGGAGAGGGTTGGGTGAGGGGAACAGAACCCTTCGGCCTTAGCTGACCTTCCCCAGCGCCTGGAGCACGATCTCGGGGGTAATCGGTAGACTTGCGATCGGTTCGGCACCGAGCGGCGCGAGGGCATCGTTGACGGCGTTGAGAACCGCCGAGGCAGCGCCGATGGTCCCCGCTTCGCCAGCGCCCTTGGTTCCGAGCTTATTGTCTTTGTGCAGGGTTTCGATGTGGACGACATCGATATCGGGCATTTCGCAGGCCATCGGCACCATGTAATCGGCCAGGGTCGCAGTCTGCATCTGGCCGTTTTCGTCGTAGACGATGTGCTCAAACAGGGCGGCGCCGAGACCCTGGACCACGCCACCGCGGATCTGTCCATCGACCAATGCGGGATTGATCAACCGGCCGCCGTCGGCCACCACCCAATGGTCGAGCAAGGTGACAAACCCGGTGTCGGTGTCGACCTCGACGTGCGAAGCCTGGATTCCGTTGGCAACGAAGGCCGGAACCTTAGGGTTGAAGCTGCGGGTCGCCGACAATTCCGGCTGCACGTCGAGCGGCAAGGTATCCTGGCGGGTGTAGCCAATCTTCGATAATTCCGCGAGTGACATGCGGATGGTGCCGGTGTCGGCGTCACGGATTTGCGCGTCTTCGATGTCCAGCGATCGGGGATCAGCCTGAAGGATGGCCGCGGCCAGCGACAGCGCGTTGTCGCGTACCGTGCGGGCCGCGTCGTAAGCGGCTTCGCCGCCGATCGCGATGCCGCGTGACGCGTAGGCGCCGCCGCCATAGGGCGTGACTGCGGTGTCGCCGGAGACCACGCTGACGTCGGCGAACGGTACGCCGAGTCCCGCGGCAACGATCTGAGCGATACCAACTTCGGTACCCTGCCCCTGGTCGGTGATGCTGGTGATGACCCGCACCTTACCGCTTTGCTCGAGCTTAACCGTACAGCCATCGATCGTGCTGACGCCGACTTCGGCGGGACCGTAGTAGACCGGCCCCACCGCGGTAACCTCGACCATCGTCGCCAGACCAATGCCGCGATAGACGCCGGACGCTCGGTAGGTATTTTGCTCGGTGCGCAGGGCCGGATAGTGCATCCGCTCAACGACCGTATCGAGGCAGGTGTTGAGGCTCAGATATTCGAGGTGTACGCCGCCCGGCCCGGTGGTTGGAAATTGATCGTCAGTGAGGTAGTTGCGACGGCGCATCTCGACCGGGTCGATGCCAGCGGCACGCGCAGCAAGGTCGACCATGTGCTCGGTTACGGTGACCGCGATCGGTTGGCCGACGCCCCGATACATGGCGATGATGTTCTTGTTCTGGAACGGAACCTTGAGCGTCGCCTGATAGTTTGCGATATCGTAGGGGGCACCGGAAAACATCAATACCAGCATGCCCTCGCCGGTGCTGAGACGGATGGTGTTCGAGTAGCCGCCGATGACGCAGATATCGTCGACCGAGAGGCCGGTGATCTTGCCGTCGGCGGCGATCGCGATTTTGGCGGTCACGCGATGGTCGCGCGCATGGATATCGGTCAACAGGCTCTCGACGCGATCGGCGATATATTTTACAGGCCGGCCGAGCAGTTTGCTGGCCGCCACAACCGCGACCTCGTCGTTATAGACGTGCAATTTGAGACCGAAGCCACCGCCGATATCCGGCAGGATCACGCGCACATTCTGTTCGGGAATCCCGAGGTGGCGGGCGAACACCATTTGCATCTGAAACGGTGCCTGGTGCGAGTGATGGACGGTGAGTGTGTCGAGCGTCGGGTCATAATCGGCAATGAGCCCGCGTGGCTCCAGCGTGACCCCGGTGTGGCGCCCAAAATAGAGGGTTTGCTCGCAAACGTGGTCTGCCTCAGCGAAGCCCGAACCGATATCGCCGCGGCCGACCTGATGGGAAAACGCCAAATTGTTGCCGAGTTCCGGGTGTACCAACGGTGAGTCCGGCTCAAGCGCCGCCAGCGGATCGGTCACCGCCGGTAGCTCCTCCCACAAGACCTCGACCAGCAACGCGGCATCCTCGGCCAAAGCGCGGCTGGTGGCGACGACCAGGGCGACCGGTTCGCCCTGCCAGAGCGCGCGCTCAACCGCCATAGGGTATTGCGGCGGCGATCTCAGATTTGGCAGATGGGCGGCTTCACCGGTCCACGGTTCGACGATCGCGGCAATCTCGGGGCCGGTAAACACGCGCACCGCGCCGGGCGCACGGGCGGCGGCGCTCGCATCAATGCTGACGATGCGCGCATGGGCATAGGGGCTGCGCACGAACGCGGCATAGACCATGCGCGGCAGGCATAAATCGTCGGTATAGCGGCCGCGCCCGTTAGCCAGCCGGCGGGCTTTCGAACGCTCCACACTGTCGCCGATGGGTGCGCGAATAACGATGGTTTCGCTCATGGTGTCAGCCATCTCAACCGCCCACACGCTGCGCGAGAACGGTTTCGACAGCATCGATGATGGCCTGGTAACCAGTGCAACGGCAGTAATTGCCCGACAGGTATTCGCGGATCTCGGCCCGCGTTAACGGCTGACCCCCGGCCAGCAGTTCGGCTGATGTCAGCAGCATACCGGGCGTGCAAAATCCGCATTGCAGCGCGTTACCCGCGACGAACGCTTCCTGTAGGTCGGCAATCTCACCGGTTTCGGAGAGGCCTTCGATGGTAAGAACATCGGCGCCGTCGGCCTGAACCGCGAGCATCAAACAGCCACGCACGACGCGGCCATTAACCCGCACCGAGCAGGCACCGCAGACGCCATGCTCACACCCCAGGTGAGAGCCCAGCAAACCGAGTTCGCCGCGCAGAAAATCGACGAGGTGCTGGCGCACGCCGATCGTGCGGTTGACGGCCTCGCCGTTGACCGTGAGGGCGATCTCCTGGCGATCATGCATGTGTGGCCTCCCCTACTCCGCGCGCCAATTCGCCGAGTGCGCGCCGGGTTAACACGGCGGCCAGATGGCGTTTGGTTGCGCTGTTGCCGAGCAGATTGGCAACGGGATCAAGATCTTCAGTGAGTGCGTCGATCGCAGCGTCGATTGTGGGCGCATCCGCGCGTTTCCCGGATACCGCCAGGGCGGCACGGCCGGCGAGTTTGGCGCGATCCTCACAGCCGAAAAACGCGAGGCGAACATCTTCGAGACGATCCCCTACCGCGTTCGCGGTTGCCGCGAGGCCAACTACCGCGAAATCGCCATGACGGCGCGACAGTTCGAGGAACGAGTTGACCCGGTTCGGCGGATCGATAGGAATTCGCGCGCCAATCAGGAGTTCGCCGGGCGTGCGCGCGGTCTCGTAGAGACCAAGAAAGAACTCAGAGGCCGCGATCTCGCGCTTTGCCTGGCCGCTCTGCACGATCAGGGTGGCATCAAGCGCCAACATGCACGCAGGTAATTCAGCGGCGGGATCGGCATAAGCGATGCTACCGCCGAAGGTCCCGCGGTTGCGGATCGCGACGTGGGCGACATGGGGCATGGCGCGCGACAGCGTAGCGAGATGCGCGTTGACGATGTCCGATTTAAGCACCTCGGCAAGCCGGGTAAGTGCGCCAATGGTGACCTGGCCATCGTCGATCGAAATTCCGGCGAGTTCGTCGAGGCCGTTGATATCAATCAAAACGGTGGGGCTGGAGAGTCTCAGATGCAGCGTTGGCATCAGGCTCTGGCCGCCGGCAAGGATCTGCGCATCGTCACCGTGCTCGCCGAGCAGCTCGAAGACTTCGGCCAACGATTGCGGTTTGACGTATTGAAACGGGGGCGCTTTCACACGTTTATCTTCCTGTGGCAACGCCGCGATAAGACGGCGGCAGAACTTATCAAACCGCGGCTTCGAACAACATCCCTGCAATAAGGTTATGATATCTACTGGCAAACGTTCACGACGGAGAAACACCAATGGCGCGACGCACAGTGCACGATTTCATCATTCCCGCGCGCGAGGGCCGCGCCGTTGAGGTGATGAAGGGACAGATCCTGCGCATCCATCTGGTCGAAGGCAAACAGGTCGGCGACTGCGCTTTTTTCAACCTACACGACCCCAAGGAGGTCTTTCACGTCGGCCAAAGCTGGGCGCTCAACGTGATGTTGGGCGATGGCAACGGCAAATGTTTCAAGTATTTCTATTCAAAGCCACCGCGCGAAAACATCATGTTCACGGTGGTTGACGATACGGTTAAGAACCATTGGTCGAACATGGGCGGGCGCTGCAGCAAACGGCTCCTGGAGATGCGCGATGCCGACACCAACCACCGGTCGTGTCAAGAAAACCTGACCGAAGCGGTGGCCCCTTACGGCATCAGCGGCGACGGCATCATCGATATTTTCAACGTCTTCATGAACGTGCACGTCAACCCGGATGGGACTTTCGAGATAAGTCCGCCCACTGCGGATACCGGCGACTACATCGACATGCGGGCCGAGATGGATGTGCTGGCCGCTGTGTCAGCTTGTCCGGCGGATGCCAACGCAACCAATGACGGCGTCCCCAAGCCGCTTGGGATTACCGTGTTCGCGGACGACTGACGGCGACAAACCGAGGCACCGACATGGCCGACCGATTCATCAACAAACGAGCCCTCCTCACTGCCGCCGGCCAAGGCTGGGCGATGTAAGACCCCGCTTCGCTCATTGAAGTTTGCATCTAGCTGTGGAGAATACCAACCAAGCACCGAGAGAAGTGCGGTGCTTGGAGAAATCAAATTAATACAGGGAGAGGCGTGTTATGAGCATAAAACGTCGTGACGTATTAAAGAGTGCCGCTGTAGGCGCGGCGGTGCTGTCTTCGCCATTCATTATTACCAGCAAATCGAAAGCGGCCGACACCATCCGCATGGGTGTCGCGCTCGATCTCACCGGCCCACTGGGGATTTTCGGCGTTAACAAAAAACGCTGCCTCGACCTGGCCCAGGAAGAGGTCAACAGCAGTGGCGGGTTGCTCGGCAAGCAAATCGAATTCGTCACCTACGACGCGCAGGCCAACAATCAGCTTTACGGCCAATTCGCCGATCAGATGATCCTCAAGGATAAGCTCGACGTTGTCTTCGGCGGCATGACGAGTTCGTCACGTGAAATCATTCGGCCGAAGTTCCACGACGCCAAACTGCTCTATTTCTACAACATGCCCTACGAAGGTGGCGTATGCGATCGCAACATCTTCATCACGGGAACCACGCCGGGACAATTACTCGCCAAACTCATCCCGCACATGATCAAGAAATTCGGACCCAAGTGCTACTACGTCGGGGTCAATTACAATTTCGGCACCATTTCGCATAAGTGGGCGTCCAAGATCTGTAAGGAAAATGGCGGCGAGGTAATCGGGCAGGAGTTTCACCCGATCGGCGCCAACCAATTCGGCCCGACTATTCAGAAAATCCAGGCAGCGAAGCCGGATTTCATTATCACCAGTCTGATCGCGTCGGATCCGTTTTATGTGCAGTTGGCCGCGTCGGGCCTCAAAGGCAAGATCGGCATCGGGTCGCAGACCTTTGGTGAGGTCGGCGAACACTTCCGTCTGCCTAAGGAGGTCGGCGAAGGCGTGGTCATTTGTTACAACTACGTCGACGAAATCGATACGCCGGCCAACAAGGCATTCCTCGCAAAGTTCCGCAAGAAATTCGGCACCGATTATGGCTACCTCGGCGATCTGTCGGGCAACTCCTATCAGGGCTTCTGGGCCTACGTGGAGGGTGTGAAAAAGGCCGGCACGACCAAGCGCGAAGCGGTCATCGAGGCGCTAGAATCGGGTGTCACGATCGATGGTCCTAGTGGCCGTATTTCGATCGACGCAGGTACGCACCACGCGAACTTCAACATGTACCTCTGGGAAGTCCAAAACCAGGACCTCAAGCTGATCCAGAAGTTCGACAATGTCGCGCCTGCCAATCCAGGCGGTGAGTGCGACCTACAGAAGAACCCCAACATGAGCGTACAGGTCGAGCCTAAGATCTAGACGCTCGGCAGAAACGAAACAGCCACCCCTCCCTTCGACGGGAGGGGTGGCATTCGTTTTTCGGTCGTCACGCCGAAAAGCGTTCGCGACAGTCTGTGCATCGAAACGCATTAGCCCAACAAGGCGGGAATTTATGGACTTCGCCGCCGTCATTTTTATCCAGGTTCTGTTTGCAATCGCCAGCTTGGCGCTGATCAGCCTCGGCCTGGCGATCATTTTCGGCATGATGCGCGTCATCAATTTCGCCCATGGCGAATTTCTGATGATGGGTGGCTTCACCACACTGCTGCTATCGAACGCAGGCATGAATTTGTGGGTGGCAATGTTTGTGGCTGCGCCGCTGCTGGTCGGTCTATTCGGGGTTGTTGTCGAGCGCCTGATCATCCGACGGCTCTACGGCAGAATCTTCGAAACTGTATTGGCGACTTGGGGCTTGAGCCTGCTGATGATTGGCGTCGCCTCGGTTACGGTCGGCTATTATCAGTCGACTATGCAGGCGCCGCTCGGCAGCGTTGCCATCGGTAACTACCGTGAAAGCGGCTACACGTTCTTTGTTATTGCGGTCGCCATCTTGGTGTTGGGCGGCGTTTATTTCGGCCTGCGCTTTACCCGCTTTGGCCTGCTCGCGCGTGGCACCATGCAGAACCCGGCAATGGCGGCAGCCCTGGGCGTGAATACCGGCCGCGTTTACGCCGTTACATTCTTCGTTGGCTCGGCTCTTAGTGGCCTGGCCGGCGCGGTGCTGACCCCGCTAGTCAGCGTCAGCCCGGTGATCGGGTTCAGTTACATCGCGCGCGCTTTCATCACTGTCATCGGCGGCGGCGCAGTTGCGCTCTCCGGCACAATTTCGGCCTCGGCCTTGTTCGGCTCGATCAGTCAGTTCGTTGCTTTCGCCACCACCCCGGTAGTCGGTGAAGTCGCCCTGTTGATCGCTGCGATCATTCTGATCCGGATCCTGCCCGAAGGAATTACCGGCCGCTTTTTCCGGAGAGGCCTGTGAGCGCGCTCAAACGTCATCCGAGTTTGGTCGTGATGTTCGCGCTGGCACTGATCTTCGTGTTCATCGTGCCGCAGGTTACCGAGCTCTACATCATCAATGACATGACCGTGTTCGCGGTGATGGCGACGCTGGCACTATCGCTAGCGCTGGTATGGGGGTTCGGCGGCATTCTCAGTCTCGGCCAATCAGTATTTTTCGGCATCGGCGGCTACGTCTACGCCATCACGGTTCTCAATACCGGTGAAAGCACGATCCCGATCCTGCTCGGTGTCGTGGTGCCGATGGCGTTCGCGGCAGTGCTCGGCTATTTCATGTTTTACGGGCGCATCAGCGACATTTATCTCGCCGTCATTACGCTGACAGTATCGCTTATTTTCTACCATTTGATCGTCAGCACGTCGGGCGGGCAGTGGCGGATCGGCAAATCGCCGATTGGCGGCTACAACGGCATCCCCGGCCTGCCGCCGATCAACGTGCCCGGGGACCCTAGCGCCCGGCTTGGTTTCGAAGGCAAATACTATTTGTCGATAATCGTCCTGTTTCTCACTTATTTCGGGATTCGCTGGCTGCTCGCGACGCGATTTGGCCGGGTTGCGGTCTCAATTCGCGAAAACGAGGCCCGCACTGAGCTTATTGGTTATGACGCGCGCGCGTATAAGCTCGCGCTCTACGCAATCGGCGCCGGGGTGGCGGGACTTGCCGGCGTGCTCTACGCCAATTGGGGCGGATTTATCAGCCCGGTCGTGTTCAACATCTTCTTCACCGCCCAGATCATCGTGTGGGTAATGGTCGGCGGCCTGGGCACTCTGGTCGGGCCGATGCTCGCGGCCGTCGCAATCCAGTATCTCGTCACTCAACTCGGCGCGGCCGCAACCAGCGAGATCAAGGCCGGCCTGACGATCTTTGGCATGCGGCTCGACCTCAAGGACTTCCTCGATTCCAACATCATTCTCGGTGTCATCTTCATCGTTTTCAAACAGTTCATTCCGAAAGGGATCGTTCCCTTCATTCGCGACTGGTTTAGCGAGCGCCGCACCCACGGTCGGCGACAGGCCGAAAGCGGGAGCCCGGCTGAATGACCGCGATTCTTGAAACCCGCGATCTCAGCAAACGCTTCGGTGGCGTCGCCGCCGTAGACGAGGTCAATTTCTCCCTTAACGACGGTGAATTACGGTGCCTGATCGGGCCTAACGGTGCCGGCAAGAGCACGTTCTTTAAGATGCTTTGCGGGCAACTCAAGCCTTCGGAAGGGCAGGTGTTGTTCCGCGGCAACGACATCACCGGCGCCGAGCCGCACGGCATCGCCCGAGCCGGTATGGGCATCAAGACCCAGGTGCCAAGCGTCTATGATGGCCTATCTCTGCGCGAGAATATCATGCTGTCGGCATGGCGCACGCGCACCAAGCGCGACGCGCTCGCCATCGTCGAAGACCTGCTGATGAAGATTCGCCTGGCCGATCAAGCCGACCGACTGGTCGGCCATCTCGCGCATGGGCAGCGGCAATGGGTCGAACTCGCGATGGTGTTGGCGCAAGATCCGGTGTTGGTGTTGCTCGACGAACCCACCGCCGGCATGACTCTCGATGAAGTCGAAAGCACAGCCGCGTTGATCCGCGATATCAATCAGACCTATTCGATCATAGTCGTCGAGCACGATATGCAGTTCATTCGCATGATCGCCGAGACCGTGACGGTGTTCCATCAAGGTAAAATCCTGGCCGAGGACCA
>Ga0114999_10003316_pt1 | contig 20292 bp, 18 predicted proteins | sample ArcticOcean_MG_C_3_FD_89820 | JGI IMG/M metagenome (GOLD analysis project Ga0114999, IMG submission 89820) | Marine microbial communities from western Arctic Ocean - ArcticOcean_MG_CB8_126 | ecosystem: Environmental > Aquatic > Marine > Oceanic | place: Arctic Ocean: Canada Basin | collected...
AATGTTGGTTGCAACCAACCTCGCAGCACGTGGACTCGACATTCCGACGATCTCTCATGTCATTAATTACGACATGCCTGAGAATATCGAAGAGTACGTTCACCGAATCGGTCGCACGGCTCGAATGGGTAAACGTGGCACGGCAGTCAGCTTCATCGGTGAATGGGACTTCGAACTGAATGAGCAGATCGTCGCCAAGATCGGTGAAGATAAGATGATTCGTCGCAAGTTCTCGTTTTACTAGGTGGGGCGTTAGTCGCGCTCGTCATCGGATGACTAGAATCGCGTCGTAGTTTCCCACCCTATAACTCCATCCCACTCTGGGAGGGAGGACCGAATGTTCAGGCTGTACGCTACATCCAACGCCCGCTAAATCCCGAGTTTGCCGCCTCGTACGTTTGTACCTTCGCCGGTGATCAATTGGGCGATATCTTGTGAGTAAATCACTTCGGTGTCGTCTTCCGGTTGGTAGTCGAGATACTTCCGAGCAGTCTCTAGCGACCAGAAGCGTCGAGTATTGTCGCTACAGCCGTACGCAACAACGAACGGCACGCCGTATTCATTTTCGATATTCGGCGCTTCGACCGCTCTGGTGAATAACTGCGTTATGTCCCGGGGACTGATGTAAGCGCCCAAATTCCGCTTGAACTCCTCAAGACCGCCCCGAGTTTGTTCCGACATCGGATTGGCCGATAAATATTGAACAGCTTGAATGGGACGGGTGAAGCCGATTCGTAGCATCACCGTTTCGAGCTTTCGACCAAAAATGCCACATGCATACGGATAAGACAACAGCTCGTACGCGGCCTTCGCCCATCCGTAGAAATTGTCAGAAATCGGAAAATCTGTCGGGCGAACCATGTCCATCTTGCGATCGTGTATCAGCGAATGCTCGTACCAATCGGCAGCGTGATTCGAGCTTGCCACAGCAATTCGTCGAACGCCAGCATCGTATGCAGAGCGATATATATTGTTAGCCATCTGAACATTTTCATGCTCGTTATCGAATCGATCAATCGGCGCTTTTTCAAATTCGGATCCACGGACAGTGTGTGGTTTGAATGCCAAGTGAATCACAGCGTCGACACCTTTGAACAGATGCGCGTATTTCGATCGATCAGTGTCGATGAAATCGGTAGTATGTATTCCTTGGATCTTATTGCCATCGCGGTCGGTGTCCGAAACGTCGGCAAGCACCAAATCGAAATGATCCCGCATCGTCGGCAACATTAGCGAAGCGATGTAACCGCTCGCACCTGTCATTAGCACCTTTAGTTTCGCCATATTGAAAAATTCCTTGAAATTAATTACTGCCGGATTTCAGCTGTAAGTCAATAATAAAGTTCGCAATTGCGATCGTTTCGATCAAGCGAACCAAAACATTTGCGAAGTCTCTCGTCATGTTTGGTCACTGTCAACGACATTCGACCGGCCCGTCACTTCAAATGATCTGTAAAATCTGGGTATGACTACAAAAAGCTGGCTCAAAGGTAATCTTCACACCCACACGACCAACAGTGACGGCGACGAATCGCCGGAACACGTTGCGGAGTGGTATCACGAGCAGGGCTACGATTGGCTGTGCTTATCGGATCACAATCATCTGACGATTCTTGAAGGCTCCGACACTGAGAAAGCGAAGTGGCCATTACTTGTAACCGGTGAAGAAGTCACCTCTCGGAATTCCGAGGGACCCGTTCATGTAAATGGATACGGAATTACTGAGCTTGTTGAGGCTTCTGATGCAATCGATATCGTCACGGCCATGCGAGAGAACGTCGAACGGATTATCGCAGCTGGCGGCATGGCGTCGATTAATCACCCCAACTTTCGATGGGCGTTCGATGACGGCGCAATGATGCAGGTTGAGGGCTACAAGTTTATGGAAGTTTTCAATGGTCATCCCGAGACCCACAACGCTGGTGGCGGAGGTAAGGCAAGTACCGACGGCATTTGGGATAGACTCCTGAGTCATGGTCGACGAGTGTGGGGAATCGCAGTTGATGATTCGCATCACTACACTGGCGAGTTCAGTGCCAACCGCTCGAATCCTGGCAGGGGATGGGTACAGGTCAAGGCAGCCAAGCTGACACAGCAAGATATCTACGAAGCCATGTCGGATGGCGAGTTCTACGCATCGACCGGAGTGACTATTGGAGACATGGTTGCGGGTCCTCGGCAGATCAAGCTAGATATCGATCCTGAAACGACCCCGAATGATGGTATTCAGGCAAAGTACACGACTCTGTTCACAGGGATGAACGGTCGGTTACTTTACGAATCGACGAGTCTTTCTCCCTCGTACTCACCAACTCGACTCGATGGCTACGTGCGAGCGACCGTCTATTCGTCGCGCGGCACTCGAGCATGGTCGCAACCAGTGTTTATTGGTGGGTAGATCATTCAATATTCTGGCGATATGCTGATGAAAATCCGCACTATGCTGTGAGTTACGGGCAACGTCACGTGAAATAATCGTGCACTCAAGAATTGTTAGGCGATGCTTGTTGGGAGCCACGATTGACGACAAAGTACGAAGGTACGATCCACGCGCCGCAGTTTCCAGAAGGGCTTAAATGGTTCAACACCAAAGCCCCGTTAACGCTGGAAGACCTACGTGGTCGACTTGTCATTCTTCATTTCTGGACCTACTGCTGAATTAACTGCATGCATGTACTTCCGCAGTTGCGGAAGCTGGAGGAAAAGTACGCAGATATTCTGACTGTCGTCGGTGTTCACTCGGCGAAATTCAACGCAGAAAAGTCGTCGGAGAATGTTCGTCAAGCAGTGCGTCGCTACGGAATTGGTCATCCAGTCGTTAACGATGCCGACTTCGAGATTTGGAAATCGTTTGCAGCTCGAGCCTGGCCGACTCTGATGTTTCTGGATCCGGCAGGTAAATTAATTGGTCGGCACGAAGGCGAATTCCTCGTCGATGCTCTCGATCAGGTGCTCGTTGGAATGATCGAAGAACATGAGACGTTGGGCAATTTTGTACGTGGGAAACTGGACTTTCTTCCTGAGACTCGACCCGAAACGCAACTGTCGTTCCCCGGCAAAATTACCGCTGACGCCGAGCGTGAGATTGTGGTTATTTCCGACTCTAATCACCGCCGTCTTGTCGTCAGCGATCTCGACGGCAAGGTTGAGGCCATCATTGGCAATGGCGAATCACCGTTGGCAGATATTGAACATCGTGGTATTTTTTTCGAACGCACTTACGATCAGCCATTATTCGATAATCCGCAGGGTGTCGTTATTGATGGCGAAACTCTGTATGTTGCCGATGCTGGAACCCACACAATCGTAAGGATTGATCTTGTTGGGGGAACGGCTGAAACTATTGCAGGTACCGGCGCACAATCCATGTATCGGCATGAGGGTGGTGATGCTCTAGTCACGCCACTCAATTCGCCATATGACCTCTCTCTGCATAGAGGAGTACTGTACGTGGCGATGGCGGGATTCCACCAGCTTTGGTCGTTGGACTTAGCTGAAAACACCGCGAGCCCATTCGCAGGGGATGGCGCCGAAGACATACAAGACGATCTCAAATCAAACGCTAGGCTCGCTCAGCCGTACGGAATCGAAGTTTCGAACAACGCAGTCTTTTTTATCGATAGTGAAACAAGCGCACTCAGAGTTTCAGCAATCGCAGATGAGGGTAGGGTGGTAACGCTGGTTGGCAAAGGCCTGTTTGATTTTGGTGATATCGATGGAGCCGGTAAAGACGCCCTGTTTCAGCACCCTCAGGGACTCGCTGTGAGCAAAGATGTCATCTATATTGCCGATTCGTATAACAACAAAATTAAGTCGGTAGCTATTGGGTCATTGCAGGTCAACACCGTTGCTGGTTCGGGGAAAGCTGGCGATGTGGACGGGTTAAGCACCATCGCCCAGTTTAATGAGCCTGCTGGCGTTGCGGTCGCAGGAAACCGTGTTTACATCGCCGATACCAATAACCACAAAATCAAGGTGATGGAGTTAGACACCAAAGAGGTTTATATGTTGAAATTGACCGGTCTTTAGCGTCCCACTGAGTCACCCCTCTGCTTGGTGTATTGCCAATAGATCAAAGCGCATCGCATTCAGATAATTCAACCTCACACGAGCACATAGAAAATCATAAAAATATGCCCAACCGACTGGCCAACGAAACAAGCCCGTACTTGCTCCAACATAAGGACAATCCGGTCGATTGGTATCCGTGGGGCGAAGAGGCATTGACTGCAGCAAGATTGCTCGATAAACCGATATTGCTTTCTATCGGATACTCGTCCTGTCATTGGTGCCACGTGATGGCGCACGAGTCTTTCGAAGATGAGTCTATAGCGGAAGTGATGAATGCTGGGTTTATCAGCATAAAGGTAGACCGAGAAGAGCTCCCGGACGTCGATTCGATATACATGACCGCAGTCCAAGCGATGACGGGATCAGGCGGATGGCCTCTGACCGTATTTATTGCTCCAGACGGTCAGCCATTTTTTGGTGGAACGTACTTCCCGCCGAAAGATCGACCCAACACGGCAGGATTCCCACGTGTACTTGCGGCGATCTCGGATGCCTACGCCAACAAACGTCAGGAAATACTAGACAACTCAAAACAAATCGTTGACGCTATTCGGGAGCAATCAACGCCAAAGAAAATCGAAGGATCAGTTGATGAATCGCTGATACTGGGAAGTTTTACGCAACTGGTCGGTAATGCCGATCTGGAGCACGGCGGGTCGCAAGGTGCCCCCAAGTTTCCGCAACCGATGATCTACGAACTATTGCTTCGGTACTGGAAGCGAACCGGTAGTTCTCAAATGCTCGATATAGTGACTCTGACTTTGGAAAAAATGGCGCATGGTGGCATCTACGATCAGATAGGCGGCGGTTTTGCTCGCTACTCGGTAGATGATCGCTGGCTGGTGCCTCATTTCGAGAAAATGTTGTACGACAACGCCCAACTCGTATCGCTGTATATCCACGCGTATCAAGTCACGAAAAAACCTCTGTTCAAGCGGGTCATTGAGGAAACGCTCAAATATGTGACCAAAGAGATGACTCACGCCGCCGGAGGTTTCTACTCAGCCTCTGACGCCGATTCTGAGGGAATTGAAGGGAAATTCTTTGTATGGACTTGTGACGAGATCGATTCCGTACTCGATTCTTCTGATGCAGAGTTAGCTAAGGCTTACTGGGGCATATCGGAGGAAGGAAACTTCGAAGGATCGAACATCCTGAATCTGTCAATGTCACAACCAGACTTCATATCCCGAACTGCTCAAGAACCTGCAGACGTTATCACCGATATCAAACGGGTTCGCGGAATTCTTTATCAGGAGCGGTTGAAACGAATAGCACCGGGAATCGACGACAAAATTCTCGTCTCGTGGAACGCCCTGATGCTCAAGGCGTTTGCAGAAGCAGGTGCTGTATTTGAAAACGATGAGTGGATTGGTACAGCGGAAAAGAACGCTCGGCTGCTGTTAGACCAATTACGTGACGAGAATGGTCTATTGCTACACACATGGAAGGCGACTAACGACTCCGAGGGCGACGCACGGATTCTTGGATACCTCGACGACCATTCTTACTTGGTCGACGCTCTTCTGACGCTGTATGAGGCGACGTTCGACTTCTCGTATGTTCGCGAGGCACAGAGCATTGCCGATCAGATGATCGAACGTTTTTGGGACAAAGACTGGGGTGTGTTCTATGACACATCACTCGAACACTCGAAGTTATTGGTTCGTCCACGTGATGTCCTTGATAACGCCGTGCCATCGGGTGGAGCGATTGCAGCGATTGCATTGCAACGTCTGGGCGTATTCACCGGCATCAACGAGTATGCCGAGAAAGCCGAAACGTCGATGAAGGCGTTGATTCCGCACATGGAGCAAGCGCCGTCAGCAGTTACGTCCTGGCTTGCTGCTGTCGATTTCCTACATTCGAACTCGCAAGAAGTTGTGCTTATCGGCGATGAATCGGATTCCGTTATTTCAGCAATGAAACGTGAACTTCGGAAAACGTTTGAACCGAATCGCATATTGTCGGGTGCTGCTGCGGGATCTAGTGAATTCGGTGGTTCTCCATTGCTTGAAGGGCGACGTCAGGTGAACGGCAAGGCAACAGCGTACGTGTGTGAAAACTACGCCTGCAAACTACCGGTTACAAGTCCCGCTGAGATGCGTGAACAGCTAGGACTGATCTGAGTCAGCAGAATCGGTCGAGCGAGGTGATTCGGACTTGTTGGCCTCTTGCTCTTCTTCTGCTTGTTTGGAAGCGCGGGCATCTGATCTTCGATCGATTCGTTCTCGAACAACGGCCAATCCTACCCCTGCTGCAGTTCCAGCTACGCCCATTATCGCGAGCAGTGGACCGGCGGTCATTCTACACATCTGGTTCTAGTGTCCGATCTATGTCAAAAAAAGCGGCAGTACAAATACAAATTGTACTGCCGCATGATTTCTAACGAAACAAAATAGCTAGGACAAAAGGGTCGAATCTATTCGTTCTCCACCTCGTTAATCAACTGCTGCGTACTTCTCGAGAACTTCGTCGGAGAAGTCGCCGTTCGAGTAAACCTTAGATACATCATCGAGTTCTTCGAGTGAATCCAAAAGTCTTAGTGTCTGAATTGCACCCTTGTCATCGAGTGGAACCAATGAAGTCGGAACGAGGGCCACATCACCGCTTTCGACTGTGATCCCAGCGAGAGATTCAACACTGGTCTTCACCTGTGCGAACTCTTCGTATGGCGCTGTTACCTGAACCATATTGCCATCGACTTCAACATCTTCCGCTCCGGCATCAACAATTTCCAGAGCTATATCGTCAGGGTCACCGTCGGTTACTTCGACAGTGATGAGTCCTTTGTTTTCGAAATTCCAAGAAACAGCGCCAGCTCCGGCAAGATTTCCACCGGCTCTGGTGATTTTGGCTCGAACTTCGGCAGCGGTGCGGTTCTTGTTGTCGGTTAGTGTTTGTACGATAATGCCAGCGCCACCGGGTCCGTACGCTTCGTAGCTTATTTCTTCGAGAATGACCGTGTCATCACCGACGCCGGATCCGCGTGCGATCGCTCGGTCGATGTTGTCTTTTGGCATGTTCAGCGACTTTGCATTATCTACTGCAAGTCGAAGCCGAAAGTTCATCTCAGGGTTGGGGTCGCCGCCGCGAGCTGCGACCATAATTTCTCGAGCAAGCTTCGTGAAAAGTTGGCCGCGCTTAGCGTCGGCGGCACCTTTTTTATGCTTGATCGTACTCCATTTAGAGTGACCTGACATTCAGATATTTCCTATTGGACTCTACGTGACGCTTGGTACTGGTTCCGATTGAATCAAACGAATTGAGAACACAGTTTATCGAAGAAAATCGGCTTAGAGAATGCCGTCGGGCGGATCTATCTTCATCGTGCCGGCATTTTGATCGACATCAACGATTACACCTTCAAGAACAGGAACGAGAATTTCATCCCCCTTCTTTTTCCGGAGGGTTGGCTTACCGATGATTATCAAAACGTCGTTACTGCCCGTTTCGAGGATTTCAGTCAAGGTTCCTAGATGCTGACCATCGACGGTCGTTACCTCGGAACCGAGAATCTCGTAGTGGTAGTAGATGCCAGGAGGATTCTCTGGAAGCTCTTCGGCTGGAACTGAAAGTTCGAGATCTCGAAAGAAACTGGCTTTTTCGATCGAATTGATCGTCTCAAAACGAAGTTTCGCTGAATCGCCAGATTTACCGGTTTCCGCTATTACATATTCTTTGCCGTCAGCAATAACAGTGTCGCCAACAATGAATCTATCAGGAATCCCTGAGTAGATCTGAACAAGAAGTGCGCCCTTGATGCCGGTAGGGCGGCGGACTCGACCAACCACAACTAATTCGTTCAGTTCCTCGCCCGGTGTGTCGGGTCGACTGGTTGAATCGGTCATGGGAGGTTTATAGTGTGCACACGTGCTAGTCGATTTCGAGGCTGACACGGGTGTCGGCCTTTACTGCTGCAACTCGCAAGAGCGAGCGCATCGATTGGGCAACTCTACCGTCACGACCGATTACTTTGCCCTTGTCCTGATCGTCTACTGAAAGGTGAAGGAAGGTGCGTTCACCATCGTCCTCTTCGGTTACGGATACTGCATCCGGATTCGAGGCAAGCGCACGTGCGATGTACTCGATCATCTCTCGCATCGAGTCTATCGGAGACAAATTGTCCCCGTCGGACTGTTCAGATTGGACGTCGTCGTCACGGTCAGCCACTAGGAGTTACTGCCTTAGATAGGATACCTGCGGTTCGCATAAGCGACGTGACTGATTCAGATGGCTGCGCACCCTTACCGATCCACTCGTTTAACTTCTCTTCGTTGAGCTTGATCTCAGGTGGGTTTGGGAACGGATCGTATGTACCGATCTGTTCGATGAAAGCCCCATCGCGAGCTGCACGCTGATCAGCGACAACTACTCGGTAGAACGGGTGCTTCTTAGCACCAACGCGTTTAAGACGGATTCGAACCATTCGTGAACTCACTCCGTGCCGTAATTAATGAGACGGCGGAAAAGATATTTGTCAGACCCCAGCCCATTACTAGAGTTCAAACATAATCGGTCTAAAATTGTATTGCCCATTACGTTGCAGGTCAAAGGGACTTGAAGCCGAAGTTTGAACTCCTTTTAGCTTTCAACTGCAATTAGACTACCAATGATGGTCGTTTATCGACGAGATGACCATGGATCTTCGGGTATCTGACACAGCGTTCGGAGATCTGATGGCAAGTCGGTACCGATGGTGAAATTGGGTGCTGGAATTGGATTGGGGAAACCTCTGACTATTGAACCTGCCCTACCGGTATGCGGTAAAACGTCGGCAGAATGAAAGGTCCGTTATCGGATTAGTACGCTACGTGTCACAGGTAGACAGCTTCGAATGTCCAATATATCGATGATTTACCGTAAACGACACGTTCAGGAACGCGTGAAGTTTTAACCGATGTATTAACAGACCTGCTTATTATTTTTCCTTTCGGAAGTCTTTGTACTGATCTGAATTAGATACTCAAAATTCCACCCGACATAGTTGAGTAATATCGAAACCTATCTACTTTTGATGATGCGTCTTATACCCAGTAGGGTAGGTTCGGCAGTAACCTGATGGGCACCTATCTCGATCAATGCCAACGACTCCCAAACGATCTTCTTTGACTAATTCCGACCAACAAATATCAGTCTTGTTCTTTGCCGTTCTTCGTGAGCGAGCCGGGACTCAGAGCGTCGTTATTGAAGCCGTTGAAGATATGACTGTTGATGAAGCGGTGGCAGCTGCCCGAAAAGCAGCACCGAACGATCCTCAGCCAGGAACAAGCGTGATGATGGCTCTGAACAACGAGTATGTAAAGGGCGATCAGATGGTGAAGGCAGGAGACGAAATCGCCCTTATTCCACCCGTAAGTGGTGGCTCGAATGATATTAGGACAGATTTAGACTGGGTGTTCATCACTCCCGACCAGCTAGACGAAAAGCCTCTTACGGAATTCGTTACAACTGGCATCGACGGTGCTGTTGTGACTTTCTTGGGGGTGACACGAGACCACAACGAGGGTAGGAACGTCGAGTACTTGGACTATGAGGCGTATCAGCCGATGGCAGAAAACAAGATCGCCGAGATCATTGTCGAAATGCGTGCAAAGTGGGAACTAGGCAAAATCGCTATCGCCCACCGTACCGGCAGAGTCGATATTGGCGAAACGAGCATGGTTGTCGCAGTAGGGTCGGCTCACCGGCGACCAGCTTTCGAATCGGCTTTGTACTTCGTCGACCGGTTAAAAGAGATCGTTCCAGTATGGAAAAAAGAACTATTTGTGGGCGGAGAACTGTGGATTGGTGATACTCCGGGTTCTGGAAAGCCCGTGGAGTAGGACGACTAACCCGCTTTATCAATGAATGGTACGAACTTGAGTGCACTGCAACGACCTGTGCTTGAAGAAGTAATTTGACCAACGAATCGCAACAGAATAGGAGTGCCACACTAAATTCCGACGGATCGGTGATTAAAGCTGAGGAGATTCGTAAGATCTATGGCGATATTCCAGCAGTCGATGGCATTTCGTTCGCTGTAGAACCCGGTGAAACCTACGGTCTGCTTGGTCCGAACGGAGCGGGTAAAACTACCACTATGCGGATGCTCAGCGGCCTGTCGCCTGCAAACTCCGGGGCGATCACCGTTTCGGGAATCGACGTCGTGAAGGACAATCGTGCGGTTCGTGAAATTATGGGTGTTGTGACCCAGCACGACGGACTCGATGGCGGACTAACCGTATTTCAAAACCTTTTTCTTCACGGGTTCTTAGCAGGGCTTTCACGAAAAACTTCGAAGAATCGAGCGCATGAGGTGCTTGACTTCTTCGGACTGAGAGATCGCTCAAAGGCGAACGTATACGAACTTTCTGGCGGTATGAAACGTCGTTTGGCGATTGCACGGTCGATGATGACGAGTCCGAGCGTGATCGTAATGGACGAACCATCGACCGGACTCGACCCACAGAGTCGAAACCGGGTTTGGGAAGAGCTGGCCGTTCTCAAGGACGCTGGTGTGACTGTTCTTCTATCGACGCACTACATGGAAGAAGCCACGATTCTCTGTGATCGACTCTCGATCATGGACCACGGCAAGATCCTCGATGAGGGCACGCCTGATCAAATGATCGAACGACACGCACCGAAAGAAGTTGCGCAGTTACGAGTATCCCCAGTTTCTATACGTACTGTTCGGGGATATCTGACCGAACAGAATATTACGTTCCGAGAAGTTGGAGCCTTGGTCAGCGTGACGGGCGCAAATGGAGATCGCCCTAATCTAACTGGACTGAAAGATGTTGAAGGCGTACGAACTTCGTATCGTGCTGGCAATTTAGAAGATGTGTTCCTTGCGATAACAGGGCGAGAACTGAGAGACGGATAGTGAGCCTTGCAATTCCAACCCCTGGCATCCGCCGTAGAAGCGTTACCGGACTCTGGCTTCGCCACGCGGTATCGTTCGTTCGATATTGGAAATTTATCATTACATGGGTTCTGATCGAACCAGTCATTATTCTCGTGGCCGTCGGGTTCGGAGTCGGCAAGCTTATCGATGAAATCGATGGCGCTCCTTCTTATGCTGAGTTCGTAACCCCTGGGTTAATTATGGGAAATGCGATGTTTCACGCTTTGTTTGAGACGTCGTGGAACGCGTACAACCGCATCGATAACGACGTATATGAAACTGCGCTGACAACGCCTATAACCATCACAGAAATCACGATGGGCGATATTCTGTGGGCTGTCACGAGATCGATCATGACGGTGGTCGGAACGGCGACAGTCGCAGCGTTGTTCGGTTGGTTGAATCACTGGGAAGCGATTGGAATTATTATTCCGGCGATAATGGTGGGAATTACTTTCGGTGCACTTGGGTTCTTGTTCTCTGCGGTGGCTCCTCACACAACATTCTTAACGCTTGTGTTTACGTTGGTCGCGTCGCCAATGTTTTTCTTCTCAGGTTCGTTCTTCCCAATATCGATACTTCCCGATTGGGTAGAGCCGATCGCATGGTTCATGCCACTTACCTCAGCAGTGCACATCGCACGAGGTTTCGCACTTGGAAGTCTCGACATAACTCACCTCTGGGCGGGTTTGTACATGATTGCACTGACGGCAGTTATTTGGCCTGCTGCGATTTTTCTGTTGAGGCGCCGGCTGATCAAATAAGAAAGCGGCTTATCTAAACGTTTATGAATTTGGTTCGATATATTAAAAGATTCATTCAGAACTCCTTTGCCGATCAAGGAATGTGAAGATATATTGAATTGGTTCGTACTGGCACATCTTCAGCGGAGGGTTCGCATAGTGGCCTAGTGCGCCCGCCTGCTAAGCGGGTTGGGGGGTAAACCTCCTCGCGGGTTCGAATCCCGCACCCTCCGCCACTTTTAGTTATTGAAGATGTGCCAAGGCCGTATACGGCAGGTAGGTTGCGGACGTATTAACCATCACACAAATTCAGTAGTTATTTCTGAGAACCAGCATCTAAGTCCCGATGCGTAGGCTTGGTTCGGAGATCGAACGCAATGTTTCGATCGCTGCCAGTACTGCCAAGAAGCTGGTCTTAGGATTTGTCTCATGCGGCATGTTTTCGAAGCGGAACGAGAACTTTCCCGCCTTGCTGATCGCATTGATCTCGTGGACATTACCTGGTGAGTCAGGATCGGCAACCACTCGGACTTTCGTTGCATCAGGTCCGATTCCCGCCATGCTGACAGTTGCTGCGACGTTAACGTTCGCAGGGAACAACCCAACTGCGTCAGTTGCTGATCCCTCGAAAATAACGGTTGGCTCCGTGATTACTTTGTCTTCCCAGTCGGAGAAACCGGGTGCTCCGCTCAGGGATATAGGTTTCTTTGTCGAAACGATCGTCACTTCTTCGAGCAATGCCTTCGACGCTCGAAGTGCGTCGATTCCCCCAACTGCACCGGAGGGAATGTAGATATATGCACCAGACTTTTTAGCAGCAGTCGAGACAGTTCGCATGAAGTTGGGGGAAATCATCGCTCCAGAGCTCATTATGAGCATCGATGTACCGGAACTGAGCACCGCTTCAGCGTGAGCAATGACAGCAGCTTGTGACGCACATTCGATGATGAGATCGATATCAGGTAGATTTACGAGCTCAGTAACTGTTTCGACTGCTGCGGGTTCGGGAGTGTTTCCGGAGCTGAGTTCTTTGGCAAGCGCTTCAAGTCCGGGCCGATATTCGTCGAACAGACCAATGATCCTTGCCGACCCTGCTTCACCTCTTTGGACTGCTCTGGCTAGTTCGGATCCCATCGATCCGCATCCGATCAGTCCTACATTTACTTGTGCTTGTTCAACCACTGATTCTGCTACTCTTCTCGCCGTTTCGTATGGAAGCTATTCGCTGCATTCGCTAATTTTAGTCGATACCGCTAGGGCTATCCAGTCAACAAAGCCCATAGATGATAACCGCCAAAGGGGAAATTTCGCTTCGCTCTTTGAGTGTGGCCGGTAGTCAAGATATCCTTATTTGTCTATCATTGGATAAACAATTTATAAAGTCGAGTTATCACTGGCTAGACTGTAATGTCGATAGTCAGAATTTCGACCACCCTAACAGCGTCAAAAATTGCCTAGTTATCACGTATGGACCGTCGGTTGCCAGATGAATACATCTGACTCTAATCGTCTGTCCAGCGGGTTCTCAAATATGGGATTCGATTCGACCGACGACATGGCGAACGCCGATGTAGTTGTCCTGAATACCTGTGTGGTACGCCAATCTGCTGAAGATTCTGCTACAGGCGTGTTGGGGCGGCTTGGCAAGCGAACGAAGGGCAATGACGATCGTATGATCGCTGTAATGGGTTGCATGGTTGGCCCAGAACAAAAAGAACTAAAGCGCCGATTTCCGTATGTAGACGTTTGGGCGCGACCTCAGGAATTCGAGCCAATTCTTGAAACAGCTGGCATGAGACACGGGCTTGACCCGGAAGGATGTCTTGCCGGTGCAATTCCTGAAAATCCTAACGTAGCATCGTTTATTCCAATCGTTCACGGTTGCGATAAATTCTGTACTTTCTGCATTATTCCTTATCGCCGAGGACGTGAAATCAGTCGATCGGTCACAGATATTGTTCATGACGCCAAGATGATGGTCGACCGTGGAGTTAAAGACATCACTCTGCTCGGCCAGAACGTCGATTCGTATGGTCACGACATTCGGCCTAGAATCGATCTTGCCGACCTGTTCGAGACGGTTCATGAGATCGACGGTCTCGAAAGAATCAGATTTATGACTTCGCACCCGAATGATATGTCGTTACGAATAATTGAATCGATTCGGGATCTTCCAAAGGTTTGCGAGATGGTCAATCTGCCGTATCAAGCGGGAGATGACACGATGCTGGCGAACATGCGACGGGGATATACGATCAGGCAGTTCCTCGATAAAATCGCCCAAATCAAAGATATTATCCCTAACGTCACGTTAACCACCGACCTTATCGTCGGCTTCAGTGGCGAAACCGAGGAGCAGTTTGAACGATCGATGGATGTTCTACGTGCTGTCGAATTCTCGAAGGTTCACACATCTGAATACTCATATCGTGAAGGTACGTTCGCATCTCGCAAGATGACCGATGACGTTAGTAGAGCTGTGAAGAAGGCGAGAAAAGTCACTGTCGACGAGTTTCAGCAGACAGTTCAGCTTAAAAATAACGCTCTTCTAGTCGGAACTCAATTCGATGTACTTATCGAAGGTCGGAAACGAGGTAGGGTGCACGGACGTAGTAGAGGCGATAAACTGATTTACTTAAACGCCCCAGTCGACGGCAGCAAATCCGAACCACAATCTGGGCAAACTGTTCAAGTTGAAATAACTGATAGCTCACCGTGGTCTCTAGAGTCGGAATTGGTTTCATCTACGGCTATCACCACTGGAAATAAGGAAAAGGTACCGGTCGTATGACGACTGCGTTCACAAAGCAGACAACGATTCCTATTACGGAGTTGGAACAGTCTGCTTTTTGCCAGACTGATGGCAACCTACGAACAAAAACTCTTGAAGAAGAATTCCAGGCTGGTGTGCGTTGGCAGAAAGTGCCGACTCGCTACTTGAAACTGACTCCTGAGGAAATTTCCGAAGGTATCGAATTTGCTCGTAAAGAAATCGATACAAAGGTGGTTATTCTAGGCCACCACTATCAGCGAGACGATGTGATCAAGTACGCCGACTTCACTGGCGATTCCTACAAGCTGTCGAAAATGGCTGCTCAGACAAAAGACGCCAAGTGGATTATTTTCTGTGGTGTTCACTTCATGGCTGAAACAGCCGACATCCTTACTTCTCCGGACCAGAACGTGCTGTTACCGAACATGGCTGCCGGATGTTCCATGGCCGATATGGCAAAGTCATCGGATGTGACTGACTGCTGGGACGATATTGAATTAGTTCTCGGTTCAACCGAAAATGTTATCCCGATCACATATATGAACTCGGCCGCAGCGATCAAAGCTCATTGCGGCAAGAAAGGTGGACTCGTCTGCACATCTTCAAACGCTGACAAGGCATTTGACTGGGCGTTGGAGCGAGGCGAAAAAATACTTTTCCTTCCTGACCAGCATCTAGGTAGAAACACCGCAATCTCAAAGGGCATTTCTGAAGACGAAATGGCTCTTTGGAATCCCTTTCTGCCGATGGGCGGTCTTTTAGAAGACGAAATCAAGAATGCCAAAGTATTGCTTTGGCAGGGTCACTGCTCGGTTCACACCCGCTTCACAGTCGACCAAATCAAGGCGGCTCGAGAACGCAATTCAGAAACGACGATTATCGTCCACCCTGAATGCACTCAGGAAGTTGTTTCGGCAGCGGATATGTACGGTTCGACTGAACTGATCCTAGAAACCATCGCTAATGCCCCTGCGGGTTCGTCATGGGGAGTTGGGACCGAGATCAGCATGGTTCGTCGATTGGCAACTGAGAATCCCGACAAGGATATTTTCTGTCTTGATCCGGTAATTTGCCCATGTGCAACGATGTACCGAATCCACCCGGCATATGTGCTTTGGGTGCTTGAAGGCATCATGGCTGGTCTAGCAATCAACCGCATTGAAGTTGAACCCGAGACTCAGCGTAACGCTCTGGTGGCACTCGAGCGGATGCTCGAAGTCGCCGGGTAGTTTCCAACTAATTAATCACGGCAAATTTCCGAATATCAGAATGCTCTTAACACCACGTGAACTAGAAATTGTTATTGATCGTGCACTGGAAGAGGATTCAATTAGTGCCGATGTAACTACATCGGCACTAATTCCCTCGCATCTTCAAGCTCGTGCCTCCCTAATTCCAAAAGAACCGGGAATTCTTTCAGGACTCGATGTAGTGTCGGCTACATTCAAGCGAGTAAACCCTGATCTGGTGTTTGCACAGAAACTGGTTGATGGTGATCGAGTTCAAGGTGGCGAAGTTGTCGCCATAATTTCAGGCTCGATGGCGTCGATCCTTACTGCTGAACGAACTGCACTTAACTTCCTGCAGCGTATGAGCGGTATCGCAACGCTGACCGACTTGTACGTTAAGGCTGTTGATGGGACGACAGCATCTATCGCTGATACCCGCAAGACCGCTCCGGGATTGCGGTTGCTCGACAAGTACTCGGTTTCTATTGGTGGCGGTCGTAATCACCGGATGAATCTCACCGACGGGGTGCTGATAAAGGACAATCACCTAGCCGCTTTATCGGGTGAGGGTGTGAGCTTGAGCCAAGCGATTAAACGAGCGAGGGCAAAAGCGCCACATACTGTGAAGATTGAAGTTGAAGTCGAAACTGTCGAGGCTGCACTCGACGCGACTGCAGCCGGTGCAGATATCGTCATGCTCGACAATATGTCTCCATCTGAAATGCGTAACGCAGTCGATCAAATCTCCGCCGAGTGCTTCGTGGAGGCATCAGGGAATGTCACGCTTGAAAACGTGGCAGAAGTCGCCCAGAGCGGAGTCGATATTATTTCGGTAGGAGCGCTCACTCATTCGGTTCGAGCGTTAGACATTTCTCTTGATTACGAAACGGATAGCGCATAAAACCTGCGTGATCACTCTGCGTTTAGTTCTTAGAACGTGAACCTAAAACTGTTTTAGACGCGTAACAACTCAGGTAGAGGAGTCCCGGCAAATCATGGTCGCCAGACAGTTCGCAGATCGTTATTTCCGGAACCGTACTCGATCTAGACAAGATCGTATCGTCAATCGGTGAAATCGATCTACCACAAGAGTTCGATTCCCAAGTCTGGGTTCTCGACGCAAGCGGGGTAGAAGAGCCTGTGAGCGTCGGCAAAGGCACGATTGCTAGCTGGTCGCTCCAATAACATCGTCGCAGTAAACTAGCTGCGGTGCGGTGTATTGCCGTCTTCAGAGTCGAGGATGATAGTTACCGGGCCTGCGTTTTCGATTTCGACTTGCATAGAGGCTCCGAACACACCTGTTTCCACTCGTAAGCCACTATTTATCTTGAATGACTCGACTAGATCGTTGAACATTGGCTCTGCTTGCTCAGGACGAGCTGCATCTGTGAAACCAGGACGCCGACCTTTGCGGGTGCTGGCGTAAAGAGTGAATTGGCTGACCAGAAGAATGCCGCCAGCGATGTCCTGCACCGACTGGTCGAATCCTGAATTCCCGGATTCTTCCGGGAAGATTCGCATGTTCAAGGTCTTCTCGACGATGTATTTGAGATCGTCTTGGGTATCGTCGTGAGTGATGCCGATCAGCAGACAAAGACCACGTTCAATCGAACCAGTTGTTTGGCCAGCGACGCTGACTGATGCTCGGCTTACTCGTTGAATTACAGCGCGCATGTTGGTTGAACTGACTAGTGAGTATGACTTCCAGCGCCATGGGAGTGACTCGATCCGTCATTATTGGATTTTGAACTGCTATCCGAACTATCGCTGCTGCTATTGCTATCGGATGATTTTGATTCGGAAGAGGATGAACTCGAAGAGTCGGAGTCTGATGACGTGCTGTCACTGCTTGCAGGGCTGCCGTTGGATTTACTTCCTGATGATGATCCTGAACCGTAGTCGGTGGTGTAAAAGCCAGAGCCTTTGTAGATAACCGTCGGAGCGGATATCTGTCGTTTCGACTCGCTGTCGCAAGTTGGGCAATTGGCGCCAGGTTCATCGCTGAATTTCTGAATCAATTCGAAAACATGTTTGTTTTCAATACATTTGTAAACGTAAGTTGGCATCTTTTGTGAGAGTGGGGACTACATGAAAACGCGAGAGCCGAAGCACTCGCGTGGATTTTTATAACCGAGATATAAACTGATTTTATACGAGCGACGCAAGAATATACCGCGGAGTTAGCTCATCCGGTACATCTCCGAACTCGTCTGCGGTAGATCGACGGTTGATTCCTGTCGTTACGACTGCCGAATCTATTCCTGCTGAATTAGCTCCAAAAATATCAGTTTCCAGTTGGTCACCGATCATCACTGCGTTAGCTGTGCCGGCTCGATCTATCGCTGCATTGAATATGGGTGCGTACGGCTTACCGAGCTTGGTAGCGATCAGTGAATCATTCCGGCCGTGAAGTCGTTCGAGCGCCTGCTCTAGCGTATTAACGAACGCAGCTGCACCAAATCCAAAGACACCGGGGCCGTTTGGATAGATGAAATCAGGATTCGGTAAGACGAGGCACACAGGATTATTCTGTTGAAATCGTCTACTGAATAACGCTAATAAATCTTCTAGTGTCGATTCCCAGTCGTACGGACCGCTGTGGCCGAGCACAACGATATCCGGCTCTTCGCCGCTATCCAGACTGACCAGTTTTGCACCGGCACTGGTCGCGTAGTCCTTTGCGTCTTGCGTGCCAAGAACGAGGGTGGGAGCGCCTTGAAGGCCATTCTCCGAGATGTAGCCCGTCATCTGCGAACCTGAGTTTATGATCCGCTTCTTCGGAATACTAAATCCCTTTGACGCGAAAGTTTTTACTCGAGAGTCGAGAGAAGCAGAAGCGTCATTAGTGACCACGAAATAGTTCATGTGCTCGGTATTCATCCGGTCGACTAAATCGACCGCACCCGGAAGAGGATTAACGCCGTCGACGAGCACCCCAAAAGAGTCAAAAAACAGCGCATCGTACTGTTCGATCAGGGTTGAAATCGTTGTTTGGGTTGGAATCGTCAAAGATTAGGTATTGGGTCGGTGATCAGTCAGATGTAGCTCGGATGAAACCGTTCTTCCATGCGTAGTCGACATCAGCTAACGGCAACGAAATTGCGTCGCCAAACGTCAGTGTGTTCCCGCCTACGCATCCGATTACTATCGACGGAACGTTGTTTGCAGTAGTAATCGATTCAAGGGCAGCCAAGTTCTCGGTCTTCACGCTGACGATAATCCTCGATTGGGTTTCGCCGAACATTGCAGCATCCCATCGTTCTCCGGGGGCTGAATTTATCGAAGCACCGATCTCACCAATTACAGCACTCTCTGCGATAGCGACGGCAACGCCGCCGTCGGATACGTCATGAGCGGATGCGATCAGTTCCTGGTTTATAGCTTTTCGGCAAGCTGCTTGAGTACGAATTTCAAGATCGATATCGAGTTTGGGCTGGCCTTCGACTTTGTCATGAATGAAGTCAAGGTATTCGCTGCCTGCCAGACCGTTTATATCATCCCAAGTTGAATCGGTTCCAATCAGAACGATCACATCGCCTTTTGATTTGAATCCGGCTGTCGAGTGCTTCTCGACATCTTCAAGAAGTCCGAGCGAGCCAATGATGGGAGTCGGAAATATGTCGGTGCCCTGAGACTGGTTGTACAGACTGGCATTACCGCTAACAATCGGAATTTTGAATGCTTCGGCAGCACGGCTCATTCCGGCAATCGACTCTGAGAGCTGAAACTGTACGTCCGGCGTCTCTGGGTTACCGAAGTTGAGTCCGTCTGTAAGTGCGACAGGCGTTGCACCGGTGACAGAGAGGTTCCGGCATGCTTCAGCAACTGCTATTGCGGTGCCGATCTCGGGGTCGAGGTAACAAATTCTGCCGTTACAGTCGGTTGATAATGCGATTCCTCGCTTTGAGCCTTTGAGCCGCAATACAGCAGCGTCACCACCCGGTTCTACAACCGTGTTCGTCTGCACATGGTAATCGTACTGACGGTAGATCGGGAATCGCGATGCGATGTTTGGAGACGCAAGTATCTTCAGCAGCATATCGGCAGGGGACTGGGACGGAATTGGATTCGCAGAGAGATCGGCGTTCTGAAGCTTCGTTAACCATTCCGGCTTCACTCCCGTGAACTTGTACTCAGGTGCATCGGTGAGAGTAATTACGGGTGTAGAAGTTATCTCCACGCCCCCGTCGTAGATTCGGACGTTTTCTCCCAGTTCAAAGTTACCGATGATCGTTGCATCGAGATCCCATTTTTCGAACAGATCAAATACTGGCCCTTCTTGTCCGGGCGTCACGGCAAGAAGCATTCGCTCTTGCGATTCAGAGAGCATCACTTCGTACGGGGTCATGCCTTCTTCGCGTCGTGGTACTTCATCGATGAGCAGCTTCAGACCCATTACGGATCGTTCGGCCATTTCGATGGCAGCAGACGTTATTCCCGCAGCTCCACAGTCTTGTAGACCAACGACCCCGGGCAGATCAAGTGCTTCTAGGCAGGCTTCGAGCAGCACTTTTTCAAGGAAAGGGTTCCCGACCTGAACAGCTGATCGCATCTCGGCCTGTTCTTCAAATGCTCGTGAAGCTAGCC
>Ga0114999_10003320_pt1 | contig 20276 bp, 17 predicted proteins | sample ArcticOcean_MG_C_3_FD_89820 | JGI IMG/M metagenome (GOLD analysis project Ga0114999, IMG submission 89820) | Marine microbial communities from western Arctic Ocean - ArcticOcean_MG_CB8_126 | ecosystem: Environmental > Aquatic > Marine > Oceanic | place: Arctic Ocean: Canada Basin | collected...
ATCGCGGCTTCAGCCTCCGGCCCCACGCAATCACTGGCGAAGGCGACGGGCCTGTCCCCAGCACTTCGGCCAGCGCCTCGGCGACCGGCCGCAGGCTCATCGCCGGATTGGGCTTGCCCTTGGCCGCCCGAAATGGGACAGCAGGACGATCTTCGCGCCCCGGTCCGCAAGGGTCAGCAAGGTCGGCGCGAGGCGGTCGAGGCGCGTCGTGTCGCCGACTTGGCCGTCGCGCAGAGGGACATTCAGGTCGCCGCGCACCAGCACGCGCCGGCCGCGAAGCTCGCCCAGATCCTCGCCCAAATCCTCGATCGTCTTGAACTTTGCCATGGCCGTTTCCCTTCGTCTTGCCCCTGGAACCCCCACGCGGCGAAGAGGGCGGACGGAACCATAAGGCCCCCGGCTTTGCAACACGGCCGCCGACCCATTGCGGCTCGAATGCGACCGGGGCGCGACACCTGTGGACAGAATGCGCGGTGAGGTTATGATCGGCATTATATGCCGCAACGTTTCAGGCGCAGGGGCCTTGGGGGAGGCATCGAATCGGTGGCAGGGAAATGACCTTACGGGTCGCCATTATCGGCACCGGCCCGGGTGGGTTCTACACGGCGGCCGCGCTGCTCAAATCCGCTCTCGAATCCGGCTTGGATCTGGAAATCGATCTGATCGACCGGCTGCCCACGCCTTTCGGCCTGATTCGCGGCGGCGTCGCGCCCGACCATCAGACGACCAAGCGCGTCATCAAGGCCTATGACCGCACGGCCCAGCACGGCAAGGTCCACTTCTACGGCAATGTCGAACTGGGCAGGGACGCCTCGCTCGACGCCCTGAAAGCCCTCTATGACGCCGTAGTCCTGGCCGTCGGCTCGCCGCTCGACCGGCCGCTGGGCATTCCCGGCGAGGACAAGAAGGGCGTGTTCGGCGCCGCCGCCTTCGTCGGCTGGTACAACGGCCATCCCGATTTCCGGTCCCTCGACCCCGACCTGTCCTGCTCCACCGTCGCGGTGATCGGCAACGGCAATGTGGCGATCGACATCGCCCGGGTGCTGGTGAAGACCCCGGCGGAGATGGCCGAGACGGACCTGCCGGACTATGCCGCCCGGGCGATCCACACCGGCGGGATCAAGGACGTCACTATGTTCGGGCGGCGCGGCCCGATCGAGGCCAAGTTCACCAATGTCGAGCTGCGCGAGATGGGAAATCTGAGCGACGCCCATCCGGCGGTCGACCCGGCCGATCTGCCTGCCGAGGTGGAAGGCGAGTGGAGCCCGCGCGACCGCCGCCTGCGCGAGAGGAATCTGGAAACCCTGCGCGAATTCACCGCCCTGGACCCGGCCGGCAAGTCCAAACGGGTGCATTTCGCCTTCTATGCCAAGCCGGTCGAGATCCTGGGTGGTGATCGGGTCGAGGCCCTGCGCCTGGAACGCACGGCGGTCGAGGACGGGCGGGCGCACGGCACGGGCGAGTTCTTCGAGGTCGAATGCGGCCTGGTGCTGCCGGCCATCGGCTATCAGGCGGTGCCCGTCGAGGGCCTGCCCTTCGACGCGGACAATGGCGTCATCGTCAACGACGACGGCCATGTTGAGGACGGAGTCTATTGCGCGGGATGGGTCAAACGCGGCCCGACCGGCGTGATCGGCACCAACAAGCCGGACGGCGATATCGTCGCCCAGCGCATTCTGAGCGATCTGGGCGCGGGCGTGGGCAAGGAGGGCCGGGCCGGCCTCGAGAGCCTGCTCGACGGCAAAGGACACCGCTACGTCTCTTACGAGGATTGGCAAAAGATCGACGAAGCGGAAAGATCGGCGGACGCCGAGCCGGCGCCACGGCGCAAATTCGCGGCCGTGGAGGAGATGTTGGCCGTGCTGGGTTCCTGACCGGGAAAACGGCGGGCCATGGACGAAGACGAGCGAGCGATCTATCTAGTGCCGGGGCGCCCGGGTCATCACGGGACGGAACATTGCGGATAGGCACTGGTGATCGGCAAGGTCCACATGAACGCCTGCTATGGACCCGTCAGAAGAATGCGGGTCCATAGCAGGCGCGACAGGGCAAGAGACCGGAGATAGAGGAATCATGGAAGGATCGATCGCAGGCCGCGAAAGCCTCGATTCGGTCGTCGTGCGTTTCGCAGGCGACTCGGGCGACGGCCTGCAACTTACCGGCAACCATTTCACCCTCGCGACGGCGCTCGCGGGCAACGATCTGTCCACCTTTCCGGATTTCCCGGCAGAGATCCGGGCTCCTGCCGGCACGACCTACGGCGTCAGCGCCTTCCAGATCAATTTCGGCGCGCGGGAGATTCGCACGGCCGGCGACCAGCCCGACGTTCTGATCGCCCTCAACCCCGCAGCCCTGATCACCAATATCGGCAATCTGCGCGCCGGCGGGTTGGTGATCGCCGATTCGGGCGCCTTCAGCGACCGCAATCTGAAGAAGGCCGGCTACGAGACCAATCCACTCGAGGATCAGAGCCTCGACGCCTATCAGGTCTGGCCGATCGACGTCTCCAGGCTGACCCTGGAAGCGGTCAAGGAATTCGGCCTGACCCAGAAAGAGGCCCTGCGCTGCAAGAACATGTGGACCCTGGGACTGGTCTACTGGCTCTACAGTCGCGAGCGCGACGCCAGCGTCAAATGGCTCAAGACCAAATTCGCAAAGCGCCCAGATATCGCCGGGGCCAATATCGCCGCGCTCAATGCCGGCCATGCCTTCGGCGAGACGGCCGAACTGCCGGGCGACGTCCATGCCTATGCCGTGCCCGAGGCGGAGATCGCGCCGGGCGAATACCGCACGGTGACCGGCACCGACGCCATGGCCTGGGGTCTCGTCGCCGGCACGCAGCTAGCCGGGATCAAGCTGGTCTTCTGCTCCTATCCGATCACCCCGGCCTCGTCCCTGCTGCACACTCTGGCTGGGCTGCGCCAATTCGACCTGACGACCTTCCAGGCGGAGGACGAGATCGCGGCGGTCTGCGCCGCCATCGGCGCCTCCTATGCCGGATCGCTCGGCATCACCTCCAGTTCCGGCCCCGGCGTGGCGCTGAAGACCGAGGCGATCGGCTTGGCCATCGGCACCGAACTACCGCTGATCGTGGTCGACGCCCAGCGCGCCGGCCCCTCGACCGGCCTGCCGACCAAGACCGAACAGTCGGACCTGCTGCAGGCCGTTTGGGGCCGCAACGCCGACAGCCCTCTCGTCGTCCTGGCTGCGCGCGCGCCGGGCGATTGTTTCGAGGTGGGAATCGAGGCGGTACGTCTCGCAACCAAATATATGACCCCGGTAATCGTGCTGACCGACGGCTATATCGTGAACGCGGCCGAACCCTGGCTGCTGCCCAATCTGTCCAAGCTGGAGCCCTTCCCGGTCCATCATCGCGAGGAGGTGGAGGGTTTCCATCCCTATCTGCGCGATCCCGAGACCCTAGCGCGGAATTGGGCCAAGCCGGGCACGCCGGGCCTCGAACACCGCATCGGCGGCATCGAGAAGGATTACGACAGCGGCCATATCTCCTATGACCCGGCCAACCATCAGCGGATGACCGATGTGCGCGCGGCAAAGATTCTCGGCATCGCCAAGGACATCCCCGAACAGACGGTCGATCAGGGCCGCGAGGGCGGCAAGTTAGCCCTGGTCGGCTGGGGCTCGACCTATGGCCCGATCAGCCGCGCGGTGGTCAATCTCCGCGCCGAGGGGCTGGACGTTTCGCACATCCATCTGCGCCATATCTGGCCGCTGCCGCGCAATCTGGGCGAGCTGCTGGCCGGCTACGACCAGGTGGTGGTGCCGGAGATGAACAACGGACAGCTCGTCCAGGTGCTGCGCGCCGAGTATCTCGTCGCGGCCGAGGGCTTCAACAAGGTGAACGGGCTGCCTTTCAAGATCGCGGAAATCGAACAGGCCGTCCGCAGCCGATTGGAGAGCTAGGATGAACATCGCCACCCCGCCCAAAAAGCTGACGGCCAAGGACTTCACCTCGGACCAGGAGGTTCGCTGGTGCCCCGGTTGCGGCGATTACGCCATCCTCAAGGGCGTGACCAAGACCCTGGCCGATATCGGCACGCCCCGGCACAAGACGGTCTTCGTCTCGGGCATCGGCTGCGCCGCGCGCTTTCCCTATTACGTCTCGACCTACGGCTTCCACACGATCCACGGCCGCGCGCCGGCCGTCGCGACGGGCATCAAGCTGGCCAATCCGGAGCTCGACATCTGGGTCGTCTCGGGCGACGGCGACGCCATGTCGATCGGCGGCAACCATTTGCTGCACGTTTTGCGCCGCAATATCGACCTGCAGTTCCTGCTCTTCAACAACGAGATCTACGGCCTGACCAAGGGCCAGTATTCGCCGACCTCGCGGGTCGGCACCCGTTCGCCCTCGACGCCCATGGGCTCGGTCGAGCAGCCGGTCTCGGCCTGCCGTTTCGCGCTGGGCGCGGGCGCGCGCTTCGTCGCCCGGGCGGTCGACACCCAGCAGAAGCAGATGCCCGGCATCCTGATGCGCGCCCATGCCCATAAGGGCACCTCCTTCGTCGAGATCTTTCAGAACTGCATCGTCTACAACGACGGCGCCTTCGACAAATTCACCGACCGCGCCGTCGTCGAGGACACCCAGATCGAAGTGCGTCACGGCGAGCCGCTGATCTTCGGCAAGGACCGGGACAAGGGCCTGCGCCTGAAGCCCGGCGCCCTGCATCTCGAAATGGTCAAGCTGGGCGAGAACGGCATCACCGAGGCCGATCTGATGGTCCATGACGAGACCGACCGCATCCTGGCCGAAATGCTGGTCGGGATGGAGCCGCCCATGCCCGTCGCGGTCGGCGTGATCTATTGCAATCCGGGACCGGTCTACGAACAGAGGCTGGCCGAGCAGACCGCCGCCATCCGCGAAAAGTCGCCGATTGCCGATCTCGCCGCGGTCATGCATCGCGGCGATGTCTGGACGGTCAAGAAACATTAGCGGCCTGTCGAAAATCACGGCCAGACCCTTCGAGACGGCCCTGCGGGCCTCCTCAGGGTGAGGCTGCGGGATTCTATCTCCTCTTCCTGAGGAGCTCGCGCGAGCGCGCGTCTCGAAGGATGACTGGCACGACATCACGTTTTCAGCCGCCTGCTAGGGGCGATTCCACCGATTCCCCCTGCGCAGCGGGCGTCCGACGGCTATTCTGACCGTGTGACGCGCTTGCCGCCGAGAAGGATAAAGACATGAGCGAGGCATTCCCGACCCAGGCCCAGGTGGTCGTGATCGGCGCCGGCGTGACCGGCTGCAGCGCGGCCTATCACCTGACCCGCCTCGGGGTGAAGGATGTCGTGGTGATCGAGCGCAACCAGCTCGGCTGCGGCACCACCTGGCATTCCGCCGGCAATATCACCCTGCTGGAAAGCCTGCCCGCGGCGATGGCCCTATACCGGCGCACCCGCGACACGATCCCCGAACTGGAAAAGGAGGCCGGCCAATCGATCGGCTGGCGCAATTGCGGGCGCGTCGTGCTCGCCCGCTCCGAGGCGCGGCTGGACGATCTGCGCCGCATCCGCTCGCTCGGCCGGGTGATCGGCGTCGATATCGAGATCATCGACCCAGCCGAGGTGAAGCGGAAATTTCCCCTCATGCGCACCGACGATCTGGTCGGCGCGGCCTGGAGTCCGGGCGACGGAAGGGTCAATCCGACGGATATTACCAGCGCCTATATGCGGGTCGCGCGCCAGCGCGGCGCGAGGCTGGTCGAGGAGACCAAGGTCACGGGCTTCGCCATCGAAAGCGGCCGGGTGACGGGGGTCGAGACGGACAAGGGCAGGATCGCCTGCGAATCGGTCGTCCTGGCGGCCGGGCTGTGGAGCCGCCGGATCGGCGCCATGGCCGGGGTCGGCGTGCCGCTCCACGCTGTCGAGCATTTCTATGTCCTGACCAAGCCGATCGAAGGCGTGACCCCCGACTTGCCCGTGTTCCGCGACCCCGACGCCCTGATCTATGGGCGCGAGGAGGTCGGTGGGCTGCTGGTCGGCTGTTTCGACCGGAATGCGAAACCCCTGTCCCTCGATACTCTGCCCGAGGATTTCGCCTTCGGCCTGCTGCCCGAAGACTGGGACCAGTTTGCCCCCTATATGCCGGGCGCCATCGAACGCATCCCGGCTCTGGAGACGGCCGAGATCCGCACCCTGCTGAACGGACCGGAAAGCTTCACCCCCGACGGGCTGCCCCTGATCGGCCCGGCGCCGGGCCTGGCGGGTTTCTGGGTCGCGGCGGGGATGAATTCGAGCGGCATCACCTCCTCCGCCTCCGGCGCGGTGGTCGCGGAATGGCTGGTCGAGGGCGAGGCGGAGATCGACACCACAGCGATGGATATCCGCCGCTTCGCGCCCGTCCAATGCGGCGAACGCTTCCTGAAGGCACGAGTCAGCGAGATGCCGAGCTTCCATTTCGACATCCACGGCCCGGGCCATGATTTCAAGACCGGACGCGGGCTGCGCCGCTCGCCCCTGCACGAGCGCATGGCGGCTGCGGGTGCGGTCTTCTCCGCCGCCGCGGGCTACGAACGCCCGGTCTGGTTCGAGACCGGGACGGCCGAGGGCTGGGACGCCTGCCTGGGCGAGGAACTGGCCGCCGCCGCGACGGGCGTGGCCCTGTTCGATCTTTCCTCGATGACCAAGCTCGCCCTCACCGGACCGGATGCCTCCGCGGTCCTGGCCGGTCTGGCCGGCGGCCCGGTGCCGGAGGGTCTGGCGGCGGGTGCGATCATGACCAATGATCGGGACGGGATAGAAGCCGCGCCCATGGTCCTGCCCTGGGAAGGCGGACATCTGCTGCTCGACCTGCCAGAACAGACCGTCCGCCTGCCTGACTGGATCGCGCACAACCGGCTCGCCGGATCGCGCTGTGCCTGCACCGACCTGACCGGCGGGCTTGCGCTGATCTGCCTTCAAGGGCCGCCGGCCGGCGCTCTGCTGTCCGCCGCGGGCGCTCTGTGGGACGGCATGACCGCGGGCCAATCGCGCTCGGTCGAAATCGGCTATGCCACCGCCCGGCTGGTCTGCCTGGGCGCCGGCGACGGTAGCTGGCTGCTGATCCTGCCCGCCGAGATGGCAGTCTGCGCCCATGACGCCCTGGTTCTGGCGGGCAACGGTCTGGGCCTGCGCCATGCCGGCCATCTGGCCGCGGAGGCCCTGCGTCTGGAAGCCGGCCGTCCGACCTGGGGCCTCGATTTCGGCCCCACGGTCTCCGCCGCCGAGATCGGCCTCGCACCGCCCGCCGAACGGCGTCGCGCGTTGCGGACATTCTCTTTCCCGGCGAGTGGATCGAAGCCGATGGGCGCCGAGCCGATCCTGAAGGACGGTGTGCCGGTCGGTCTCACCTCCTCCGCCGCCTGGCTGCCCGCATCCGGCCTCGCCCTGGTCATGGGTCTGGTCGCGGGCGACGGCGAGGAGGGCTGGGCCATCGACCTGCATGGCGAGGAAATCGCCTTGCAGCCGCATGCGGCCGGTCGGGTCACGGCATGAGCGTACGCCAGATCGGCCGCCGCCTGGCGCGCAAGGAGGACCGCCGCCTGCTGACCGGCATGGGCCGCTTTGTCGACGACCTGCGCTTCGAGGGTAAATTGCACACGGCCTTCCTGCGCTCGCCCCATGCCCATGCCCGGATCGACGCCCTGGACACGGCCGAAGCCGCCGTGATGCCGGGGGTCGTGGGGATCTTCACCATCGCCGATCTGACCGCCGATGGGGTTCAGGATATCCCGCCCTTCTTCCTGCCCAAGGGCGTGGAGGGGCGCGAGATTTTCGCCCCGGCCCAGCCCGTGCTGGCCCGCGGCCATGTCCGCCAACTCGGCGAAGCCGTCGCCATGGTCGTGGCGGAGAGCGCTTCGCAAGCCCGGGACGCGGCCGAACGGATCGCGGTGACCTATACCCCTCTGCCCGCGACGGTCGAGACCGCGACGGCAGATGCGCCCGGCAGCGCCGCCGTCTGGCCCGAGGCACCCGACAATCTTTGCTATATCCACGAACTCGGCGATGCCGCGGCGACGGCGGCAGCCTTCGCCTCGGCCGCCCATATCGTCGAGCGGCGCATCGTCAACAACCGGCTGATCGTCCATTCCATCGAGCCTCGCGCCGTGATCGCCCTGCCGCCGGACGGGGAGGGCCGATCGACCATCTACACCAACGGCCAGACCCCGCATCGGGTGCGGGACAAGTCGGTGGAGCTGCTCGGCCTGCCCGCCGGCAGCCTGCGCTGCGTGATCGGCGATGTCGGCGGTGCCTTCGGCATGAAGAACATGATCTACCCAGAGACCTTGTCGGTCCTTTGGGCGGCCCGGCGGCTGGGCCGTCCGGTGCGCTGGCCGGGCAGCAACGGCGAGGGCTTCGTCACCGATTCCCAGGCCCGCGACCATGTCTCCGACGCCGCCCTGGCGCTGGACGCGGAGGGCCGCATTCTGGGTTTCCGCACGGTGAACCGGGCTAATCTGGGCGCCTATGCCACCAATATGGGCGCCCTGTCGCCGGTCGCCGGCATCCCCGCCTCCTGCGGCCCCTACCGCATCCCGGTCGCCCATGTACAGGTCCGCGCCGTGCTGACCAACACCGTGCGCACCGATGTCTTCCGGGGCGCCGGACGGCCCGAGGCTATCAACCTGATCGAGCGCCTGATCGAGGCCGCGGCCGAGGAGTTAGGCATCGACCGGGTCGAATTGCGTCGGCGCAACATGATCGGCCCAGCCGATCTGCCCCATGAAACGCCGACCGGACTGGTCTACGATTCCGGCGATTTCCCTGCGACCCTGGCCCGGGCGCGCGAGATCGCGGATCTCGACGGCTTCGCCGCACGGCGGGCCGAGAGCGAGGCGCGCGGCTGCCTGCGCGGGTTGGGGCTCGTGCCCTATGTCGAAGCCAATGGCGGCCCGGGCATGACAGAGCCGACCGATATCGTCACCCGGCCCGACGGCGGCACGATCGTGCTGTCCGGCATGATGGCGAACGGCCAGGGCCATGAGACGGCCTTCGCCCAGATCGTCGCCGACCGTTTTGGGCTGGACCCGGATGAGGTCGAGATCGTCCAGGGCGACACGGACCGGGTCCCGCACGGCATGGGCACGGCCGGGTCCCGCTCTCTCGTCCTCGACGGCACGGCGATGCATCTCGCCATGGAAACCCTCGTCGATCTGGCCCGGCCCATCGCCGAGCATCTTCTCGAAGCCGCGCCCGCCGATTTGGCCTTCGAGGATGGCGGCTTCGTCATCGCGGGGACGGACCGGCGCATCGGCATGCGCGAGGTCTTCCGCGCCGCCCACGATCCGGCGCGCCTGCCCCCGGGCCATGCGACAGGTCTGGAGGCCCATGCCGAATTCACCCCCGGCAAGCATGCACATCCCAATGGCTGCCATATCGCCGAACTCGAGGTCGATCCGGACACCGGCCGGGTCCGGGTGCTGCGCCACAGCTGCGTCCAGGATATCGGCTTGGTGATCAACCCGATGATCGTCGAGGGCCAGATCCATGGCGGAGTCGCCCATGGGCTCGGCCAGGCCCTGTTGGAAGACACCCGCTACGACGCGGCCGGCCAGCTTCTTTCAGGCTCCCTGATGGACTATTGCCTGCCCCGGGCGGACGACATGCCAGATATTTCGATTCTTCTCGAAGGAACGCCTTGCCCCAGCAATCCGCTGGGGGTGAAAGGGGTCGGCGAATCGGCCGCCATGCCGTCCCCGCCGGCGATCACCGCCGCCCTGCTCAACGCCCTGGCTCCCTTGGGGGTGGGCGATATAGATATGCCGGCGACGCCGCAGGCGATCTGGCACGCGATCCGCGCCGCCGCGCCCGCCCAACCCGCATAAGGCACCATCCATGAGCCCGAGGAAGGGACAGGAACTTCCGCCCCGCAACGGAAACCCGGAAGAAATGCCCGCCGCCCGGCCCGCCGTGGGCGCGGCCCTGGTGCTCGGCGCCGGGGTGCTGTGGAGCCTGCAGAGCCTGGCGATCCGGCTGACCGACGCGGCACCCAGCGAGGTCATCGCCTTCTGGCGTTTCTATGGCCAGTTCTTCCTGCTCATGATCATCCTGATCCTGACCCAGCGCGGCCGCATCATCACAAGCTTCCGCCGCGCCGGCCTGCCCGCCGTGCTGGGCGGCATCTGCCAGGCCTGCGCCTCGCTTTTCATGGTCTTCGCGGTGGTCCATACCTCGACCGCGAATGCCGTCTTCATCATCAGCCTGGCCCCCTTTCTCGCCGGCATGATGGCCTGGGCCCTCATGGGTGAGCGGCCCTCGGCCGTGACCTGGATCGCCATGGGGGTCGCCATCGCGGGCGTTACCGTGATGGTCTCGGGCAACCGGACCGATCTACAGGTTCTCGGCAGCCTCTACGCCCTGCTGGTCGCCTTCGGCTTCGCCGGGCTGACCGTGATGCTGCGCTACGGCCGCCGGGTCGAGATGCTGCCGACGGTCTGCTGGGGCGGGCTGATCGGGCTGGTCGTCAGCTATTTCATCGCCCTCGGCCAGGGCACCAGAGATCTCGACATGCCCCTCGACGACGTGCTGATCGTGATCGTGATGGGCGGCAGCCTGATCGCGCTAGGGATGCTCTGCTTCGTGCGCGGCGCGCGCCACATCCCCGCCGGGGTGCTCGCGCTGCTCAGCCTGTCGGAAATCGTGCTCGCCCCGATCTGGACCTGGATTTTCGCCGGCGAGGTCATCGCCCCGCGCGAGGCGCTGGGCGCGGGCATCGTGCTTCTGGCGATTGTCGGCCAGACCGTGGCGACCAGCCGGCGCCGCTGAACTAGCCCTTCGGGCGGAAAGCGACCCCGGCCGCGTCCTCGTAGACCCGCGCGGTGACCAGATTGCCGGCATCGTCGCCATAGGCCGCCCGCGCCTGTTCCACGATCTCCTGCATGACCGGGAAGAGACGGAGCGGCACACCGAACTCCCGCGCCATGGCCAGGCCGAGCCCGGCGTCCTTGGCCACCAAGCCGATGGCGAAGGTCGGGTCGTAGCTGCCGTCAAGGACTTTGGGGCCGTCCGTCTCGGCCACGAAGCTGCGGGCGTAACTCGCCTTGATGCCCTCGATAACGCGTTCGGGATCCAGGCCGCCCAGGGTGCCCAGCGAAAGCGCCTCGGCGAAGGCGCATTGCATGGTGAAGGACAGCAGATTGGTGACCAGCTTCATGACCATGCCGGCGCCGAGCGGCCCCATATGGAAAATCCGGTCGGCCAAAGCATCGAGCGCCGGCTTCCAGCGCGCGAAATCCTCATCGGAGGCGCCGACATAGAGGGTGACATGGCCCTCCCAGGCGGCGTCGACACCGCCGGTGCAACCCGCCTCGATCGTCGCCGCGCCCTTGTCGGCGAGGATGGCGGCCAGGTGCCGGGTCTGGTCACGATCCGTCGTGCTCATATCGATCCAGGCGCTCCCGGCCGCGATGCCTTCGGCGATGCCGGCAGGCCCCTCGACCACGGCCGCGACCTGGGGCGGACCCGGCAGAGCCGTGACCACGACCTCGGAGACCGCGGCCACGGCGGCCGGGGAGTCGGCCCAGACGGCGCCTTCGGCGATTGCCCGGTCGGCCCGGTCGCGCGCGCGATCATGAACCGAAACCGCATGTCCCCCGGCCAGCAGATTATGGACGACGGGCTCGCCCAGATTGCCCAGGCCGATAAAGCCGAAACGCATGGCGATCCTCCTTGCTAGAGCGCGCGCAGTTCCCGGGGATAGGGCGTCAATTCCTCGATCCCGTTCTCGATCACCAGGACCGTATCGCCGATGCGCGCGGCAAAATCCAATTCGGGGACCAGGATGCCGCCGTCGATGCCCAGCACCATGCCCGCGCGCAGGGGCATGCGCTCGCCTCGCTTAAGCTCGGGGGTCTCGACCAGGGAGCAGCCGATGCTGCGCCCGATGCGGTAGGACGCGCCGAACCCCGCCGAGCGATAAACCTCCTCGGCCGCGAGATGTGGCTCCTCGGCCGGAACGCCGGGCCGGATCGCCGCCATGGCCGCCTTCTGCGCCGCGATCGCCACCTCGTAGATGCGCGCCTGCTCGTCCGTGGCGCTGCCGACGAAAACCTGGCGGTCGAAGGCGGTGCGGTAGTTCCTGAAACGCACCATCTCGCAGAAGCAGTAGAGGATGGGATCGCCCGGCCGAAGCACCCGGCCCGTGACCCGGCGATTAGCCAGGCACATGTCATGGCCCGACTGCACGATGGGCAAGGCCCCGCAATGCGGCGTGTGCAGGCTATCTGTGCCGTCGCGCGCCAGAAGCTCCGCCGCCTTGCGCGTGCCCGCGTCCACGGCTGCCAGGGTCATTTCGTATTCCGGCACGCCCGGCGCGACCACGGCCTCCGCCGCCCGGGCCATCGCCATGGCGATCTGGCCGCCGTCGCGAAAGGCCTGGATCTCCTCCCGGTCCTTGATCATGCGCATATCGCCCAGGATGGGCGCCAAATCGACCAGCCCGGCACGCGGCAATGCGTCCCGGACCGGTGCTGCGACGAGGCCCGGCATGCGCGCCATCTCGACGCCGACGGTCCTGGGCCTTTCCTTGCCGAGCAGCTTCTCGAGCAGGATCGGCCATTCGCCGTCCACCCCATCGACCCAAGTCCGAATCTCGGCAACATCCGTCATGCGCCGCGCCATCGCCAATTCGATAGCCGGGCAGATCAGGACCGGATCGCCCGCGCGCGGCACGGCAAGCAGCATGGGCCGATTGTTCTCGACGCCCAGATAGCCCCACAGATGGGCGAAATAGAAAATCGAATCGGGCTCAGTCAGGAGCGCGAGGTCGATGCCTTCCGCGGCCATCCGCCCCGCCAGATCCCACCTTCGCCTTGCGCCGGCCTCTTTCATCACCCGCCCCTCCCTTCTAAAGCCAGCGCCCCTCGACCCGGTCGTAGGACCCGGCGCGCAGATCGGCGACCCCGGCGGTGAGGACCTTCGTCTCGACCCGGTCGCTGATGGTCTTGGAGAAGCCGTCGACATAGGCGATGTAGCGGGGCAGCTTGAAACGGGCCAGACCGGCGGCGCAATGGGCCAGGATGCGCTCGGGCGAGGCCGCCTCGCGCGCCACGCCGGACATCAACGAGACATAGGCCTTCACCTCCTCGCCATGGTCCGGGTCGGGCACGGGCACGATGGCCGCCTCCTCGATTTCGGGCATGGCGCGCAGCACGGCCTCGACCTCGCGCGCCGCGATATTCTCGCCGCTGCGCCGGACCATATCCTTGAGCCGCCCGACGATGCGGTGATAGCCGGCCTCGTTCCGGGTGAACAGGTCGCCCGTGCGGAACCAGCCGTCGCGGAAGGACTCGGCATTCGCTTCGGGCTTGTTGTAGTAGCCCAGCATCATGCCGGGGCCGTGCACCCAGAGCTCGCCCACCTCCCCCGGCGCGGCTTCGGCGCCGTCCTCGCGCGTGACGCGCAACTCGCGGAACGGCACCGCGATGCCGCAAAGGCCGGAGCCGACCATATGGTCGTGATCGGCCGGCATGTAGCAGCCGTCCCCGATCTCGGTCATGCCGAACAACTCGCGTGCGCGGATGCCGAAGCGGCGCTCGAGATCCCCATGGCTTTCGGGGGTCAGACCGAAGAGCCAGGCATGAACCAGCTTGTTCTCGGCATCGCGCGGATCGGGTGGCTTCTTGTAGACGAATTCGAAGAGCAGGCAGAGCTCGATATCGTATTCCGCGATCCAGCGCATGAAGCGCGAGGTGCTGGGCCGCGTGCAGATGTAATAGGCCGCGCCCTGCTCCAATGCGATGACCAGCAGAAAGAGCGGGTCCATGTAATAGAAATACTGCCCCATCAGCAGGCGTTTGGGCGTGAAGCCGGCGGTGTAACAGGAAACCCGACCGCACATCAGCCAATAGAGATGGGTCAGCATGCAGCCCTTGGGGAAGCCCGTCGTGCCCGAGGTGTATTGGATGTTGAGAAGGTCGTCCTGGCCGACCGGCTCGCTCGGCGCGAACACCGGCGAGGCGGAAGCCAGCATCGCGTTCCAGCGGTTCTGAAAGCGCGGATCGACGGCATTGACGAGAATCACCCGGTCGTCGGGCAGCAGGGCGGTGCGGGCCTCGATGCCGTCGAGCACAGGCAGATAGTCGGGATGGATGACGAGGGCATCCGCCTCCGAATCCTCGATCAGGTAGCGCAACTCGCGCGCGGTGTAGCGGTTGTTGACCGGCACCAGGACAGCGCCCAGCTTCGCCAGGGCAAGCCAAGCGGTCGGGAAGGCCGGGCCATTGGGCAGCATCACGGCGACCTTGTCGCCCTTCGCAATGCCGAGACTGCGCAGGGCATTGGCCGCGCGGTTCGCCTGGTCGCGCAATTCGATGAAGGAGAGGGCCAGGCCCTCCTCGAAAAAAACCAGACAGGCCGCATCGCCGAAGCGCGCGGCCGCCTCATCCAGCAGCGCCCCGAGACTGGCGGGGAAGGGCTGCGCTTCCAACGCCCTGTGTTCCGCCTGCCGCTCCTCGAGACCCAGCATCGCGTATTCCCCTCAACGATGACCTCGCCGAGTCTTGCCCCGGATCGTGGTCTACGCAAGCCTCTGGCGCGCGACGCCGAGGCTGCTAGCATGGGCCGGCAACGGAGGAGGAGCGCGCCATGGACTTCACGACCGAGACGGCCGCCGGATTGATCGGCCAGGAATTGATCGTCAGCGACTGGGTGACCCTGACCCAGGACATGGTCGACAAATTCGCCGATGCGACCAAGGACCCGGACTGGATGCATGTCGATGCCGCGCGGTCGGAGCGGGAAAGCCCCTATGGCAGCACGATCGTCCAGGGCTTTCTCAACATGTCCCTGGTGATCTATTTCAGCCATACCCTGGATTTCCAGCCCAGGGACACGGTCTACGGCCTCAACTACGGCATCGACCGGGCGCGTTTCCTGACCCCCGTGCTGACCAGCACGCGGGTGCGCGACCATGTCGCCATGACCGGCTTCACGCCGCGCGGCGAAGGCCGCTATCTGATGAAATCGACCCATACGATCGAGGCCGAGGGCGAGGAGAAACCCGCCGCCGTGGTCGACTGGCTGGTCCTCTGGTTCCGCGACCTGGAGTCCTGACGGCCGTTCGCTTCCCGACTACTGATTATTGAGGCGTCGCATTATGATAAATCAGAGACGGGACTCACCGAGCATCACCGCCCAAATGAGCCAAATGTACTCGTCCTTGGGCGAGGGCATGGCGACATGGCAAAATGTAGATCCAGACTGTTCCACATCTTTCTCGCCGTCAGCACATGCACCGATGCGCGAGCGGCTTCCGCTATCTTCTATACGCCCCGCGACGTTAATCAGAAACTTGGCCTCATCCACAACGCCGCGCGATTTGTCCTGAAAGGCGACACCGAGAGCCTTGAAAAGTGGTTTGCGCTACGAAAGCGCGTCATAGACGCATCTCAGGTGCGGAATGCACTGGCCCACTTTCACCTAGAGTACGACACCAAGCTCGATGATAACTGGAAGGCTGAAAGCGCAAAGCCGGTTTTAAACCCCAACTATCAGGACGTCACCGTCGAGTTTAAGAAACGAAAGTCGGCAGTGCAGAACCTCGACGCAAAGGCCATCGCTCGTCACATCGGCGATTTTAATACCTTGTCAGCTGATCTGGGAGAATTCGCACGCGATATCCGCCATACTTAAATGCCGTTTCGAGCACGTTCTCTAGATCTATAAACGCTGAAAGCCCGCCTGGCGCATCGCAACGGCTGGACGCCTATTTTTTCTTCGAAAACCCGATGCTGCTACCGGCTTGGTCGGGCCAGGGCAGGTCCTTGTGCTCCGCCCAGAGGGCGTCGAGCGCGGCGGCGCGGTCTGGCGGCAGGGGCGAGGAGCGCCGGATATCGAGGTCGATATGGACGTAGATGACCTCGTTGGTCGCGGCCAGATAGCCCTCATCTGCGTGGAACATGCGGTAGAAGGCGCGGATCCGCTTGGCGTCATGGCCCAGCAGCTGGCCCTCGAAGCGCAGAAACGCGCCCTCGCGGACCTCACGCAGGAAAGCGATATGGCTCTCGAGGGCGAAGACCGCGTTGTTGGTGCGTTCGCGATAGGCACGAGAAAGGTCCATCGGTTCGAACAGGGCCCAAGCCCTCAGCTCGAAGGCAAGCTGGTAATAGCCGATGTTCATATGGCCCGAGTAGTCAATCCATTCGGGCCGGACGGCCAGTTCGCCGAGATCCGTTGGAGCATTGGGGGGTGTGCTCATGGGGCGGGACTTTATCCACGCATGACCGCCGTGCAAGCGGGGCCGTTGTCGGCGCGGCCCGGGCCGTGCAGACTCCGCCGCCAGGCAACGAAACGGGAGCGGAGACACAGGTGCGAACGAACAGCGACAGGGTCGCGCATGGCGGCAAAGGGGTCTACGGGGCCAGCGTCGGCATCCTGATGCTGCAAACCCATTTCCCCCGCATTCCGGGCGATATGGGCAATGCCACAACCTGGCCATTTCCGGTGCATTACAAGATCGTGCGCGGCGCCACACCGGAACAGGTGGTCCTCAAGGGCTCGCCCGGCCTGCTCGACGTCTTTCTTGAGGCTGCGGCCGAACTGGTCGCCATGGGCGCCGACGGGTTGACCACCAATTGCGGCTTCCTCAGCTTGTTCCAGGACCAGATCGCCGCCCATTGCGACGTGCCCGTCGCGACCTCCAGCATGATGCAGGTGCCTTCGGTCCAGGCCCTGCTGCCGCCGGGCAAGCGGGTCGGTGTGCTGACGGTGAGCGCGAACACCCTGACTGAGGCCCATCTGAAGGCCGCCCGGGTGCCGCTGGACACGCCGATCGAAGGCACCGATGGCGGCCGCGTATTCACCCGTGTCTTGATGCAGAACGAAATGACACTCGACTGCGCCGCCGCCGAACAGGATATCCTGGAGGCCGGCGACCGGCTGATGGCCAAGGCCCCGGATATCGGCGCCATCGTCCTCGAATGCACCAATATGGTGCCCTATGCCCGCGCCTTGCGCGCCCGGCTCGGGGTGCCGGTCTTCGATATCTACAGTTTCGTCACCTGGTTCCAGGCCTCGCTGCAGCCGCGCGATTTCGGGCCTCCCGGCTCGCCATCCTCGGCCATCCCGACGATGTAGCCGATCCCACAGATCAGATTGGAAGACGCCATGCCGCCCATCGAAATGCCGCGCAACCCGCCCGAAGACCCGATCCGCAGCCATCCGACCCGAGCCGAACAACTCGACATCCTGTCCGATCTGGTCGCCGACCGCGCGGGCGAGGGCGACCGGGTGCTTGATCTCGGCATCGGCACCGGCTATGTCGCCGGGCTGATCCTGGACAAGACGCCCCTTATCAACCTGACCGGAATCGACCTGAAGGCCGAGTCGCTGGACGCGGCGCGCGAGACCCTGGCCGGACGGGTGAAGGCGCTCGACCTGGTCGAAGGCAATCTCGAAGACCTCGCCGACCTGGACGTGCCTGCGGGACCCTACCGGGCGATCTACACCGTGCTGACCTTCCACGACCTGCCGGACGAGGCCAAAATCGCGGCGATCCGCTGGTCCGCCGAGCGCCTCGCCCCGGGCGGCGCCCTGTTCATTCTCGACCGCATCCGCCTGCACCGGCCGGCGCTGTTCCCCCTGCAGATAGCCCTGTGGAACCGGATCGAACGGATCTATGGCAGCCCCATGCGCAGCGCCGTGGATTTCGACAGCTATATCGCCGATATGGGCGAGCGGAACCGCCCGGCTCGGTTCGAGGATTATTTCGCCTGGATGGAAGATGCGGGCCTCGCCCCCAGCTGCCTGCATCTGCACGGCAATATCGGCCTCTTCGCCGGCATGCGCCCCTGAGGGCGATCAGTCCCCGACGGTCTTGACCCATCGCCCCGGCTCCAGCCTCGTGCCGGGGGTGAGGCCGTTGAGGACCATGAACCGCTCCACCTGGTAGCTGTCATAGGGCATCGCGGCGGCGATGCTCGCAATCGTCTCGCCGGGCGCGACGGCCCGGACGCGCACCCGGTAGGGCTCGGCTTCGGCCGCCGCAGCCCCCGTTATCTCGCGGAAACTCGCGACCGAACCTCGAAAGCCGGGATCGAGCGCATCGGTGGCCCCCGGCGGGCTGACGAACAGGAACCGGTAGGTCTTGTCGCGCCGCGCCTTGATCGCGACGAGGCGCATGTCGAGCGGCCCCCTATCCGAATCGACCCGCGTCGTGCCGGTCGCTGCCGGGAGTCCGTCGATCGTGAAGGTATCGAAGCGCCGGAAGCGCAGACCGGGCGCCCAGACCCGCGTGACGTAATCCGCCACGCTCCAATCCCCCACCTGGAGGGCGAGGTCGAAGACGATGCGCGCGCCCTCAGGGCCGATGGCGGAGACGGCCGTCGAGCCGTTGAAGACCTGATAGCCGCGCGGCACGACGAAGCGGAAGCCCAGGGCCGGATGAACGAATTGGCGGTCGCAGATGAAGCCGTTGGCTCGGTCGCCGCCGTAATAGAGTCCGTCGATGCGGCGCAGATAGGTCTCGATCCCGACCATCGGCTCGGCTGGCGGCGGATAGTCGATGCGGGCCACCCGAATAGCATCCTCGACCCGCGCCGCCGTGCGAGGGTGGGTCGCGAAGAAGCTGTAGCGGTCGCCGTCGGCGCGGCCCGCGAGGGTATCGGTGAAGCGGCTGTATTCTTCCATCCTGGCCAGGAAGCTGGCCATGGCGCGGGTGTCGTAGCCGGCACGGGCGAGGTAGCGGGTGCCCAGGGTATCGGCCTCGCTTTCCTGCTCGCGCGAATAGCCCGCCAGGACGCCCTGGGCGAGGACCGCGCCGGTTTCGGTCAGGCCCCGGCTGCCCGTAACCGCGCCGAGCAAGCCGGTGCCGAGCTGGGCCAGAACGGTCTGGCTGTAGCGCTGGGCCGCATGACGGGCCGTGACATGGCCGATCTCATGGCCAATCACCCCCGCCAGTTCCGCCTCGTTGCCGGCCAGCGCCATCAGGCCCGTGGTGACATAGACATAACCGCCCGGCAGAGCGAAGGCGTTGACAATATCGGAGTTCAAAACGGTGAAGGTGAAGCCGAGATTCGGCATCTCCGACACCGCCGCCAGGCGCTGGCCGATTCCCTCGACATAGGCGCGCAGGGCCGGGTCATGATAGGTGCCGCCGAATTCCTGCAGGATCTTGGGATGCTCGCCCTGCCCGATCCGCGCCTCCTGCTCGGGCGACATGAAGCCGGTGAAGGTCGTCTCGCCCGTCGCGCGATTGGCCGAGCAACCGCCGTGAACAAAGCGTTGGGGCTGGGCATCATGCGATCTCATCTCCACCCGTGCCGACGAGGTCGTCAACGACGGCAAGGAACTCCCCTCGATCGATGGGCTTTGTGAGGACCGCATGCGCACCGAAGATCTTCGAGGCCTCGAGCTGTCCTGGACTTTTCCCGGAAATGGCGATGATCGCGGCTTCCGGATCGACCCCCCTCAGGGCGCTAATGAGGCTGAGTCCGTCGCGCCCCGGCATCACCATGTCCGTGACGACCAGGTGAACCCGCTCGGCGAAAAAGGTCTCGAGCGCCTCGTTCCCGTCCTCCGCCACGAGGACGGTGTGGCCCACCTGCTCCAGCATGGCTGCCAGACCGACCCGGTCGGTCTCGTCGTCGTCGACAATGAGGATCTTAGCCATGTGCCTAGATCAGCCCGGCCGACAACGCAGGCGGCCGCCAGTACGTCTGGCTGACGGTCCGCCTGCGATTCCGCACGCTTACTGCATCGGGCGCAGATGCACCCGCTGGACGCGCCAGTTGCCGGTCTCACCAACGAGCAGATCGTTGGGCACCTTGCAGTCGAGCGAGTTCACGGTCCCGAACTCCCCGATCATCTTGCCGGCCCGGCCGAAACGGCCGGTGACCGTCCCGTCGAGCCTCACCTCGTAGATTTCACCAGCGATGTCGATGTTGTCCGGCGGGTTCGAGTTCGACACGTACAACATCTGGTTCGGCGCGGGCGTGATGCAGATGGCCATCGGAGTACCAAAGCCGCTCATCTCCCGGCGAAAGTTTCCGTTCGCATCGAGGACCTGGATCCGCTGGTTCCCCTCGTCGGCCACGTACAGGTTGTCCTGCGTGTCGACGGCGATACCCCGGATGCCATTGAACTGGCCTGGCCCGTCGCCGTCACCACCGAAGTTGGTGACGAAGCGCCCCTCGGGATCGTACTTGGCGATGCGGCTGGCACCGATCCCGTCCGTGACGTAGATGTTGCCCCGGGAGTCCCACGCGACATCAGTCGGGTTCCGGAACGACTCGCCTTCGGTAGGTCCGCGCCCACGGCCCCGGCCACCGCCGGCGGGATCCACAGGC
>Ga0114999_10003321_pt1 | contig 20275 bp, 18 predicted proteins | sample ArcticOcean_MG_C_3_FD_89820 | JGI IMG/M metagenome (GOLD analysis project Ga0114999, IMG submission 89820) | Marine microbial communities from western Arctic Ocean - ArcticOcean_MG_CB8_126 | ecosystem: Environmental > Aquatic > Marine > Oceanic | place: Arctic Ocean: Canada Basin | collected...
AACAAGTTTAGCGACAGGCCAAGCGCGAGCAGCAGGAACGGGATCGATATCAGGTGCGGATGCAGGTCACCCAGCAGCAGACTGAAGAACGGGAACTCCTGGATGGTGAAATCCAGGCCGGAATTTGTTGCAGCGATCGGCACGACGTCGAAGGTGTTGATAACCCGCGAAGAATGCCACCACCACCAGTAGTTGTCGGGTCGCCAACTGTTGGCGGTCGCTCCGCCATCGACGCCTTCTATCGCCACGTCCTTGATGGCAAGCCAATCGTAAAAGCCTTCCGAACCGAGCGATGTTCCGGCCCCGAACTCCCACAGGCCCGCGTAGTTGGAGGCCACGAGCAACAGCACGGCAGCAAACGCAGCAATCGGGAGCGCTGTTCGATCTCGGAATCGACCTGGCAGGATCATTCCGTACGCCACGGAGAACGCGGCAGACGCCGCCATTCCGGCGATCAGCGCCAGCGACAGGTTGAATCCGACCGATGTCACGACACCGGACATCTGTCCGATTCCGCCGAGGATCCAGTATCCAAAGTAGTAGTACGCCACCGGCTCGCCAGCCAGCCAGGGGTCCGTTGGAGGTGCGCTCCCCGAGACCGTGGCCGCGTTGAGCATCAGCAGTTCCATCGGTTTCTCGGTGCCAGAGATGTCCGGTTGGTGTGACCTTATGAAGGCCCAGGCGGCGAAAAAGAGGAGAAACAGGAGTTCTCCGGCCAGTAATGCCGGCCACTCTTTCCTCACGAATCGGCCAAACCGATGGCGGCGTCCCCGGAGTATCCACACCGAAACCCCGGCAAATACGGCGGTCACGAGCCAGTACGCCCCGCCGGAGTTTGGAAGAAGGCCTATGTCGCTGGCGAGCCACACGGTCCCGCCCACAAGGATCAGGCCCAACGGTTTGGCAAGTCCCGCGCCACGGTCGCGAAGGTATGGCAGTGAGAGCCACACGATCGGCAGCGAAATGAGGCCGATAACTTCGACAGTCACCAGCCAGCGCAGGATTTCAGTCATCGAATCTCGGCGGCCTCACGCCGGGTGCTTGTAGGGCTGGAGTTCCCGAGTGTTCGCAGGCGCCGGATAAGATCCCCGCGTCACTTCGTATTCTGGCTATCCAGAATACGAAGTGACGCGGGGCCGGGGATTCGTAGCATCGGAACGAGTTAAACCGGAGTTAAACCGGAGACTTCCGCGGACTCCTCGGGGAGAAGTGCGTCCACGAACTCGTCCGGGTCGAACACCGCCAGATCGTCCAGCGTCTCTCCCGTGCCTATAAACAGCACCGGAAGGCCCAATTCTCCGGCGATCGCCAACACTATTCCGCCGCGCGCCGTTCCGTCCAGCTTGGTCAGGATCACTCCGTCACACTCGACGGCTTCCGTAAACGATCGCGCCTGTATCAGGCCGTTCTGTCCGGTTGTCCCGTCTATCACAAGCAACACCCGCTGATCGAAGTCGCCGGCCTGGCGGGCGATAACGCCTCGGACCTTTTTCAGCTCGTCCATCAGGTTTGTCTGCGTGTGCAGGCGACCTGCCGTATCGATGATCACCATGTTGGCTTTGCGCGCCCGGGCCGCCTCCATCGCATCGAAGGTAACCGCTCCCGGGTCGCCCCCGGCCTGGTGGGCGATGACATCGACGCCCACCCGCTCGCCCCAGATCTGAAGCTGCTCGATGGCGCCGGCTCTGAACGTATCGGCGGCGGCGAGGATGACCTTCTGGTCGTTGGCCTTTGCCGTATGGGCCAGTTTGGCGATAGTGGTCGTCTTGCCTGCGCCGTTCACGCCAACGATTAGCACGGCGGTATCAACGTCTTCGGACAACACGGTCCCTGCGCCGGCCTTCCTCAGGCGCGCGGTCATCTCTTCGCTGAGAAGCGCCCGCACGTCTGACGGCTCCTTCAACCCTTCGTCGGAAACGCGGTCGCGCAGAGTCTCCAGCAGTTCCATAGTCGTGATCGCGCCGACATCTGCAACGATCAAGGACTCTTCAAGCTCGTCCCAGAAATCGTCATCGAGCGCGGTGCGGCGGAACAGAGCACCTATGGATCGAGACCACAGCGCCCCGGTCTTTGAGGAGCTTGATTCGGTCTTTCCCTTGCGCCGGAAAAGTCTAAGCAGGTCGATCTCCCTCGCCGGTTGGGCGGTGTGTCATCGATAAATGGCTGGAGGGCCGAGGTTCTTCGGTATCAATTATCGCTGTGAGCGGGGCCAGAAACACCATGATCTGTCGGGGTTAGCGAAAACCATTCAGATTCAAGTGCCTTACTCGCCGCCATACGTTCGGCATCCAGCTTTCTGCGTCCCACCCCGGTGGCGATCACAGTTCCGGCGATCAGGACCTCTACAGTGAACCGGCCATGTTCGTCCTGGTCGTCTTCCTTCAGGACTCGGTATGCGGGCGGGGCTGCCCCATCGGCCTGGACGCGCTCTTGAAGCAGCGATTTCGGGTCCTTTGGCGACCCAGAGCTCATCGCCGCCGCAAGTTCAGGCTCAAGGCACCGGACAACGAATTCAGACGCCACCTCGTAGCCCTGGTCCTCCATGATTGCGCCGATCATGGCTTCAAAAGCGTCCGCCACAATTGACGATCTCTCTCGTCCACCGTTTGCGTCTTCACCATGGCCAAGAGTCAGATAACTGCCCAGGCCGATCCGCCCCGCCGCCGACGCGAGAGCACGTTCTCGGACCACATGGGAGCGAATTGCTGTGAGGTCGCCCTCTTCCGCTTCCGGGGCGTCATGGAAGAGGTGGTGCCCTATACCGGCGCCCAGAATAGCGTCGCCCAGGAACTCAAGACGCTCGTTAGATTCGAGAGATTCTGAAGGATTCTCGTTCAGGTACGAGCTATGCGTGAGCGCGAGCCTGAGGAGCGACCTGTCCTTGAAACAGACACCAAGTCGCTCCTCAAGCTCACCCAGACGTGCATCATCTGCAAATTGCCCGGGCACGCGGTATCTCTACTTGCCGTCTTCGAAAACGCCCCGCGGCCACGGCGGCTGCGGGCGCTTGATCTCGCCGAAAAGTTTGCTGTCCCGGGAAAGGGCGATGAAGTGGCGGAACGCCGCGACGGCCTCATTCTTCGGGGGCGTGTAGGTCTTCACAAAGGTCGGCGGAGAGTCTTCAAACACGAACGTAGGGGTGCCGAAAATACCCAGCTCTGCGGCCCGTTCATGGTCCGCTCCGACCTTCTTAAGCGTCTCGGAATCGTCCAGCTCTTTCTCAAAGCTGGCCATGTCCAGGCCGCTGTCTCGGGCGATCTGAAGAATCACGTCTCGCTCGCGGACGTCTTTGCGATCCACGTGGCGTGCCTCAAGCAGATTCATGAAGAACACGTTGTGCAGCTTGTTGCCCTGGCTCTTGGACGCTTCACCGGCGCACAGTGCGAGTAGTCCACGGCTCTCGTAGTCCGCGCCCTGCTCCCACGCCTTCCAGTCATCGCCCTCTTTTCTGTTCACCTGTTCAAGAGCAAAGCTCCGCCAGGTGATCTCCAGCTCGTCGCCAAGTTCTTCCTTCACGTCAGCGAGCCAACTGCCCGCCTGCTTGACCCACGGTCAGGTGAAGTCGATGAAAATCTCGGTCTTGATAACGTCTTTTGTCGTCAAATCGGTCCCTCCGATGTTTATTGCGTCCGACCTCTACAAACAGACCGTCAGATCGTCGGAAGCCCCGATAGTTTAGTTAGCGCACGAAGCCCGGTCAAAAGCCTATTACCCGTGACACTTATCGAGGGTCGTTTCGGGCACCCTCCGTTAGACTGAGATTCAGCCTCAAAAACGCCCAGAATGACGACAACTCCCTGCCCCCCCCGGATCGCTATGCCCAACGTCGCCAACCTGATGGAACGCTCACTGCCTGGACCGGTCCTCGATGTACTGCGTTCCGCCGCGCTCGTGGCATCTCGGGAGTCCGTAAAAGTTCAGGGACTGTACCTGGTCGGTGGCATGGTGCGAGATCTGCTGCGAGGCGAAAGCTCGGTCGATATCGACCTGTCGGTAATCGGAAACGGACCCGGTTACGCAAACGCACTCTCAAACGAATTAGGCGGACAGGTCACAAAGCTCTCTGAATTTGGGACCGCGGCCATCGATACCGACACTCTCACGATCGATGTGGCAACAGCAAGAGTAGAGACGTATGAGCACCCCGGCGCGCTGCCGGAAGTGACGCCTTCCGGCATTACCGAGGATTTAGCACGGCGAGATTTCACGATAAATGCGATGGCGATAGACCTGTCGAGCGATCACTGGGGAGAGTTGATCGACCCACACGGCGGGATGTCCGATCTGATGATGAAGCGGGTGAAATCGCTCCACACCGACAGCTTTGCGGACGATCCAACACGAGCGCTCAGGGCGGTGCGGTACGAGGCCCGGCTGAGTTTCAAGATTCAAGGGCCCACGGTCAACGACATACAACGAGACGGAGCCCACTTTGAGGCTGTATCGCCGGCGCGAGTGCTGGCGGATCTTCGGTACATTCTGGGAGAGACCACGCGGGCCGAAGCCCTGAACCGGGCAGAGGAACTTGGTGTTCTTGGCTCTATTTCTCCAGCGTTCCGGATCTCCAGTCGATCACTTCAGGCGATTAAAGACACGCCAGATCGTGAGCCTTTATTTCACGTCTCACTGATCGGCGCACGTCTCACGAAATCCGAGGCGGACACGCTGATCAAACGGCTTGATCCGCCTTCCGATTGGCGAGAGGCGCTGGGCGCGGGATCGACGTATCAGGAGATCGCTTCCGTACTTGAACGATCTGATCTCCGCCCGAGCGAAATTGCTGAATTGCTCTCGGGATTCCCGATACTGGCGCTTGAAGCCCAACTCCAACTGGCGCCGGCAACCCGCCAACGTGCGGCGCTCCGTTCATGGCTGGAGGAACTGCGCTTCCGCGAGCCGCTGCTCTCCGGGGACGATCTCCTTGAAACAGGCGTGCCGCAGGGACCTCTGATAGGCCGGTTACTTGACGAGCTGCGTCGGGCGCGGCTGGACAGGACAGTCGGGACGAGAGACGACGAACTGACACTCGTGAAGCGTCGGCTGCCGATGATGCAGTCGGATGGGAACGGCCGCTAGGCGGCACGTTCGGGAAAACGCGTAGGGGCGAATGATTATCCGCCCTCGGCCGGGCAACGCCCGGCCTCAAGCACGCGACCCCTTAGCCCCGCGCCGCCAGTCGTTGCCGGTGGAACAGGTACTGCTGGGCGTACGCGGCGTCCTCTCCGAAACGCTCCCGCGCCATCGCACCGATGGCATCGTTAGACATTTCCTCTGACGCCCCGTACCACTCTTCCATCGCCCGACGAACCCAGCGGTCTACCGGGAACGCCTCGCCTTTCTGAAGGGAAAACGCCAGCACACAGTCGGCGATCTTCGGACCGATGCCGTCCAGTATCACCAGCGCCTCACGCGCCTCCTCATACGACATGTCCAACAATCCTTCCAGGACGAACTTCCCGGATGCCACGGCAATCGCAGCACCATCCAGGTAGCGCGCCCGGAAGCCCCAGGCGAGATCACGGGCTGCCTGTTCGCCAGCCGCGGCGACCGCTTCCGGGCCCGGGAATTCAAAATCGCCTGATTCGGGACCGATACGTTTACCGTAGTTAGAAGCGAGCGCTCCCATATTCAACTTGATTCGCGGGATATTGGAGGTCGCTGAACAGATAAATCCGCAGAGGCATTCCCACGGATCCTGCTTGAGCAGCCGCAGGCCAAGATAGTCGGACAACGCCGGTCCAAGGCCGGGGTCGTTCGCGTACTTCGTGCGCAGTCCAACCAGATCGTCTTCGAGGCCCAGATAGGTGCTAATAGCACCAACGTCGGCAGCCTCTCCGGACACGACCTTCACCGAAAGACCGTCCGTGACCTGCCTCACTTCGAGCACCGACCGACCAACGACGCCCCTGTAGCCCACAGAATCAGGTGATCCGTCATCGCCTTCGATCGCGTACCAGCGGAACGACTGCCCGCCGTCTATCGTGCCCGGCAGGTCGAACTCGGTGACCGGAAAGAACGTACCTTCGGCCAATATCTGGTCCGTCACCCTGACGTCTCAGCGCGGGCCTCTTCATGCCATCGGCTAACGCGTGCCGCCAGTTCAGATACACGTACCACCTCGATATCGCATCCCGGGAGAGCGTCCCGGAAAGCGGCGCCATAGCCGCGTGTGGCCATACGCGAGTCGAGAACTATGAACACGCCTCGATCAGATCGGCTGCGTATTAATCGCCCGAACCCCTGCCGGAACCGGAGCACGGCGGACGGAACGGCGTAATCGCCAAACCCATCGTCATATAACTCGGATCTTGCCGAGAACACGGGGTCGCTGGGCACCGGGAACGGCAATCTTGCGATCATCAGAGCGCCGATCGACGACTCCTCTAGATCCACGCCCTCCCACAGGCTGGCAGCCCCGAGTGCGACCGTCGCTTTATTTGCGTCCAGCGCCCGCATCACGCGGTGCGGCGGACCATCGATCCCCTGCGCGACCAGCTTGATGCCTTCTGCTTGAAGTGAAGACTTGATAGCGCTTCTAGTAGCGTTTAGCGCCGAATTGGACGTGAACAGCACCAGCGTCCGGTCCCTGAGAATTGTCGCCACGTCCTTGATCGCCTGTGCGACCCCTTCGTTAAATCCCGGACGGTTGGGTTCGGGAATGTCGCTGGGCACCAGCACAAGCGCCGCTTTTTTGAAATCAAACGGGGATCCAAGTGCAACCTCTCGGCCGCTTTCGACACCGAGCGTTTCACGAACCCGGTCGAACCGGCCCTCGTCGGCCAGGGTTCCGCTCGTCAGGATTACGCAGCGCTCACGTTCAAACAACGTATCCCGCAGCGCCGGGCCGACAGCCAACGGCGCACCACTGACGGCGATCGGTCCGTTTGGAGGACGTGCCGAAAGCCAGCACACCATGCCGTCCTCCGGCTCCGGAATGCCCTGCCGCAAACCCCTGCGAGACTCCTCGATCGACTCCTGTGCAGAGGTGATATTCAGCCCGACTGCCTGGAGATTTCGTGACTCGAGTGACGAGGGAGCTCTGTCTATTGCGATACCTATGTCTCGCAATCCAAGCGATACGGTAGAGACCGCCAGATCAAAGTTCTCCCACGAGACCTCGAGATCGGACCACGCCGGCTGCTGGCGAGTTCCCTCGGTGATCCGCATGTCATTTCCCTGGAACCCGCGTCCCGGGGTGAGCGCGGTCATCGCCTCTTTTAGAGATCGGAACAACTCGGTTGCAGCGGAACGAGCCCTTCGAACCGCCTCCAGAAGTCCAGTGGCCAGCGTCTCCGCCGCCGGATCAGCCTGCCCCGCCGCTCGTAGCGCCCTTATGGCGTCGCTGACCGTGCCTCGATCTCCGGACAGCCCTGACAGATCGCCCTCGACCTGCCGTTGATCCACCCGGAAGCCGAAGTTGTTTGTGGCGACGGATTCCAGGTGATGCGCCTCGTCGATGATCAGCGCGTCGTGCTCCGGCAGAAGCCCGCCGCCCATGACCAGATCGGCGAGCAAGAGCGAGTGGTTGATGATCACGATGTCAGCGTTGTGGGCACGGCCGCGTGCGGCACGTAAGAAACATGGGCCGTCTGGGGCGGGGCACCCGCGTGCGCCCTGCGCGGAGATTCGCGTGAACGCCGCCTGGTCGTCACGATTCAGTCGCAACTCTGAACGATCGCCCGACGCCGTCGACTCCAGCCAGACCATCGTCTTAGCCATCAGCCTGGCCTCCGGGATGGTCATTTCTACCGAGGTTTTTGAGTGGCTCCAGCGCCGGTAACACAGGTAGTTTGAGCGCCCCTTCAACTGGGCGGCAAAGAGTGCGTCATCCGGATAACCGATCGCCCCCAGCACCGACTGCGCGGCCGGGATGTCCTTGGCTATCAGTTGCTCTTGCAGGTTGATCGTGTTGGTGGAAACGATGACGGTGCGGCCGCCGGAGAGGGTGTGGAGTGCTGCGGGCACCAGATAGGCGAGCGACTTTCCGACACCTGTGCCCGCCTCAACGATCAGGTGCTCGCCATCTTCGATCGCACCGGCGACCATCTCGGCCATTCGCTCTTGTTGGGAGCGATGCTCGAATCCCGCCAGTTCGCGAGAAAGATGCCCATCCGCCCCGAACACGTCAGAGACGGTTGCACCGCCATTGGCGGGGTTATTTTTAGAGTCTTCGGGGTCGATAGCCTCTTCGGCTATTCCGGCCTCTTCTGGTTCTTCAAACTCCTCGGGGTCCGATGGCCGACGGTTTGACCGTCTCACCCGCAACCGTCCGCCAAGTTCGCGGGGGTCTGGCCTGGCCTCGCCCGCGGCCTGGAACGCGGCGGAGGAGTCCATGTGATCAAGGGTGCGTCCTGCAAGGATCCCGGTCGTCCATCCGGACGCGGCGGCAAGTCGGCTGAACTCGGAAAGCACGCCCGGCGGCAGCGCTGCGAGTTTCTCCAGCATCAGTAAAAACAGATCCCGGGTGACCAGCGCGTCTGAAAGCGCCCGATGCGGATTGTCGTGCACCAGCCCGAACGCCATGCCAAGACCGCCGAGGTTGTACTCAACCGCTCCTGGCAACAGCGCATACGTCAGGTCATATGTGTCAAAAGTCTGGGTGCGCGGCGGCACGCCGTTCCGCACCAGGAACCCGGCATCGAACGCGACGTTGTGGCCGATCATCGGGTGATCGCCAAGGAATTCGATCAGGTCCGGCAGGACCGCCTCTATAGATGGAGCATTGGCCACATCTTCGTTTGATATCCCGGTTAGATCCCTGATAAAGGGAGGGATGTCCCGACCCGGATTGATCAGCGCGCTGAACTGCTCGATCTCTTCATCGCCACGGAACTTCACAGCCCCGATCTCGATAATCATGTCCGAGCGTTGATCCAACCCGGTGGTCTCGAGATCTAGCGATACCATGACAGTCTCGTTAAGGGGTTCGCTCAGGCTCGGCTGCCAGCCGGACGAGATTGTCACAGTGTCTACGCTTCCTGATCGGGGGCCGTCTCGCGACCCCGGGTGTCCATAAATTTAAGCCGGCCGACATGCAGATCGACGCCCGCTTTCACCCCGCCCGCCCGGATGATCTCCGCTAGCTCTGCCGGGTTACGCGGATCACCATCTACCTCCGTCACGCCGGACGCCAGTCCGTGCATGGAGTGTGCGTCGGAGCCGCCGGTAGACGGGTAGCCGAGCATTGTCGCTACATCCAGCGCGAACTTGTTATCGGTCTCAGGAGTCGCCCCGTTCACCACTTCAAGCGCATGGGCGTGTTGCAGAAACGGTATCTCCGATGCGCCTTTGACATCGCCCGGCTCCGCGCCCGCTTTCACCGCGAGGATGCATCTCTGGGGACCGGGCGCGTGCAGATGGCGGAATGGGTGCGCAAGCACTATCGCCGCTCCTGATTTGCTGGCCCGCTCGCCTAACAGAGCAAAGTTCCGCATATCAGAGTGATACCCGTTCTCCCCGATGACGAGCGCATGTCCTGCGTCGGTTTCAACTTCGAGCGCCCGAAACAGCCGAATGCCGGTCTCGCCGACGATCCGTTCTATCTCGTCGTCCAGCCATGAGAACGTGTGCTCAGTCAGGCAAACGCCATCGAGCCCGAGGCGGACCGCCTCTTCGACAAGATCTTCCGGCCGCAGACTGCTGTCCCCGCTGCCGCGGGTAGTGTGTACGTGAAGGTCTAGCAGCAAGAGCGGGCTAAAGCCCCGCCTTCCGGAGTGTGAGTTCGATGTTGTCTGGAGAAGCGTCGAGCTGTTTCGCGTCGATGGCCGCCATGACCTCGATAACCGCGTCGGTAACCGGCGTGGCGACCCCGGCTTTCTTCCCGGTCTCGGCGACAAAGCCGTTCATGAACTCGGTCTCTGACCGTCGGCCCTTGGTGATATCCTGGGCCATCGAAGACTTCCAATTGATGCCGCCTGACCCGCTCGGTACCAGCATGTTGTCCAACTCTTCGTAAACGTCACCCTGGTCTGCGCTCGCCCACTTCTCAGCAGACACACCCCGGATGTTCGCAAGTTTGAAGCCCGCGGCCAAGCCCACTTTGGCGCACTCGTTAAGAAGCATGATGGTGATCTGACGTCCGCGTGCCGTCGAGACCACGTCTATCCCGCCCTGGAGGGTCATGGCCTGCACCGGGTTGCCCGATGCGTTCTGGCACAACTTGGTCCAGCGCTCGCCAAACAGATTGTCTGTGGCGAAAGACCCGTCGACGATCGACATGATCTCTGCCAGTTCTTCCGTCCGAGGGGTGATGGTTCCGTCATGTTCCCCGGCGCGGAACACATCGTGCCCGAGTTCGCGTCCCGTCTTGTCGGCACCCCGTTCCACCTTCCCCGGTTCCCACACTGCTACCGTGATCCCGGACATGATCATGCCGACAGCCCGGCCTTCTCCGACGGCCTCCGCCAGAACGCCGTCCGTCCAGCAGTTTTGCGAGGCGACTATGTAGCCCTCTGGCCCAACGAATCGGTCGATAAACGCCCCGGCCCATCGCGTGTCATATGCCTTCATGGCGACGAACCCGATGTCGAACTCGTCTCCCGGTGAGAGGGACTGGGCCTCGTTGATGTGCAGCGCCCGGACTTTCTGGTTGAAAGGCTCGTGGGGACCGGTAGCCGATATGCCGTCCGCCTTGATCTTGTCGATCTGCTCAGGCCAGCCATCGATGAGCGTTACGTCATGCCCGTCTTTCGCCAGGAATGCGCCTATGTAGCAGGCGATCGCGCCGGAACCGATGAAACCTATCTTCTTCCTAGCAACTGCCAACGGAGCCTCCTCACAAAGGGGGTAGCGGGACATTGGGACCTGCGCCAGATACGCTCTCACGCCGTCCCGGAAACCGGTTGCCGAGTATACAGGTGGCCGGGCGAGTTGACCGTGATTCAGAACTCACATCACCGACGGTATGGAGAACCTGAGCACTCAGTTCCAGCGGGATCGCCGCGTCAAAGGCGCGCATCGGGCTGGTGCGGGTGTATCATCCCGCTCGGCCCGTACCGGGCTCATGCAACGAACCGTACACATGCGCGTCACCCGCGTCCGCCAGAACAACATAGTTGGAGAGCAGATGAAAGCCGCACGACTTACCTCCCCTCAGACCTTTGAAATGGTCGATATCGAGACGCCTTCAATAGCTGACGGGGAAGTGCTTATCAAGGTCCAGGCCTCTTCGGTTTGCGGCAGCGACATCCACAGCCAGTACCACGGACTGGTCAAAGAAGAAGACTACCCGCTTCCCGCCGGACGCCCCTGCCACGAGATCGGCGGAGTGGTTGTCGAGAGCAAGACGGACGAGATTAACGTCGGTCAACGGGTAGTCGTACTCGCCGGACCAACATTTGGAGGGCTACAGGAATACGTAGCCCAGACCCCGGACAAGGTTCTGCCGGTTCCAGACGAAGGCCCGATTGAAGAGTGGGTAATGTGCCAGCACTCCGGCACCGTCCTTTACTCCGCCGGATACTGGAACAACCCGGCAGGCAAGACCATCGGCGTGCTCGGCCAGGGCGGAATTGGCCTCTCCTTCACCATGCTCGCCGCCGCTCAGGGGGCAGAGCAGGTCATCGGCATCGACCTGGTAGAGGCGCGGTTGAACAAGTCCATGGAGATGGGCGCTTCGAGCACACTCAACCCGGATGACGTCAACCTTGTCGAGGCTATCGACGACCTCACGGACGGTCAGGGCCTGGACTATGTCATCGACGCGAGCGGTGCCGCCGAGGGCCTTAACACCGTGGTCTCCATCGTGAAGCGCCACGGAACCATCATCAACTTCAGCCTGCTGGGTGGACGCTCCACGGAGTTCAATCACTCGGCCTGGATGCGCAAAGCGGCGACCATCATCCCGACGCAGGTCGCAGGCACGGACCACCCCACCGACACGATTCGCCAGATGATCCGCATGAAAGAAGTCGGCTACGTAGACCCGGGACAGCTCATCTCCCACAAGGTCGGATTCGGTGTGGAAGATATCCAGGGTGCGTACGACATGTACTCAGACCACAGCGACGGCGTGATCAAAGTGGTCATGAAACAGGACTAATAAACAAACGGTTTCCGGCTGCCCAGAGTCGGCCCCTCAGGAACATGCGGCGCACGCAATGCGCGAAAGGAACTTGAAGACGCAATGAAAGCGGTACAGCTCACCGGTCCCCGAAAGCTTGAGTTCATAGAAGCGCCGACGCCGACACCGGCGGAGGGCCAGGTTCTTCTCAAGATCGAGCAGGCTTCGGTCTGCGGCAGCGACACCCACCTGTCTTACGAGCCGGTTCTGCCCGAGGAGCGCTACCCGTCCGTTCCCGGCGCGCCCTGTCACGAGATCGCCGGGACGATCGTTGAGTCCCGCAACCCGGACTACAAAGTTGGACAGCGCGCCATCGTGCTGCCGGACTACAACCCGGAGACCGGGCCTTCCGGTGGCGGACTTGCTGAGTACATCGCGAGCAGCCGCATCATCGCCCTTCCGGACCACGGCGGTCTGGACGAGTGGGTAATGTGCCAGCCGTCCGGAACGGTCCTGTACTCCGCCCGCCAGTGGGGCAACGCATCAGACAAGCGCATCGCCATCCTTGGTCAGGGCGCGATCGGTCTGTCGTTCACCATGATCGCCGCAGCGCAGGGCGCACGGCAGGTTATCGCGATAGACCTCGAGGACTACCGTCTCGACAAGGCCAAAGAGATGGGCGCAACTGACATCATCAACGCCGATAAAGAAAACGTCGCAGAGGCCATCCAGGAGATGACCAAAGGCGAGGGCGTGGACGTTGTCGCAGACGCATCCGGTGACCCCGAGGGCCTGAACCAGGCCGTCAGTCTGGTCAACCGGTTTGGCCTGATCGTAGGGTTCAGCCTCGTTTCCGCTACAGAGCCAGTTGTGTTCAACCACCAGGCATGGATGCGCAAGGCAGCCCGCCTGGCGCCGACCGTGTCAGGAGCTTCCCCGACCCCGACAGAAGCCATCGAGAAGATGGTCGCTCTCCGTGACCGTGGCTGGGCAGACCCCGCCAAGCTGATCACCCACCGAGTTGGATGGGACGGCATTCCGGACGCTTACGAGATGTACGCAAACCGGTCAGACCAGGTCATCAAGGTCGTAATGGACATTAACGGCTAGAGCGATTCGGAGACCGGCATGAAAGCCTATCAATTGACCGGGCAGCGTCGACTGGATCTTGTCGACGCTCCCGACCCGACCCCCGCGGATGGTCAGGTTGTCGTGAAGATCGAGTGCGGCTCGGTTTGTGGCAGCGACACGCATGTGAGGTACCAGCCGGTGCTGCCGGAAGAGCAGTACCCGCTCGCCCCCGGCGCACCCTGTCACGAGATCGCCGGAACCATCGTCGAGAGCCGCAACCCGGATCACCCTGTCGGTGAGCGGGTGATCGTCCTGCCGGATCCTTCTTCAGCAGGCGGGCCAGGTGGCGGACTTGCCGAATATATCGCCAGCGGCCTACTCATCAGGCTCCCGGAACACGGCTCCACCGAAGAGTGGCTCATGTGCCAACCCACCGGAACGGTCCTGTACTCGGCCCGGCGCTGGGGACAGTCCACAGACAAGCGCATCGCCGTCATCGGCCAGGGCGCAATCGGGCTGTCGTTCACGATGATCGCCGAGCGCACGGGAGCGAAGCAGGTGATAGGTATTGACCTGTTGGACTACCGGTTGGACAAGGCGCGTGAGCTTGGAGCGACTGACACCATCAACGCAGACCGGGAGAACGTCGTAGAGGCGCTCGCAGAGGTGACCAACGGCGAGGGCGTCGATGTGGTCGTGGACGCATCCGCCGACCCTGACGGGCTCAACCAGGCCGTTAGCCTCGTGAACATGTACGGCACCATCATCGGCTTTAGCCAGATCCCGCGCGATCAGCTCCCAACCTTCCGTCACCCGGACTGGATGATGAAGGAAGCACGCATCATCGCAACCGGCTCCTCACTCTCGCAGACGCCGACCGAGTCCATCCAGACGATGGTCGATCTTCGGGACAGGGGATGGCTTGACCCGTCTGTCTTGATCACCCATCACTCCGCCTGGGATGACATACCGGACGCATACGAGATGTACGCCGGATACACGGACGGTGTGATCAAGAACGTGCTGGATATTTCAGGAGCGGCCGGTTCAGGAGCTACCGCATGAAGGCTTATCAACTCACCGGCCCGCAGACGCTTGAGCAGGTAACTGCGCCCGATCCGGAGACCCTGGATGGCCAGGTCTTGCTGAAGATTGAGCACGTCTCTATATGCGGCAGCGACACGCATCTCAATTTCCATCCGACCCTCCCGGAAGAACGGTATCCGTTCGCTCCCGGCCTCCCCTGCCACGAGATCGCAGGGACGATAGTCGAGAGCAAGAACCCGGATCACCCGGTCGGCCAGCGGGCGATCATGCTGCCGACGTTCTCCCCCGGGGTCGGCATGACCACCGGCGGACTAGCCGAATACATGGCGAGCGAAAAGGTGATCCCTCTTCCAGATTACGGAGACACCGCGGACTGGGTGATGTGCCAACCGGCCGGGACTGCAATTCAGGCCAGCCGAGAGTGGGGCACGACGGACGAAAAGACGTTCCTTGTACTTGGTCAGGGCGCTATTGGCCTGTCCACGACGGCTGTGGCCTCTCGCATGGGCGCTCGTATGATGATCGGTGTTGACCTTGACGATTACCGATTGGAAAAGGCGTCCCGGCTGGGGGCCGATGCCACGCTGAACGCCGACCGGGACGATGTCCTGGAAGCGGTCATGGATCTGACAGAAGGCAAAGGCGTGGACGTCGTAGTTGAAGCCACCGGAGACCCGGACGGCATCAACGTGGCACTTCAACTTGTGCGAAATCGCGGCACCATCATCGGATTCAGCCTTGTGTCGGCGGACGAGCCCACGATACTCAGACACCAGGAATGGATGCGCAAAGAAGTTCGCATTCTCCCGACAAACGCAGCGGGCGCTATCGACCCGGTAGCGCCTATCCGTGACATGGTCGGACTGCGAGATAGAGGCTGGTGGGACCCGGCGGAGTTGATCACTCACCGCGTTGGATGGGACCAGGTACAGGATGCATACGAGATGTATGCAGATCGCTCTGACGGGGTGATTAAGATTGCGATCGCTATCGATTAATTAACTGGAAATAATTGGCAACGACCGGCGGTTCTCCGCCACGGCAATTAAGTAACCAAAAGATCAGGCATCCGATTCAGAAGGGAAAACACTCCAGATGAAGACCTATTCGCTCACAGGCCCACGGAAGCTGGAAGCTACCGAGGCTCCGGACCCGACCGTTGCCGACGGACAGGTTCTACTTGAGATCGAGCACGTATCGATCTGCGGCAGTGACACGCACCTGCGTTACGAGCCCGTCTTCGCTGAAGAGCAGTACCCGTTCACGCCCGGCATGCCCTGCCACGAGATCGCGGGAACAATCGTCGAGTCCAAAAACCCGGACTACAAGGTCGGCCAACGTGCGATCGTTCTGACGGAACGCAACGCAGCGGGCGAGATATCCTCGGGTGGTCTTGCAGAACTGATCTCCACGAGTCGAGTAATTCCCCTCCCGGACTACGGAGGCACGGATGAGTGGCTCATGTGCCAGCCCTCCGGCACGGTCCTGTACTCAGCAAGGCGCTGGGGCACGACCGACGACAAGCGCATCGCCATTATCGGTCAGGGCGCTATTGGCCTCTCGTTCACGATGATCGCCGCCAACCAGGGGGCGCAGGAAGTGATCGCAATCGATCTTGAGGACTACCGGCTGGCCAAGTCCACCGAGTTCGGCGCTACCGCAACGATTAACGCCGACAAAGAAAATGTGGTCGATGCGATCGCCGAAGCGACCGGCGGCCAGGGCGTTGACGTTATCGTTGACGCCTCCGGTGATGCTGACGGCCTCAACCAGGCGATCAACCTGGTCAATCCAAGGGGACTCGTGATCGGCTTCAGCCTGGTCGAGACAGCAACCAACCCCACGGTGTTCCGTCATCAGGAGTGGATGCGTAAAGAGGTCAACGTCATCCCGACCGGTTCCGCCGGCTCCGAGGACGCCACTTCTTGCATCGCAGACATGGTCGCCCTCAGGGACCGCGGCTGGATGGACCCGGCACGGTTGACCACCCACACTCACACATGGGACCAGATTCCGGAGGCCTACGACCTGTACGCTGACCGCAAGGACGGAATCATCAAGACGGTCATCTCGATCAAGTAGTAACTGTCGGATGGCGTACGTCCTTAAGCCCATACGTAACCGAGTAACAGAGACGAGGATATCGATCTAATGCGAGCAGCGCGGATGTCGGCGCCCCAGACCATAGAGTTCTTTGAGATGGACACCCCGAAGCCAGCAGAGGGAGAGATCCTTCTGAAGGTCCAGCAGGTGTCGGTCTGCGGTAGCGACACGCACATGTTCTACGACCAGGTTCTGCCCGAGGAGATGTACCCGAGCAGGCCGGGATCTCCCTGCCACGAAATTGCAGGGACGGTCGTCGAATCACGCTCCGACAAGATTAATGTTGGGCAGCGGGCGATCGTGCTCTCCAGCTTTAGAGATCCGAAGGCCCTTGGCGGTCTCGTTGAATACATCAACATCCCGGAGGCCATGGTGATGCCGCTGCCGGATGATCGCGGCCTGGATGAATGGTTGATGTGCCAGCCAATGGGCACGGTACTTTTTGCTACCAAGCTCTGGGGTCCGACGGCGGGGCTGCGGATCGGGGTTGTCGGCCAGGGCGCCATCGGGCTGTCGTTCACAAACTTGGCCGCAGCGCAGGGCGCAGCGCAGGTGATCGGAATTGATCTTCTCGACTACCGGCTAGAAAAATCCATGGAGATGGGCGCATCGGCCACCATCAACCCGGACAACGTCGATCCGCTTGAGGCGATCGCCGAGCTTACAGACGGACACGGCCTTGACGTAGTGGTGGACGCCTCTGGCGACCCTGAAGGACTGAACCAGGCGATCTCCTACGTCAACCAGTACGGCAAGGTGCTCGGATTCAGTCTGATCAGTATGGACTCCGTAATACCGTTCAAGCACATGGCATGGATGGGCAAGGTCGCCACGCTCATCCCGTGCTCCTCGATCAATTCTCCGGACCCGACCGGGGACATAAATGAGGTCATTTCGCTGATGGACAGAGGTTGGATTGACCCGTCCAAACTCATCACCCACAACCTTACCTTTGACGATGTCCCGAAGGCCTATGAGATGTACTCGAAGCAACAGGACGGCATCATCAAGGCCGTGATGGCAGTTAACGGCGGCGGGTAATCACCAGACCGGGCCTGAACGTGCCATAATCGCTGCCCGGGCGCGGTCCAGAACTAGACGCGCATAACAAGTGAATAAACACAGGAGTCCGATATGCCGCTCGAAGTTGGGACACAAGCGCCCGCATTTGCTCTGAAAGACAGTGACCGAAACGACGTCAGCCTCAGTGACTATTCAGGCAAGACGGTCGTTCTAAACTTCTACCCGGCCGCTTTCTCCGGCGTGTGCGACACCGAGATGTGCGCATTCAGGGACTCGCTCTCAGAGCTGAACTCCGCCAACGCCGATGTTCTCGGGATCGCGGTGGACAACTTCTTCGTTGCGAAGGAGTTCAAGACCAAGCACAACCTGAACTTCCCGATCCTTGTCGATCACACCGCGGACACCGCACGGGCTTACGATACGTTTCTGGAGAACTTCGCAGGCATGGACGGTTACACCGCCGCCAACCGCACCGTATACGTGGTAGACGGCTCTGGAACGATTCAGTTTGTATGGCGCGGCGAGAACCCCGGCATCGAGCCGGACTACGACGCAGTCAAGGCGGCGGTAAACGGACTTAAGTAGTCAGCAAACCTGCGTCAATAAAGCTCAATTGAAAAGGCCCCGGCATTTGCTGGGGCCTTTTCGCGTCTGATCTATTCCGATTCAGCCATCACGCATTTGACACAAGGATCGGGACCACGACCCCGAAGATGACAAAGAACGCCCCAAACTCGGCCAGCAGATGAAGCCTCCGGCCCTTCGCCAGAATAAACAGCACCGGCGCCATCAACAGCTCTATCACCAGCACTCCGGCCACAAATACCCAGTCACTTACCTCATCCTGTACTGCCGAGTACGCCACGGCGGTCACGATCCCGATTATCGGCCAGATGATCAACGCCACTCCGTGCATCATGAGGATCGAGCGCGCCAGGTTGTTGTTTTCAGGGTCAACGGTCTTGATGAAATTCGGCGGGTTGTACACGAACATCAGCGATAGATGGGCGACGAACACGAGCGCCATCAACGTGCCAGACAGAAATCCTGCGACGATCGTCATTTGGCTGAATCTCGGGTCACGTGCGCTCTTTTGGTCGATTTACGAACCTGCCCCGGCGGATCCCAGCGGCGCACCAGGAACGCTCGGAGGCCGTGCTGCATCTGGAGCATGAGTTGCCATGCGACTCCAACCTCGCGGCTGGGTGCCAGGGCGAACATGCTCGGTCCTGCGCCCGCCATCAGGATCCCCATGGCGCCAAGGCTTCGGAACGTCTCACGGATCGCTGCGTATTCAGGGAACACCTTTTCTGCATATGGTTCAAAAACGTTGAAGAAAAATTGTGCCGGCGCGTCGCCACCGCCCCTGATGCGTCCCGCCAGTTTGTGCGTCAGGACGCCCCGGGTGTGGTCCGACTCGGCGATCTGACCGTACAGCCGAGCCGTCTTGTCCGGCAGGTCCGACTCCGGTGAGACCACCACCATCCACTGGATGTTCGCGTGCGCCAGTGGGACCACGTGTTCACCCCTGCCCTGCACGAGCGCTGTCCCACCGCTCAGGAAATAAGGGACGTCGGAGCCGATTTCCGTCGCTATCTCTTCGAGCGCCTCCAGCCCCAGTTCAAGTTCCCAGAGGTCGTTAAGGCCGTGCAGAACCGATGCCGCATCGCTCGATCCGCCACCAAGTCCGGCAGATACAGGGATGTGCTTTTCCAGCGTGATGTCGACGCCCAGATCTACTCCCGCTGCCTGTTTTAGTTTTCGTGCAGCGACCAGCGCCAAATTGTCCTCACCGGCGAGGGCTGGATCATCACAGGCAACTGTGATGTCGTCGGCCCGTTTCAGAGTCACCACGTCATGGAGATCGATCGTCTGCATGATCGACACGATGTCGTGGAACCCGTCATCTCGTTTGGCGAGCACCTCCAACGTCAGATTGATCTTGGCGTGGGCTTCCAGCTCAAGGGCTGACCGGGAGGCCATCAGTTGTCCGTCCCCATCTCGGGCTTCGGCTCCAGCTCTGAGTGCGCCGCGTAGAGGCGCCCCCACTCGGAGATCGACAATGTCCGTGGCCGCCGTATAGAGTCCAGCTCTGCTCGGGCGATGATGTCTGACGCCTGCTCTATTTCGATAATCAAGCCTCGTGACAACGAGTTATGCAGCTGCTTACGAGGCGCCTTGAACCCGGCCCGGACAAACTTGAAAAACCTGGCCTCGTCGTCGAGTTCCAGCGCCTTGTCCTCGCGCCTGACAAGGCGAATAACAGACGAGACGACCTTCGGCGGTGGGATGAACGCGGAGCCGGGCACATCGAACAGCACCTCCGCGTCGGCGTAGAACCGCGTGGCTATCGAAAGCATTCCCATTTTGCCTACCGGCGCCGCCATCTCTAACGCCACCTCGCGCTGGATCATCACCACGATCTCGGTCGGGGGATTGTTCGACTCAAGAAATCTGCGGATGATGTTTGCAGCGGCGTAGTACGGCAGGTTCGCAACGACTTTATAGGGCCGTCCAACGACCTCCGGAACGTCGCCGCCCTCTTCAAAATCAAGATCACGGGCATCGGACTCAATGACCCGGACGTTGTCCTGAGATTCGTAGCGCTCTGAGAGCATCGCCGCCAGTGCGCCGTCCAGCTCGATCAGAACTAGCTGTTCGGCCTGATCGGCGAGCATCCCGGTGATAGCGCCCCGGCCCGGCCCGACCTCAAGGATCGTCTCTCCGGGCTCGATTCGGGCCGCGTCTACGATGCGCGCGGAGATAGCCGAATCTTTCAGGAAGTGTTGTCCCAGGGATTTTTTCGGGGATCCGCCCGGCCGACGTTTTATGCCGGACGTTGCGGATCCCCGATTAACACTCTGGGAGTGGTCGTGCACCTTCATTCGATCAAACAACGCTGGTATACGCGTAGAAAACGACTCGAGCCAGGCCAACCTGCGTCACCCGAGGTGACTCACTTACCGCTGCTTCCTTCCGGATCTGACGGGGTTCACGAGGCCTCGCCGCGCAGGACCCAACTCTCAACAC
>Ga0114999_10003326_pt1 | contig 20255 bp, 18 predicted proteins | sample ArcticOcean_MG_C_3_FD_89820 | JGI IMG/M metagenome (GOLD analysis project Ga0114999, IMG submission 89820) | Marine microbial communities from western Arctic Ocean - ArcticOcean_MG_CB8_126 | ecosystem: Environmental > Aquatic > Marine > Oceanic | place: Arctic Ocean: Canada Basin | collected...
GCTCCACTCCGTCGATGATGAACTCGAGTCCCTCGCATTCGCCTAGCACCGCCTCGAGGTCGCGGGGCTGGCGGGCTGGGAGTTGCTGCTGGTGGCCGAGTGCTGCATTGAGGAACGGGGTCAGACGGTGAACCCACTCGTTGGCCTGTGGCTGGCTCATCCCAAAGAGCAGACCCTGCACCGCCTAGATGGGGTAGAGCCGGAAATAGACCAGGATGAACACGAGCCTGTCTGCGGGCCCCCCTTGCAGCCTCCACCCCGGCCCCGGAGACGAAGGCCCCAGCGTCCCGACGATTCAGATCAGCCTCCCAGGCCTCCTCGAAGGACGGAAGCATCTACTTGAAGCCCTCCGTGCTCAGGTCGGTGAGCGTCTTGAACATGCGGCGGTGGCTGGAAATCTTGGGGTAGCTGATCATTGGGGCTTCCTGTGTTGGTCGTGCCTACCCAGTCTAGCACAGGTGGTTCTATTACCAATAGGGTCTACTTTGCTCCATCAGAAAAAGTGATGGTTCCCTGACCGTGCATCTTGTCGTCCGGCCACCTCCCGACATACTTTGCTCCATCAGGGTAAGTGGCGGTTCCCTGTCCGTGCCGCTTGCCGTCCTTGAATTCCCCGACATACTTTCTTCCATCAGGTAAAGTGAAGGTTCCCTGCCCGTGTGGAAGACCATTACGAATCTCTCCAACATAAACATTATCTTTTTTAGGGTCGCCATCTGTTTTCCATCAGGACTTACGCAAAAAACTGGGGTTGTTTTTAAAAGAATTAATGATCCCAAAGAATTAATGGATTTGAGGTATTTTTAATTAATTCAATAATATCAGTATTTTAGAATAAATTCTGCGTAAGTCCTGACGGTAGCAGTAATTTTTTTCTTGACACTTACCTTAATAGTATTAAACTGACATTTTTCGGTATACAGCCAACAAATTATAAATTTATAATTATTACAACAAACTTAATAGTTTAATTTTTAATATTTACTTTAATTTTTAAATAATCTACTATTTTATAATCATGAGTGAAAATATACGCATTAGTATTATTGGAGCTGGAAGTGTGGGATTTACCCAGAAACTTGTTAGAGATATTCTTCAGGTCCCCGAACTTCAAGATGTTGAATTTTCTCTTCAAGATATTTCATCAAAAAATCTTGATTTAGTCAAGCAACTACTTGAAAAGGATATTTCAGCAAATAAAATTCCTGCAAAAATCACTACTTCATTAGAAAGACCAAAAGCATTAGAAGGGGCAAAATATATAATAAATTGTTCTAGAATTGGTGGTCTTTCCGCATTTAAAGACGATATAGAAATTCCTTTAAAATATGGAATAGATCAGTGTGTTGGAGATACGGTATGTGCTGGTGGAGTTTTATATGGCCAAAGAAGCATTCCCGCGATATTAGATTTTTGTTCAGATATTAATGCTTATTCAGATGAGAATGCTTTATTTCTGAATTATGCCAATCCAATGGCGATGAACACATGGGCGGCACTGACAGCAGGGAACGTAAATACAATAGGCCTTTGTCATGGAGTCCAAGGTGGAGCTAGAAAAATTGCTGAAGTCCTTGGGGCAGGAGATGAATCTGAATTAGATTATATTTGTAGCGGGATAAATCATATGACTTGGTTCATTGAATTATTTTTTCAAGGAAGAAAGATTATCAAAGATGAACTTATTGAGGCTTTTAAAAAGCATCCAGTTTATTCAAGTCAGGAAAAAGTACGTATTGATGTTTTAGAACGCTTTGGAGTATTCTCAACTGAAAGTAATGGTCATTTAAGCGAATATTTACCATGGTATCGTAAAAGACCAGAAGAAATTAATCAATGGATTGACTTGTCTGAGTGGATTCATGGTGAGACAGGAGGTTATCTAAGAGTATGCACGGAAAAAAGAAATTGGTTTGAAGAAGACTTTCCTAAGTGGCTTGATGAATCAGGAATTAATTTTTCGAATTATAAACGTTCAACAGAGCATTGTAGTTATATAATTGAAGCTATTGAAACTGGAAGGATTTATAGGGGACACTTCAATACAATGAACAAAGGAGTAGTTGAAAATCTTCCCAATGATTGTATTATAGAATCAACTGGTTTTGTAGACCGATTTGGATTACATATGGCATCAGGAATAGAACTGCCAGATGCATGTGCTTCAGCTTGTAGGACTTCCATTGATGTTCAAAGAATGTCTGTCAAAGCTGCTCTTGATGGAGATATAGATTTGTTGAAATTAGCTGTTCTTCATGATCCCCTTGTTGGCGCAGTTTGTTCACCTGATGAAGTTTGGTCAATGGTTGATGAAATGCTAGTTGCTCAATCTTCTTGGCTTCCTCAATATGAATCCGAGATTGAAAAAGCAAAAACACGTTTGAAGACTTCAACTGTAAATAAGAAAAACTGGGATGGCGCTGCAAGAATGAAAGTACGTAGTACTCAGGAACTTCAAAATAGTGAAAATGCTACTTTGTTAGTAGAAGACCAGGCTTTTAATAACTAATAATGGGAAAAACAAGTCTTGTTGAAATTAACAATCTAAGTACACATTTTTTTGTAGAAAAAGAAGTAATAAAAGCTGTTAATGGAGTTTCTCTTGATATAAAAAAAAATACAACAGTTGGCTTAGTTGGTGAGAGCGGGTGTGGCAAAAGTATTTTGGCAATGTCATTGTTAAAAATTTTTCAATCTCCTCCGGGAAAAATAGTAGAAGGGAATATAAATTTTTACAGTAATGATGAGGTTTTTGATATAGTAAATTTAGATTCAGATAGTATACAACTCAGAAAACTAAGAAGTAGTGATATTGGATTTATTTTTCAAGAACCAATGTCATCACTCAATCCATTATTCAAAATAGGGAAACAAATTACCGAAAAAATAAAAATCAATGAAAAAATCGATAATAAATCTGCTATAGAAAAAAGCAAACAACTTTTAAAAAGAGTTGGGATTAATGATGTTGAATATAGAATGAATCAATATCCTCATCATTTTTCAGGGGGTATGAGGCAAAGAGTTATGATTGCCATTGCCATTGCAAGTAATCCCAAACTATTAATTGCAGATGAACCAACTACGGCACTAGATGTTACTATACAGGCAGAAATATTAAATTTAATTAAAGAATTAAAAGAAGAATTTCAAACTTCAGTTTTATTTATAACTCATAATTTTGGAGTGATTTCAAAAATTGCTGATGAGATTGCAGTAATGTACTTAGGTAGAATCATAGAAAAAGGCAAAAAAGAAGATATTTTTAATAATCCTAAACATCCTTATACAATAGGGCTTTTGAATTCTGTTCCTAGATTTGGGATGCATAACCAGGAAATACCGACAATACCCGGTATAGTACCAAGTCCTACTGAAGATATTGAAGGTTGCTATTTTTATAATAGGTGCAATTTTGCTACAAATAACTGTAAAGAGAAGTATCCTGATAAAATTAAAATAAATAACAATCACTATGCTTTTTGTAATAATTTACAGGAGATGCCTATGAATTAATTAGCGGAAATAAACAATTTATTCTTTAATCTAAATTATAGGAGAAAAAAATGAACTCAATTAAAAAAGTGCTATTAGTAATAATAAGTTTGGTGCCTATAACTTTATATGCTGTTAAGGAGCCTGTTCCTTATCCTGCTGGTAAAGCAATGCCTGGAGGAGAACCACCTGATAAAAAACCTTTAAGCGATATATTAACGTATGGGGGTTTTGATAAATATTCCCAGCCTAAGTGGATGGATTCTTTTGTTCAGAAAGGGGTCATACCCCCGGTTAAAGATAGGTTACCTAAAGAACCGCAGGTTTTTTTAACTAAAGGTATGAGACATGGATGTGGAAATTATGGTGGTCATTTCAGATATTTTTCCGCAAGTCCAACTGCTGGTCATAATCTTTATGCAGGAGTCAGGAATGGATGGTGGGGTATTACCTATGTTTATTTAGAGGCATTAGTAAAAAGTGGAACTATTCCAAGAAGAAGTGATGAGGCAATCCCTATGCCAAATTTGGCAAAAAGTTGGCAGTGGTCTGCTGATGGTTATGAATTAACGATGAAATTAATTGAAGGAGCAAAATGGTCAGATGGTGACCCTTTTGATTCAGAAGATGTTATGTTTACATGGGAAGATAATATCTTGGATCCGAATGTTAATTCTTGGAAAGATAGGAAAGCATGGCAAATAGATGGGAAAAATATTAATTTGGTTGCTTTAGACAAGTATACTATTAAATTTACTTTTCCTAAGAAAAAACCAGTTGCATTTTTATTTAATATGGATTATCTGGATTTTTCAATAGCTCCGTCTCATTGGCTTAAACCTTTTCATCCAAGATATAACAGTAACTCAGATTATGATGCATACAAAAATGCAATGCCGCCTAATGACCTCCCAGTTCCATCAATGGGACCATGGGTAATGGTGGTATATAAAACTGATGAACTGTTAGTGGCGAGAAGAAACCCCTATTACTGGAAGGTTGATCAGTGTGGCCAGCAACTTCCTTACCTCAATGAATTTTCTTGGGTTAAAGGTAATCAAGGTACTGGGAGAACACTCGGAGCTTTAGCAGATAAGTTTGATCAATCAAATGTTGAAAACCCAAGTGTTTTTATTGAGACAGTTAAACGGTCTAGAGACAAAAATTCACATTTTATTGTCGAATGGGGACCAGAGTTATTGTCTTTTCCTTTAATCCTTAATCTGTCAAGTACGCACGGTGTAAAAAATACAAGGGATAAAGAAATTCGAAAATTATTCCGGAATTTTAAATTCAGGAGGGCTCTTAGTCATGCTTTGAATAGAAAAGCAATTGCTCAGTCTGTTGTTAAAGGCCCATTTTTAAGACCTTTTGCTGGTGGATTAACACCTGGTTCTCTTTATTTTGATGAAGATTCGGTTGTTTTTTACGATTATGATCCGCCTTCATCAAAACAGTTGCTTGATGAATTAGGACTTAAAGACACTAATGGAAATGGGGTGAGAGAATGGACTTCTGGGCCAATGAAAGGCAAAGAATTAGTTTTCGAATTAATGACCAGTACAGGTGCCACTGCAACTCAACATGTTGCAGACACGGTTCTGTTTTTACTTTCAGATGTAGGAATCAAGGTCAATCCAAGACCTGTACCAGATTCTTCTGTAAAAACAGATTCAGGAGAATTTGAAATGTGGATTGACAGATCAGGCCAGGAATATGCGGTTCCTTATGCAAAATATACTGACTTAGCTGCTTTGCAGGTAAATACTCCTGAATGGCACAAAAAAGGTTCTAAAGGTAGAGAACTTATGCCTTTCGAAAAGAAGCTAGTTAGTATTGTAAAGGAATTCAGTATGGAACCTGATTTCAATAAGAGAAAACTTTTGATGTATAAATATAATAACATCTATACTAGAAACCTTTATTTGATAGGCACGGTAGTAGGCAGATATGGGCAGATAGCTCATAAGAGGCTTAAAAATTGGGTAGCTGGCACACCTGTTTTTATGTACCAGTGGGCGCCAAATTCTGCTCAACCGGATCAAATGTGGGTCGAAAAGGGAGAACAGAAACCAGAAATTCTCCCTAATACTATTCCAATTTATACTAATAAATAATAAAAAAGCCCTCGCGGATTCAACTCACTAGTGCAGTAGGTGGTTTGATCCCAAAGAATACCTGATTGGGCGTCTTGAAGCCAAGGCATTTGCGGGGCCGGTTGTTGAGTTTGTCCATGATGCCTTGGACCTCCTTGTGTGTGAGCGTCTGGAAGTCCGTGCCTTTGGGGGCAGGTATTGGCGAATGAGTCCGTTGGTGTTCTCGTTGAGCCCGCGCTCTCAGGAATGGCAGGGGTGAGCGAAGTGGCCATCGGCGTTGAGCACCTTCGGCGACGACCTGATGGTGGAAGAACTCCTTGCCGTTGTCAGAGAGGTGAGCATGTGGACAAGGCTGGCATGGGGGCGGTAGCCGCGAAGCCCCCCCCCGGTTGTGCCCGACCTCCCGACTGATTGTGGATTTGTGACGCTTCAGCACGGAGGTAATCTCAGTTTGGTTATGGTCCGCTTTCAAAATGCCTCAATCTGGTATCGTTCCTCTGAGGTGAGTTGCGTGTAGTCTCTCATCTGTGCTCCTCTTGCTTTGCTCGGTGAGAAAAGCCACGAGGCTACTGTAGTTCCCCTCTTGCCGAAAGTCAGAGTTGCACTTACGAGTTGAATCCGCGCCTGATTATATAATCAGGGCTTTTTTCTTCCTACTAATTCTTTTATAAAAATTAACAAATGCTATTCTTTTTTATAAAAAGAATATTAACATCAATTCCCGTGTTAATTGGAATTAGTTTAATTGCATTTACAATAATACAATTACCTCCTGGTGACTATGCCAATACCTACAAAAATGAAATAATGACGCTAGGAGGTGTTTCCGAGTCAGATGCGGACATAATGGCTCAAAAATTAAGAGTTAAATATGGGCTTGATAAGCCTGTATTTACTCAATATTTGATATGGATTAAAAATATTATTACTGAAGGTAATTTTGGTTATTCATTTTCTTATCAAAGAGATGTTAGTGAACTAATACTTGAAAGGTTGCCTAGAACATTATTAATTGCACTATTAGCTCATGCTATTACTACTGTAATAGGTATATTATTAGGAATATATGTTGCCAGATACAAGTATAGTATTTTTGATAATTTAATTACAGTAACCTCTTATTTGTTAACATCAGTACCAAGGTTTAGTCTTGCTTTAATAATTTACTTTGTCCTTGTATTTCATTTTGATGTAAAAGAAGTTTCTTCATTATATTCTCCTCAATATGCTTTGGCACCGTGGTCTTTTGATAAATTACTAAATTTATTGATTCATATTGCACCTGTAGTTTTAATTGCTGGTTTAGGTGGGTTGGCTAGAAATATTAGAGTGATGAGAGGTAATCTTTTAGATGTAATTAATTCTCAATATATCCAAACAGCAAGATCTAAAGGTTTAAAGGAAAGTAAAGTTATTATTAAACATGCAGTACCAAATGCTCTTCACCCAATTATTATGTATCAAGGGATGATTTTCCCATATATGATTGAAGGCGAATTAGAAGCAGCTATTGTACTAAGTATACCTACAATGGCTCCAATGTTTTATACAGCTATTTTAAAACATGACATTTATGTCGCAGGCAGTTTTCTTTTTGTTTATGGAATAATGTTATTAGTAGGAAATATTTTAGCTGATCTTTGTTTGGCTTGGTTGGACCCTAGGATTTCTACATGAGTGATTTAAATCAACAAACTCATTTTGGTTTGGTTTTTGAAAATTTTTTAAAAAGCATACCAGGTGTTACTGGAATGATAATGTTGTCTATTTTAATAATTTTATCAGTATTTGCTGAATTCTTTTCTCCAAACAACCCTTATAAAAATAACTATGATCACATATATATCCCTCCATCAAAAATCCATTTTTTAGATGAAAACAATAATTTTAGTTTTCGTCCATTTGTCTATAAACGAATTGAAGAATATGATCTTGAAACTTTTGAAACTTTTTATAAAGAAGATTTTAGTCAAAAAAAAAATATACGTTTTTTTGAAAGAACTTGGGAATACAAATTATTTAATTTAATTCCTTCTAATCTTCATTTATTTACTCTTGAAGATTCTTCAGAACCATTTTTTCTTCTTGGATCAGATAAGTTAGGTCGTGATGTATGGTCACGTGCTTGTTTGTCGGGTAGGATTTCACTAACCCTAAGTATGTTAGCTGTATTGTCTAGTGTGTTTATAGGATCATTTGTAGGTATTTTATCGGGTTTTTATGGAGGTTTAACTGATTGGATAATTCAGAGAATAGTTGAAATATTTACTGCGTTACCTGCTCTTCCGCTCTGGATAGCACTGGCTGCGTTAATTCCACCTTATATGGATTCTTTTGATGTTTTTATGATTATGATATTTATTTTTACTTTATTAGGCTGGACTCTCACAGCACGAGAAATCCGCGGGAAAGTTATGTCTTTTGCAAAAACAGATTTTATTAATTCAGCTAAAGAAATTGGAGCATCAGATTTAAGAATAATTTTTATACATATCTATCCAAATTGTATGAGCCATATAATTGTAGTTTCAACATTAACAATACCTCAAATGATTTTATCTGAAGCATTTTTGAGTTTTATTGGAATAGGCATTCAGGAACCAATGACTAGTTGGGGTTTTATGATGAAAAATGCACAATCAATTGAAACTTTAGGAAGCCATTTATGGATTCTTTCACCAGTATTTTTTATTATATTTGCAGTACTAGGATTTAATTTTGTTGGAGATGGAATTAGGGATGCAGTAGACCCATATACGGTAAGATAAAATGGAAACAGTATTAGAAGTGACAAATTTATACAAAAAATTTCCTTATAAAACGAACTTTTTTGGTAAAACAGAAAAATATCTTAACGCAGTAAATGGTGTAAATTTTAAATTGCATAAGAATGAAATTCTTGGACTTGTTGGTGAAAGTGGTTGTGGAAAGTCAACTTTAGGAAAAACTATTGTCAGCCTTGAAAAACCTTCAAGTGGTAATAGTACAATAAATATTGATGGTGAAAAAATAGATTTAAATAATTTAGATGGAAAAAAATTTAGAAAATACAAAAGATATATTAGGATGCTTTTTCAAGATCCCTTTACTTCTCTGAATCCAAGACTACCTGTTAAAGATATAATAGCTGAACCTCTACACGTTCATTATAATTATAATAAATATCAGATTACAGAAAAAGTATCTGAAATTATGCTGAAAGTAGGTTTAGACCCTAATTATATGAAAAGATATCCTCACTCTTTTTCTGGAGGCCAGCGACAGCGGATTGCTTTTGCAAGAGCACTGATAATGTATCCAAAAATTCTTGTTGCTGATGAACCAGTTTCTGCTCTAGATGTTTCAATTCAAGCCCAAATAATTAATTTAATTTTACAATTAAAAAAAGAGTTCCAACTGTCAATAATATTTATATCACATGACTTATCCGTGGTTGATTTAGTGTCAGATCGTATTGCTGTAATGTATTTTGGAGAAATTGTGGAAATTGGTGATAAGAAAGATATCATTAATAATCCGAAACATCCTTATACTGAGGCTCTACTTTCTGCAGTTCCCATTCCTAATAATAATAATGAATTAAACAATATTAAGCTAACAGGTGAATTGCCTTCACCTTTGGAGAAAATAACTGGTTGTGTTTTTTCAAGTCGATGTGCTTATTCACAAGAAATTTGTAAGAAAAAAATTCCAGAATTTAATAATAATATTAAAAAAAATCATTTTTATGCTTGTCACTTCGATCAAAATTTAAAAGGAATAAACTCATACTTGGAGGCAAATGATTAAACTTTGTATAATTGGTGCTGGGAGTTCTGTTTTTACTAAAAGAATTGTGACAGATCTTTTGTTAATGGATGAATTTAAATCTATTGACATATCATTAATGGATATTGATCCAGAAAGATTAAGAGTATCAAAATTAATTGTTGGAGCTGTAGCTAGGGAAATAGGAGTTTCGCCATCAATTAATACTTATGATAACTATGAAGAAGCGCTTAAAGATTCTGATTTTGTAATTACCGCTATTCAAGTTGGCGGATTCGATCCTGCAACAATAATTGATTTTGAAATTCCAAAAAAATATGGACTTCGTCAAACTATAGCAGATACTTTGGGTATGGGAGGGATTATGCGAGGATTACGCACAATTCCAATTCTGGTCGAAATTGGAGAAAAAATAATGGAGATTTGCCCTAATGTTATATGGCTACAATATGTAAATCCAATGTGTATGAATATGATTGGAATTAACAAATTAATCCCGGAAATTAAAAGTGTGGGTTTATGTCATTCGGTACAGGGTACTGCAGAAATGCTTGCAGATGATTTAAATGAAGACTTTGAAAATATAGATTTTAAATGTGCAGGTATTAATCATATGGCATTTTATCTCAAATTTGAGAAAAGAAGGGCAGATGGATCCAAAGAAGATCTGTATCCTAGACTTAAAGAATTGGCAAAAAAAATATCTAAAGGTGAAGATGAATATTCCTCTAGGGCACAAAAAGAAAGACCAGAGGAATCAAAAATGAAGTTCTTAACAGAAAGAGTTCGTTATGAAATGTTAAATCGTTTAGGTTATTTTGTTACTGAATCTAGTGAACACTTCGCAGAATACGTTCCTTGGTTTATTAAAAGAGACAGACCAGATTTAATTGAACAATTTCAAATTCCAATAGATGAATATATTGATCGGTGTGAATATTCTATTAAGAAATGGAAAGACTATTCAAAAACACTTGAGGAAGAAAGTAAGTTAGAGTCTTATCGATCAAATGAATATGCAGGAGAAATTATACGTGCGGTAGTTACTGGAAAGCCTGTTGTTATAAATGGAAACGTTATGAATAATGGTTTAATAGACAATCTTCCAGATGATTCTTGTGTTGAAGTGCCATGTCTTATTGACAGGACAGGTGTTTCTCCAACACGTATAGGAAAAATACCTCAACAACTAGCAGCTCTCATCCAGTCAAACATTAATGTACAACAACTCACTGTTGAAGCAATTATTACTGGTAAACGAGATCATGTATATCATGCAGCTATGATGGATCCTCACACTGCAGCAGAACTTTCCATTGATGAAATTTGGAAACTAACTGATGAAATGATTGATGCGCATGGTGATATGATTCCTAAATTAAATTAAACTATAATTATCATATATTCGTTAAAGTTTTTTTTTAAATATTATTGATTCAATAGAACATGAGTTTTTATTTGGGTGAAGATTTAGTTTCTTTAGATGATGTTTTGGGAGAGATTAGAAGTTCATTTGTTAAAGAAGATATAGCTGTACTTAAAAACCGTTTAAATGAAGATGGATACTTATGTTTACGTAACCTCATTCCTCAAAAAAATGTTATTGCAGCAAGAAAAATCATCTATGAAAATTTAAAAGAAAATGGAAGTTTTTCTAATTCATCTACTTTTGAATACCCAATTAGTGAAAAAGGCACATTTTTTTTAGGAGGAAAAAAAGAAATAACTCATCATCCTGACTTCTTAGGAATGGTGGAGCATCCCAGTTGTTTCAATTTTTTTTCACGCCTGTTTGATGAACCCGCAAGAACATATGACTATAAATGGGTTAGAACTGTTGGTGAACATGTAGCAGGTACTCAAGCTCATATGGATGTTGTTTATATGGGGCGTGGATCAAAAAAACTTCATTCAATGTGGATCCCAATTGGTGAAGTATCACGTGATAATGGTCCGATGGTTGTTTTAGACAAATCCCATAATCATTCTAATCTTCAAAAAATTAGAGATACCTATGGTAAAATGGATGTTGACAGAGACTTGATCAAAGGTGGATGGTTTACGAATAATTACACTGAATTAAGTGAGATGACTAAAACTAATTGGTTATTGGGTGATTATAATCCTGGAGATGTGGTGATAATCAATATATATACTTTTCATGGATCTTTAAGAAATGAATTAAATAAAGTGCGTTTTACATGTGATGTCAGGTTTCAGCCTGCATCAGATGTGATAGATAATAGATGGATTGGAGAAAACCCATTAGCTCATGAAAAAGGTAGATCGATAGAAATAGAAAAAGCACGTGAATCTTGGGGAGTGTGAATTAAAAATTATTTAATATGGATTCCGAAATTCCACCTACACACTTGTCTGGGTGCAAGGGTCGTGCTGGATGTGGCAGATTCCAACCTAGGACCGGCTCGGCTGCGGTTACGTCTATTGCGACGAGTATCTCGCTCCGGAACAGGCACAGTTGGAGATCGAGGCCAAGCTTGGGCACCCGGTCGAGCCGCGTCAGGACATCCGATTCAAGGTCGGGCGGGTGCGCGAAGCGTGGAAGGGCAACTGCCTCGCCGTCGGGCTGTCCGCAGGATTCTTGGAGCCGCTCGAAGCGACCTCCATCCACAGTACGCTCGTGCAACTGATCTTCTTTGCCAAAGAATATCTGCGGGATGCGCTCGACGGAAACGTTTCCGGACGTGATCGGTTTAACAAGCGGATCCGGCGGCAGTTCGACGATTTCAAGACCTTCCTCAACATCCACTACCGCAGCGAGCGCAGAGACACCCCGTTCTGGCGGCATGTCCGAGAAAACTGCCCCGGTGAGGAATCGCAACGTCGGCTGGAGAAATGGCGACGCGAGATGCCGGTGATGAAGCATTTCGACTCCTAACCTCTCCGGATTGCCGCACGTCGAGACCCAGCTCTACTATCCAGTACTCGACGGACTCGGACTGCTCGACCAGAATCTTGCACGCTCCGAGATGAGAAAACGCAACCTCAAGCACCCTGCGCAACGACAGTTTCAAGACTTGCAGGCCGAACACCGGCGCATGATCCAAGGCAGTCCAGGGCATCGCGAGTACCTCTCGCAACTGGTCGCATGACGAGAGAAGCATCCGGACTGAAACTCGAGGCATCGCCCATTCATGGCACTGGCGTATTTGCCTGCCGCCTGTCCCGGAAAGGCGACATGGTTCATGTCCTCGACGATTCCCGCGTTGTGACTCCGGAAAACCCGCTGGATTCGGATAAGGGCGAGTTCGAACATCACTGCGACTGGCTGGCGAAAGGACGGCAAATTCTGATGGGCATTCCCGAACGCTGCATCAACCACTGCTGTGAACCGAACACCTTCGTGAAAACCGGGGAGGATAAGCTGCGCCGCATGATCGCACTGAGTGACATCAAGCCCGGTGAGGAGATCACTTACGATTACCTGCTCAACTGCCACGGTGGTGTGGTCTGGACGTGCGCCTGTGGACACCAGAACTGTCGAAAAACCATGTTGGCCTCGTTCTTCGACCTCCCCCTCTCCGAACAGCGGGCCCAGCGGCACTTGCTCGATTCATGGTTCGTGGAGGAACACCGGAGCCGTGAGGTTTTCAGAAATGGCTGAGCGTTCCTTCCCCTCCTGGCGCTGGTGGCAAGCCCCGGAATGCACCGGGGTTAACCGTCTCCCCCCTCGCGCTCCCCTGCTGCCGTTTCCGGACGAGACCTCGGCCCGCACCCGCAACTTCCATCACTCCCCTTGGGTTCTCTCCCTGAACGGTTTGTGGGCATTCCGGCTTTTCGATGCTCCGGAAGAGGTTCCTGAAACGTGCTGGTCGGAATACGGTGACGAAACCGCATGGACAGAGATTCAGGTACCGGGAAACTGGACGATGCAGGGCTTTGACCGTCCGCACTACACCAACGTGCAGATGCCCTTTCCAGAGTCCCCGCCACACGTTCCAAGACAAAACCCGACCGGCATGTACCGCACCACCTTCACGTTCCCGGAGGGTTGGGAGAACCGCCGCACGGTGCTGCACTTCGCTGGGGTGGAGAGCGCGTTTCAGGTTTGGTGCAACGACGAGTTCGTCGGCATCGGCAAGGACTCCCGCACTGAGGTCGAGTTCGATCTCACGGACCACGTTTGCCTAGGAGAAAACACCGTTGCTGTCATGGTCGTGCGCTGGTCCGACGGCAGCTTCCTCGAAGATCAGGACCACTGGTGGCAGGCCGGTATCCACCGGGACGTTTACCTTTGCTCAACCGCAAAAACCTTTATTCAGGATGTTTTCGCCCAAGCCACCCCGAAGGAAGATTTGAGAGCGGGAGAGCTTCTGGTGGAGGTGCGGGTGGGGTTCACGGACTCCCCGGAATCCGGATGGCAGGTGCAAGCACATTTGGAAGACGAGACAGGCAAGGCAGTGGTTCCGACGCTGGTGGGTGAAGTGCCCCAAGCGTTGCAGCAACGCACAAATGTCGGTCATTTGGTTTGGCTGAAGGCGGAGATGGAAAGCCCGAAACTGTGGTCGTCCGAATCACCGGATTTATACACGCTGCTGCTTTCACTGGTGGATCCCTCCGGAAACGCCATTGAGCACACCGCTCTACAGGTGGGTTTCCGTCGCATCGAAATACTGGATCGACAACTGCTGATCAACAACCGGCCCGTCCTGATCAAGGGGGTCAACCGGCATGAGCATGACCCGGATCACGGCAAGACGATCTCGGAGGAGTCGATGCACCAAGACCTCCGGCTCCTCAAGCAGTTCAACTTTAACGCAGTCCGCAACGCACACTACCCCAACCACCCCCGCTGGTACGAGCTTTGTGACGAGTACGGAATTTATGTGGTGGACGAGGCGAACATCGAAACACACCACTATTACAGCAGCTTATGCCGAGATCCACGCTGGAGCGCCGCGTTCCTGGATCGCACCCAGCGGATGGTGGAGCGGGCCAAGAATCATGCCTGCATCATTTTCTGGTCCTTGGGCAATGAATCGGGCTGCGGCCCAAACCACGAGGCGTGTGCCGGATGGGTACGGGGCCGCGATGCCACCCGCCCCCTGCACTACGAGGGGGCGTTGCGCCCCTTCGACCAAGGTTCATGGCAAGGCCAAGAGGTGTCGGGATGCCGGGTCACGGATGTGGTCTGCCCGATGTATCCGGAGATCGCAGACATCGTTGAGTGGGCGAAGACAACCGAAGATCACCGTCCCCTGATCATGTGCGAGTACAGCCACGCCATGGGAAACTCCAACGGCTGCCTGCGTGAGTATTGGGAAGCCATCGAAGCGCACCACGGCTTGCAGGGAGGCTTCATCTGGGACTGGATGGACCAAGGGTTGCGGAAGACAGCGGAAGACGGACGCGAGTACTGGGCTTACGGGGGCGACTTCGGGGACGAACCCAACGACACGAACTTCTGCATCAACGGCCTCGTCTGGCCCGACCGCACTCCACATCCGGCGCTGTGGGAGTTCAAGAAACTGGCCCAACCGGTGCGCGTTCGCATGGAAGACGAGCGGGCTGGAACCGTGACCGTTGAGAACCGCCAAGACTTCCAAACGCTGGCCGGTTTCGATCTCCGATGGCGGCTTGAGATTGACGGGATCGTCTGCCAGTCGGGGAACCTCCCGCCGCTCGCCACCCCTCCGGGAGAGACGGAACGGGTGACGATCCCTTGGCGGCGCGAAACCCTACACTCTGGACAAGATGCCTTCCTGTTCGTTTCGGCACACCTCCGGGAGGAAACGGCGTGGGGGCCGAAGGGACATGAGGTCGCGTGGAAACAGTTGCCCTTGTCCCTGCCGACCCTTGCTTGGCCGGAGCGCAGGGATCGCCTAAGGGGAGGCTGGACTCTCTGCTCAAACTCTCGACTTCAGTTTGACTCCGGCAGGGCCCAATCCTCCTTCCGGATTGATCCAGAAGGAGGACTGGACTCGATCCAAATGGATCAAGCCGAGCTGCTGAACTCCCCCCTGCGGCTCAATCTCTGGCGTTGCCCAACCGACAACGACGGCTCCCGGGGTGGGACCGAATCGCCAGACCAGCCCCTGAGTCGCTGGCTGGCCCAAGGGCTGAATCGGCTTACGCAAACGGGGAGGATGGATGGATGCGTGAGCGAAGCGCTTCCGCAGATCAGGCAGTCGCAAGTTTACCGCACGGGAAGCGGCCACGAAGTCCGGATGGCACTTAATGCCAAATCGACGATTATGGGCGCCCTGAGATTAGTGCTTCAGTTTGATGTTCCTCAAGGCCTTGAGGATCTGCCACGCCTTGGGGTGACGCTCTCCCTGCTTCCGGGATTCGAAACCTTCCATTGGTACGGGAGAGGTCCGCATGAAAACTACGCCGATCGCAACTCGGGGAGTTGGTTCGGTCGTTTCACCTCTACAGTTTCGGATCAATATGTTCCCTACATCTTACCACAAGAACATGGTAACCACACTGAAGTTCGCTGGCTCGCTTTGGAAAATGGTGAACAGGGTCTACTTGTTTGTTCAGATCCACCACTCTCGGCAAGTGTGAGCCACTTCTCTGCGGATGACTTGTATGCTGCACGGCACACCATTGATCTCACTCCCCGGCCAGAAACTAATGTTAATCTGGATCTACAACAACGCGGGCTGGGTACGCTCAGCTGCGGCCCGGACACCTTGGGACGTTATCGGGTTTGCTCTGGTGTCCATCAAATCGTGCTTTGGTTGCAACCATATCACATTGGTGCATTTGAACTTAGTGAGCAGTCAAGAAAACTGATGCTCACTTCTTACTGAAAGTTTTTCTATCATCTCTCGTCCAACTACGCTGAAAATCTTGGCAAAGAGCCTTGGGTTGTCGGTCACAACGGTGTCCCGTGCTCTTAAAGACGGACCGGAAGTACGTCCGAAAACCAAGCAGATGGTGCTGGAGGCTGCTGAACGCCTAGACTACATTCCCCATCAAGGGGGGGGTTCTTCCTGCGTACGGGCAAGACGAACACCATTGCCCTGATTCTCTCTCCGGAACCGCAAAGTGCCTTTCCTACAATGGGCTACATGTACTATTGCCAAGGCATACTTCGTATGTTGGCCGATTCTCATTTCACCCTCTCAATCCATCCACGTCTGCCTCATGAAGATCTACTTCTGCCTATTCAGCGAATCGTGGAGGGACGGAAAGCGGACGGTCTTATCATCGGTCAGACTCGTGACCAAGACACCCGTGTTAAATAGGGTCTGCTGAAAAACACTTTGCACTGATACAAGTAACTAATATAATTTATGATAGTTCGTGGAGTGCCCCCACTAAAGGTAGTCAAAGTGCAAGCTTTTCGAGCAAACCGCTCAAAAACCTTGCACTTTGGTGTCGCAAGTGACGGCTATGGAATACGATTTTTGGACGATGGGGGAATCACCATTCCACCAACTATCTGATTTTCAATGTATTTTTATCTTCGCTTTTGGTGAAGTGAAAATTATTTGTGCTTTCGTGACTTTTTCAGCAGACCCTAAATATCTGCTAGAATGAGAGTTTCCATTTGTAACGTTTGGTCGGACAGAGTTGTTCACTCCCCATCCCTTCTACGATGTTGACCACGAACACCTGATCTATCACTCCACCCAGCGTTTTCTGGAGGCGGGGCATCGCAGGATTGCGATCATGAATCCTCCTGAGTTCCTAAATTACACGGGACTCCGTCTGCGAGGATACCGACGGGTTTTTGCTGATGCTGGACTTCAAGTCGATCCGGACTTGATTCACAACTCGGTACTATCCTTCGAAACCGGGTGTGAATCCATGAATCGCTTTCTCAAGCTCGACCCTCCGCCTACGGCCTTCATTGCTCCCGGAGTGTCCAGTGCCTTGGGGATGCTCAATGCGTTGCAGAACGCCAATCTCCAATTGGGGGTTGATGTTGGTCTGATCGCCTTTGAGGGTACTCGTTTTCTGGGATTTAACTTGCCTGGAATCAGCGCCTACCATGCTTCACTTGAAGAGGCTGGCGAGCAGCTTTGCACCCTGCTTCTGCGCCGTCTCGGCGGTGAACCCGCGATGACATTACAGCGGGTGAAAAACACAGAGTATCGGGATCGCGGATCGGGATGAGCAGATTGATGCTTTACAAGTCACGACGTCTCAGCAATGACTGATCCCGAACACCCCCATCGACGGCAGAACGCACTTACCGGAGAGTGGATCTTGGTGTCACCCCATCGGACCAAACGACCTTGGCAGGGAAGTCAGCATTCCCCGCAAATCGAAAATCGTCCGCCCTATCACCCCGAGTGCTACCTCTGTCCCAGAAATTCGCGTGCCGTAGGGAACCGTAATCCGGACTATACCGGCCCCTACGTGTTTTCCAACGATTTCCCGGCGCTGCTCCCGGGAGTCGGTGTGCCCGAGTCCGAGCATCCACTATTCCAAGCTCAGTCAGCCTCGGGAACTTGCCGGGTGCTTTGCTTCTCAGAACGGCATGACCTGACGCTCCCCGAACTGGAACGTGCTGCCATCGAAAGGGTGGTGCAGGTTTGGGCTGAGCAGACTGAAGAGTTGGGGGAGCGATACAGCTGGGTGCAGATTTTCGAGAACAAGGGAGAGTTGATGGGTTGCTCCAACCCCCACCCTCACGGGCAAGTCTGGGCCAGCGACTTCCTGCCCAACGAGGTCAGCAAAGAGGATCGGCGGCAACGAGACTACTTCCAAAGCCACCGTTCTCCGCTATTGAGCGACTATGCTGTCCACGAATTGGCCATGCAGGATCGGATGGTGGAGATGAACGACCACTGGCTGGCGGTAGTGCCGTGGTGGGCGGTGTGGCCTTTTGAAACCCTGATTCTGCCCAAACGGCATGCTGCTCGGCTGCCTGACCTTTCTTGGGATGAGCAGGCTGCGCTTGCTGAATTGCTCAGGGATCTGCTGACGCGCTACGACAATCTTTTTCAGACGAGCTTTCCGTATTCGATGGGCTGGCATGGCGCCCCCTTTTCAAGTCAGTCCACCCAACCTTGGATGCTCCATGCCCACATCTACCCTCCGCTGCTGCGTTCGGCGAGCGTCCGCAAGTTCATGGTCGGCTACGAGATGCTCGCCGAGGCCCAGCGCGACATCACGGCGGAACACGCTGCCGCCTGTCTCCGGGAATGTTCCACCTCTCATTACCGCAAGGCGACCGCATGAGGGAAATTGCGCGTCGTGTTCAACGTGCTTTCCGGGAACGTTTTGGTGTTGCTCCCATCCACCTAATCCGTGCCCCCGGACGGGTGAACCTCATCGGAGATCACACGGACTACAGTGGGGGCCTCGTCATGCCCCTCGCGCTCGAACATGCCATCTGGATTGCCCTCCGTCCCCGTGCAGATCACCGGGTTGTCCTCCACTCCCTAGATTTTGCTGAGACTGCGGAGTTGAACCTTACGGAACCTCAAACCCAGGGAAAGGGCTGGCAGGAATACTTCAAGGGGGTGGCCTGGGTGCTGCGGGAGGCGGGCTGGCCGCTCTCCGGCTGGGAAGGCGTGTTTGCCGGAGATGTGCCTCGGGGAGCCGGGCTTTCTTCATCGGCGGCCTTGGAGATGGCCTGCATCCGCGCCTTTGCCGAAGCTTCCGGAGTTCCGTGGGAGCCGCAGGTGGCCGCGAAGCTGGCTCAGCGTGCCGAGAACGAGTGGGTGGGCATGAATTGCGGGATCATGGACCAACTGATTTCTGGGTGTGGAGTTGCTGGGCACGCGCTCTTCATCGACTGCCGCAGTTTTGAAACCGTACCGGTTCCTCTGCCTGAAGGCACAAAGGTACTGGTGCTTGATACAAGAACGCGGCGGGGATTGGTGGATTCTGCCTACAACGAGCGACGTGCGTCTTGTGAGGAAGTGGCCCGCAGGCTCGGCCACTCGCTGTTGCGGGATGTACGGTTTGAAGAACTGGAGTCACAAACGGAGTCACTGGGCTCGCAGCTAGTTAAGCGTGCGCGGCACGTTCTCACCGAAAACCAGCGTGTCCGGCAGGCTGTGGAAGCCATGTGCTCAAACAACCCGGATGAGCTTGGTCGCCTGATGCAGGACTCCCATGCAAGCCTGCGGGACGACTTTGAGGTCTCCAGTCCTGCCTTGGATGCGATGGTGGCTTGTGCGCTGGCAGCTCCGGGATGCTTTGGAGCCCGGATGACCGGAGCGGGCTTTGGCGGCTCTGCCGTCGCACTGATCGACGCCGGTATAGAGGCAAGGTTCACCGAGGCAGTTGGCTCATCCTACTGTGCGGTGACCGGAGTTGATCCGGAAATCATGACCTGCGCACCCACCGATGGAGTTAACCGACTGACCCGGCTCACTGAACAGTCCGTTTACGCGGACATCTGAAGCAGTATGATTTTCTCGTTGAAGCAAATACGTCAGTACACCAGAGCAGCATAAGAACACAATACAGAGTGGTGGTGATCGACGGGATGTTGTGTGGTGGTCTATGACCAAGAACTCTCGCACCGCAACGCCATCGAACGTTGCTTTGGACAACGCAAGGACTTCCGCATCGCCCACGACATCTGCCGAAACCTCAAGGCTGGCTTTGAGGACTCGCTCATCGAAACCGCCTGCGGACTGCACAATCTCAGGAGCGACTTTCCCATCGAGGCATGGCTCAAGGCGGCATGAACCCCGAAACCGAAACGGAAAAACTCCGCGCCGGCTCACGCGCTTATTTGCGATAAGGTTTAATGCAGATTCGCTCAGGCGGGACTTGTTTGTTTACATCGATTGCTATTATGCTCGCTATCGAAAATACTCGGCAAACTCATGGAACACTCCTGAGCAAGCCGAACGTGAGTTCTTGGATGAACTCGCTTGCCACCCTTAACTCATTGTCTCTTTTTTCTGGGCAGGGCCAGGTGGTAAAACTCTCAGACACAATTGCCCGCTCACTCCC
>Ga0114999_10003330_pt1 | contig 20242 bp, 18 predicted proteins | sample ArcticOcean_MG_C_3_FD_89820 | JGI IMG/M metagenome (GOLD analysis project Ga0114999, IMG submission 89820) | Marine microbial communities from western Arctic Ocean - ArcticOcean_MG_CB8_126 | ecosystem: Environmental > Aquatic > Marine > Oceanic | place: Arctic Ocean: Canada Basin | collected...
CCTGGGCTTTTTTCACGCAGGTGGAGGCGGTAGAGTGCTTCGACAAGATCGACGCGCGCGCGCACCGGGTGTTCGTGGTTGCGGATCGCCGCTATAATCGGCGCGACCGCGTAGCCCTTGGCCATATTGAGAGAGATCTTGGCCTCTTGCCCGGCATCGCCGCCTTGGATCAGGGCGGCGATATCGCGGTCGACGGGGTCGCCGCAGCCGATTGTGAGGAAGAAGCCAAGCGCAATAACTGCAGCGCTAGGTGGGACGTACGAATAATCGTGCAGACGAATGCCTCCTAGTTGGCGGGGTTAGTCTGCACTGAAAGAAGGGAGCTAGATCGACAATGACAAGCGGATTTACTGCTGTCGCGCGTTGACCTGCAAGTCCCACTCCTGCCAGTAGTATTTGAGCGGATCGTCCGCCGCCCAGCCGGAGTAGATATCGGTCCAGTCGGTAAAGTGCATATGCGGTTCGAGCGAGTCGTCGCGCACGGGATGGCTTTGGGGTTGGTAGCGGTAATCGAGCGAGATGCGCAGTCGGTCCTCGCTCTCGTTGTCTTGGCCCTGGTGGGCGGTGAGGCTGTGGCAGATCAGCACGTCGCCGCAGGCAAAGTCACCGCAGGCCCATAGCGTTTCTTCGTCGAGCACAACAGCGTTGCCGCCGGCACCGGTGGCCTTCACGGTGTCGAGCTTGCCGAGCGTATGGGAGCCGGGCGCCACCGCTAGGCTGCCTAAAGAGGCCGGGCAGTCACCGGCGGGGATCCAGGCCGTCCATGTTTCGTCGGTACCGCCAATATAAAGATTATCTTGGTGCGGCGGGGTGGTGTGCGCGACGGCGTTGGGAAAGATCACGCGGCAGATATTGCGTGCGTGCGGCAGAACCTTTTCGTCGAAGAGCTTTTCGAGCATGGTAATGATCGCCGGATGCAGGGCTAGGGCGTTGAAGGCGCGCAGTCGCTGCACATCGGTGTAAAAATTTCTCCACTCCGGCGAGGCACTTTCGATAAAGAGGCAGTCTTCTTTCGATACGCCGTCCATCAAAGACATGTCTTCGGCGAGCCAGCCGTGTTGTTGGCAGACTTCGAGTATTTGACGGCGCAGGTCTAGTACGGATTCACTGTCGAGCAACGAGCGGAAGAATAGATAGCCTTTTTCGGTGGCGCGTGCGCGCAATGCTTCGGGGGTGTCGAGCAGTAGTGTCGAATCAAGGAAGGGCTCGACGTTTCGCATGGTCTGGTGCGCCATCCCGCTATTCTCCGTCTTTGTGTCTGAACTGGTGCAGGGACTGGATATATTCCTCCGAGAGCCCGTGTTCGGTCGCTCCCTGGATGACGGCGTTGAGGTATTCCTCCGAGGGGGGGTAGTGGTGCCCGTCGTCGAGGCGGGAGAAATAGGTCTCGACCCCTTCGAGCCCAGAGATTTTTATGTTCGCCCGTCGGTATTTGGTGCCTTCGTTCTCGTAGCGGTCCATACGGGCGAAGTCATTTTCGGTCATCTCGTAGACGATACCCTCGACATAGGCATCCTTGTTGCGGCGGATACTGGCGACGCCCATACCGCCGCGGGTGAAGGAGATCATTGGAAAACAGAGCTCGTAGCCGTCGATGCGCACGGTGGCGCGGAAGCGGGCGTCGGGGCAGCGCGCCTGCATCTGGCTCTGCAGCATATTGGAGCCAAAGGTGAAATAGAGGAGGTCGGCCATCAGTCGGTTTCTTTCGGTTGGGGGAGCGCGATATTAGACATGCTTTCGTAGACCTTGGCCACGGCCGAGTCGTCGAGTCGACCCATGCCCATTGAAGTGGCCATGGTGAAGAGTTGGCTGGCGGCGGTAGCCATGGGCAGGGGGAAGTGCTCGTTGGCGGCTTTTTCCTGCACGATATGCAGATCCTTGACGAAGATATCGACTGCGCTGTGCGGTGTATAGTCGCCGTCGAGGATGCGCGGGACTCGATTTTCGAACATCCACGAACAGCCGGCCGAGTGCGTTATGACTTGGTAGAGCTTCTGCGGGTCGAGCCCGCACTTGATGCCGAAGGACATCGCTTCGCTAGCGGCGGCGATATGCACGCCGGCCAAAAGCTGGTTGATCATTTTAAAAGTCGAACCCGCTCCGGCTGAGTCGCCGAGCCGGTGCACGGTCTCGGCGATGGCGTCGAGTACGGTTGCGGCGCGCTCAAAAGCCTCGGGTGCGCCCGAAGCCATGATCGAAAGCTGGCCTTCGGCCGCTTTGGCGGCGCCGCCGCTGATCGGCGTGTCGAGATAGAGGATGCCGTGCTCCTCGAGGCGCAGCGCACAGCGCCGGGCGAAGTCGGGTGGCACGGTGCTGCAGCCTAAGACCACGGTACCCGGGTCGAGGTTATAGGCGACGCCGTCGTCTTCGAGCAGTAGCTCTATATCACCGCTGTCCTGGCCGAAAATCACACTCTTGGCCTGTTCGTCGTTGACGACGACCACTAAGACGGCATCGCAATCGGCGTCGATCTCGCCAGGGGAGGAAACGGATATACCGCCTGCGGTTGCGAAATCGCGGAGGATTTGTTCGTTGAGGTCACAGCCAATGGTCTCGAACCCGGCGCGCAATAGTGTTTGCGCGATGCCGAGGCCCATGGAGCCGAGGCCGACGACGGCTACTTTCTTGGTCAAGCGGCTTCCTTTCGCCTCTATAGGCGATAAACGCTAAAAAACATGGACCTTACACTATAGAACGGGTGTGGGCGCCGCGCAAGCGTTTTGGTCTGTTAATCAAGATAGGGATGTGAAGGCGCGTTTGGCAAAATATTGATTGTATGGGCAGAATCCTCAGGACTAGGTGCGTACGGGCAGATGGAGGGGATGTCCGTGCTCATTCTCAGATCACATCCTGTGGAATGGGGGACTGGTCGCGACGGCGCCCCGAGGGGGTGATGGCCCGGGAGACTAAAAACACCCGGAGTAGCGCGGCGAAAAAGACGGCACGAGTAAGCGAGCGCTGTCAGCCGCGCCCCCACGACCAGACCTTGCGCACTGCGTTTAAGTTCGTCTACTTATTCGCCGCAGTAAATTCGAAAGAATAAAGACTCGTCTGATTGAGATGAAAAATGAGGCGGACGGGTTTGTTCCACAGCCTTCGTAAGTAGCCCTTCCAATGCACAGTGTGCCAAGTGTCGTCGCCGCTTATCGGCGTGCAGTCGTCGGCGGAGAAGCCCGCGTAGGCTTTGAAGTCCGGATCGAGGATCTCGACGCGGATAAAGCCGCCGTGCACATCAGCGTTGATATGCAATTGCTCTCCTTCAAAGACGAACTGCCGAGTAATGACGCGGCCACGTTCATACACCGGTTGTAGTCGGGCCCAGCCGTCTTCGCGTAGGATCAGCGTGCCGATTGAGCGGTTGCGCGTCGGCCATTGGCCATGAGCTTGGTCGAGGGCTTGCCATTCGGCTCTGGCCCGTTGGAAGTCGGCTTCGGGTACGATATCGAACCCGAAGGGTTTGTCGAACCAGTGTTGTTTGTCGGGTGAGGCGAGATAGGGGATATGGATATTGCCGTCATAGAGGAGCTGTCCGGCTACGGTGGGCGTGAGAAATCCGTAGTCGGAACTGCCGGGGCCGCGGTTGTCGACCCAGGGGCCGGGGCCGCCGACTCGGCTCCAGCGCTTGCCGTCGCGGCTGGCGTAGAGGCCGAGGTGGGCGTGGGCGTGGTCGCGCCAGTTGCGGCCGTCTTCGGTGCTCCACAAGGGCTCGGCCATAAATTCGCCGACGATGCCTAAATAAAGCCCGCCGATTTTGCGCACCGACATATCGTGGAATTCGAGATGCGGCGGTAAATTGGGTTCGTCGTCGATGCTGAGCACGACCTCCTTGGGCGACCATTCGATAAAGTCGGCGCTCTCCTGGCGGCCGACTTGGCGTTTGCGGTAGAGGAAGTTCCAGTGGTGCGAGTACTGGCTGTAGGCGATCCATTTCTGTATCGACTCGTCCCAGATGACGCGCTGGTAGTGGTGGTGGCGATAGGGCGTGTCGGCGCTGATCTCGGTCCAAGCGAGGCCGTCGGGCGAGGCGAGCACGGTGGACATTGTGGCCTTGCCCGCGGCGCGCGCCCGGTCGTGCGGATTGTAGACCATTAGGTATTTGCGTGCGGGGTCGGTTTGATCGCGGTTGAGGACCAAGCCAATATGGTGGCCGGAATCGTGCAAGACGATATTGGTGGCGGTGTGTCCTTCGAAGGGCAGGCCCTTTTCGCTGAGCATTTTTTCCCAGTGCAGACAATCGTCTGATTCGGCGTAACAGAGCGCCATGCCGCTGTCGCCAAAGGGATCGTCGCCTATAGATTGCACGTACCAGAGTTTGAACTTGCCGCTGTCGGGGTCTTGCAGCGCGGCGACGGGATGCGGTTTTACGCGGTCCTCCCAGGGCAGGTCGCCGAATTCGAGTATTGCGGTCTCCGGGCGTTCGGGTGTGGGGAAGACGCGTTCGACGCCGTCGAGGTGGTCGAGGATAAAATTGTCGACGAAGAGCTGGCGTTCGGTGCCGATGTGTAGAGAGGGGATATCGTAATCGGTCGGGATATAGGGGTAATAGCGCTCGTCTGGCGGGCGCTCACCGGCGCGGGTCTCGGCGATTTTGCGCGCGGTGTCGAGTGACTCGGTGGGTTTTTTCTTTTCGGGTGGAGTTGTCATCGTTTACCATCCCTTCCACGAACCGTCGGCGTGACGGTACTGGCGATAGGCCATCGGCTCGTAGGGCAAGGTAGAGATATCGGCTTCTTTGACTTCGACGCCAAGACCGGGCGCGTCGGAAAGGGCGATATAGCCGTCTTGGACCTGCCAATCGTGTTCGACATAGCTGTCGTAGATCGAGAGCCAGAAGTGGTTGGTCTCCTGGATGAGGAAGTTATTCATTAGGCCGTCGGCTTGCAGGGTCGCCGCGGTGCACAGCGGGCCGCCGGCGTTGTGCGGGGCCATCAGCATCTGTTCGGCCTCGGCGGCTTGCGCGATGGCCAGCAGGCCCGTCAGGCCGAAGCAGTGGGTGAGGTCGGGTTGCAGATAGGCGCAGGCGCGTGCCGTGATTAATGGTTGGAACTGGTCTAAGGTGAAGAGCTTCTCGCCGGTGGCGATAGGCACGGGGCTCTTATGCGTCACTTCCAATAGCGCTTCGACCGACCCGGTTTTAACCGGTTCTTCCAAAAAGAGCGGACGGTAATCAGCGACGCGCCGGGCGAACTCGATGCTCATTTCAGGCGTCGGGCTGCCGTGCGCGTCGAGCAGGATGTCGAAGTCGGTGCCGACCTCGCGGCGCATCGCCTCGACACAGGCGACGGAGTGTTCGATGGCTGCAGCATCCATCGGCCAGGTGCGGTTTTCGAGGGGATTGCCTTTGACCCCAGCGAAGCCGAGTGCCTTGGTGTGCCGAGCGCCGGCGGCGGCTTCTTGCGGTGAGGCGAAGGAGCCGCCATTGCTGTAGACGCGGATCTTGTCGCGGCGCTTGCCGCCCAAAAGCACGTGCACCGGCACGTTCCAGGCTTTGCCGGCCAAATCGTGCAAGGCGGTGTCGATGGCGGCGATGGCGGTGCCGAAGACGGGGCCGCCCTTCCAGGGCAGGCGGTTTTGAATATCCTCGCAGAGCTCCTTGTATTGCATCGGGTCGCGACCGACCAACAGCACGTCCCACTCTTTGAGCGTGGCCTCGACGGCGGGCACTAGCCACTCGCCGCTACCTTCGCCCCAGCCGCTGAGGCCGGCGTCGGTCTCGATCTTAAAGAATAACCAGGCTTTGCTGGTGCTGGAGATCAATTCGCCGGTGTATTCGTCGCTGAGCGTTTGGCCGGTGGGCACGCTGAAGGCATAGGTCTTGGTTGCGGTTATTTTCATCGTCTGTTGATTCGCCTTTGACAAAGTGTGCGGATATATTACCCTTCTGGCCTAGAGGATGCAAGCAAAAGGAGCGTTTTATGACGGAACCGACGGAACAACAACAAAGACAGTGGGACGCGCAGGGTTATCTAGTGCTTGAAGAGGCGATAAGAGGCGATGAATTGGGCCGATTGCAACAGGCCTTTGACCATTGCGCCGCCGCCTGCAAAGACGATTGGCTGGATGGCATAGCCAAGGGCGATTCGACGCCCACCTATTTCGACATTCCGAATCCATTGGAAAGAGACGAGATCTTTATCGATCTAGTCGACCACGAAAGTTGGTTTGGTATTTTGCAGCGTTTTACCGGCGGCGAGACCCTGTTTCTCGGCCCGCAGGTGCGCTCGGTGCCGCCCTGGCCGTTGAGTTATACGGGTTGGCACCCGGACGTGGGGCCGACGAACCCGCTGCATATCAAGGTGCAGATCTACATCGAGGATGTTGCGCCAGGTACGGGCGAGTTCGGGTTTGTGCCCGGCAGCCATAAGATCGGCAGTGGTCCGTACGAGCGGCCGCAATTTCAAGAGAGCATGCCGGGGCACATAACCTTTCCGGGCAAGGCCGGTACGGCAATTATGTTCAACTCGTATGGCTGGCACACGGCGATGGACAATGGCGGTTCGGTGCGCAAGTCGATTATCTTGATTTACGAAAAACGCACCCCCGAAAAGGTCAAGCCCGAAGCGTTCACCGCGATTGAGCAATACTGCACGAGCCGAGAGCGCCGGGCGCTTTTTGGGTTGGAGGTGTAATATGGTCCGCATCGACGCGCACTTGCACGTGTTCGCGAAGCAGTCGAAGCAGTTTCCGCGCGAGGCGTCGGCTTTGGCGCCGGCCGATCGCGAGGAGACGGCGGAAAAATTCCTCGCGCATATGGACGCACAGTCTATCGACCAGGCGATGTTGGTGCAGATCGGCGGCGCTGAAATCACCGAACATGCCTATTTGCGGCATTGCATCGATACGTATCCGGATCGTTTTCTCGGCATTGCTTTGGTGCCCGGCGACTGCGCCGAGCCGGAGGCGCATATGGACGCGTTGGCGGATAAGGGGGGTATCGTGGGTTTCCGCCTCGGGTCGTTGGGTGGGCCAAGGGATCCTTTTGCGCAGATCGACGTGCGCGAGTTCAGCAGTTACCGGATTTGGAAACACGCGGCCGAGCGCGACTATGTGCTGTGGCTTTATGTGCAGGCGGCCGACGCGCATCTGATAGCCCATATGGTCGACGCTTTCCCGCAGGTGCGGGTGGTGCTGAACCATCTTGGCATGTGCCCGGGACAGGGCAAGTTTTCAGTTGATGAATGGGGCCGACCTAAGATCGAGACGCCGGCGTATAGCCCGGCTTTCCATACGACCTGGCGGCTGACGCGCTACGAGAATGTAGCGGTGTTGCTCTCGGGGCAATATGCCTTCAGCAAGGAGGCCTTCCCCTATCGCGATCTGGTGGGATGGCACGAGCGGTTGTTGCGCGACTTTGGCTCGCGGCGGTTGATGTGGGCGACGGATGCGCCGTGGATTTACGAAGAACCGGGGTATGGCGAATATACGCGGGTTATCGACGAGTTGTTGCCGAGCATCAGCGAGCAGGAACGGGGCGATATTATGGGGGGGACGGCGTCACGGTTTTTGCGCTTTCCGAAGCGGGAGGATCGCTAGATATCGGGGTGCGTCTCGCGCTGCAGTTTGCGGGTCTGCCTTCGGGCAAAGCTAAGGTGGCCCTATCTAGCTTGCGGTAGGTCGGGTAGGCGGCGCGGCAGAGCCACCTTAACGGGCGGTGGGCGCGGGGCGATATAATTTAACCTTAAGGCCTTTGGGAGGCTTTACCCTGCGGTAGACCCGCAAACCTTCGCTGCTGTGGGGGGATTGTTGGTTATTCGTCTTTGTCGAGATCGCCGCCGTGCGTCCTATGGTGGCTGGGCGCACTAGCGGCGATAAGGTTAAGTGGAACGCAGGGCGAATAGATCGGCATCCTGCAGGACGAAACGCAGGCGCACGTTTTGGCCCTTGAGGGCGGAAAAGTCAGCGGGCCAGGCCGCATCCAGCTCGTCGCCAAAGAGCGGCTCGGAGTCTTCCAGGGCGAACCCTTCAATTATCCGGCCTTCCGCGTCTTGTACTTCGATGCGGATTGAGCCGATGGCGGAGGTGGCGTAGTTGAGGCGTAGGGCATCGCCGGTGAGTGTCAACGGCTTGCTGGTGAATTCGCCGCCGTGGTAGCCGGCGCGCACCGAGGCGAAACCGTGCGGGCGCACGGCGAGTCGCTGCAGCCTGTTACTAGCCCATCCGTAGTGCGAGGCCGTGTAGAGCGACCACTCGTCCGCGGTCTCAACGATACCGACGGCGGGCGTCTGGTTGCGGTGGGTCCAGTTGCGCGTTTCGGGGCCGGCGCGTAGCCAGGCTTCCATAAAGGTGCGGTCCCAGTGGGTGCCGTCGCGGCTGCTCATAAAGACGGCGTCGGAAATGCCATCGCCCGGATAGTCCATGCCCTCGGTATTTTTTGTGCGGTCGGGCACGAAGCGCATGGGAAAGGAGAGCAGGATCTGCTCGGCGCCGGGGCAGGGCAGTGTGGCGTTGGTGTAGAAGTGTTCGAGGGGGATGCCGTCGGCGTAGCGGTGCGGCACGGGTTCGGACCAGTGGATAAAGTCGTCGGAGGTGCAACTCTGGATAGCGCGGATACCCTGGCCCGGCCCAGCACTCTCGTCTAGGTAGCGACTGAAGAGGCGATAACATTCCGCTTGCGGGTCCCACAAGGCGACATTGACGGAGTCGAACTTGCCTTTGACAGCCAAAGGACCTTCGCTGACCGGCGACCAGTGGAGGCCGTCGGCCGAAGAGAAGCCGTGCAGGTTGTCCTTGTCGGAGCCGCCGACAGCTTTGAAACGCTGGTCGAGTGGGGCGTTGGGGTCGATGAAGACGCAGAAGTTGTGGGCGGCGTATTGGCGCAGGATGAGGTTGTTGTTGGTGTTGCCCTCGGCCTGGAGCAGCCCCAGATTCGGTCGTTCGAAGTGGATGCCGTCTTCGCTGATGAGCAAGTTGGTGGTCTGTGTCTCTTTCCAGCCGTCGGGCAGGTCGCGGCCGACGGGGTGGTAGCCGCGATAATAGATCAACACCCGGTCTTGGTCCTGGATCACGTTGAAACAGGCGGAGCAAGCGTTCTCGAGCGGTTGCTCTACCGAGAGGACGATATTCTTGCGCTCGGGCGGGTGTAGGTGCAGGCGCGCGTTGGCTAGATCTTCAATTAAATAACGATCGATAAAAAGTTCGCGGCGTGCGCCGATTTCAATGCTCATAACGTCTCGTTTCTCAGGATGCGGCAAGAGTCTGGCGATAGGGCTCAAGGTCGATGCCGGGTATAAAGTCGGCCAAAAGCTTGATAGTCCCTTCGGTGTAATAGGGGTGGCCGGGCTCGGGGAAGCCGAAGAGCGAACGGACGCGTGGGGTAGTGCGGGTGAACAAGGGCAGCATATGCTCGCGTTCGCCGTAGATGAAGGGGTTGGCGAAACGCGTCCAACGGTCGTTGTCTCGGCGGCACATCGACAGGGTCCAGAGGGCGCGCTGCACGCGCTTGTCGGCGAAAGGTTGGGCGGCGTGGACTAGATACGAGGAGTAGAAGACGGCCGAGCCGCGTTTGCCGACGGCGGGCGCGGGTTCGGCCAATTCGGTGGCTTCGCGCAAATCTGTAATGGAGCCGCCGCTGGCGTTGCCTGCGGCTAGTGCGCGCAGATAGGCCTCGTGCGCCAGTTTGTGCGAGCCGGGGATCATCATTATCGGCGCGCCGTCGTCTTCAACATCGTGTAGGTAGACGCCGGAGTTGACGTAGTCGAAGCGGCCAACTTCACCGAAGGGCGGCAGCAGGCAGTTGGTATTGTGGTCAATATGATAACCCTGCCAGGGGTGCTCGGAGTGGCGCTTGTCGGTGGGCCCCGAACGCAGGAAGAGATGCGCGTTGCAGTAGCTCGCCTGGTCGCCGAGGCACTGTTCAAAAATATCGAGATAGGCTTCGTTTTCGATTAGGTCGTCTAGCGCGTCGGCCCCGGTCGGAAATTGCGATCGGCCCGTTTCGTGGTCGTGGGAGGTGGTGAAGCCGTCGGAGGCGGCCTCGGCCTGGCCTGCGTCGCAGTCGGCGAGCCAGGCGTCGAAGGGTTTGCCGTAGAAGGTCTGGTCCATGGCCGCTAGGGCGGGGTCCATTTCTGCGTCCGAGAACAGATCCGGGACGATGATATAGCCGTCGCGGTGGAACTGTTCGAGTTGTGCAGGGGTCAGGCTCATCGAGTGTTCTCCTGTTGAATGCATCGGATACGGGTGATTGGCGTCTGAGTCTGTGGTCTGTACATGTCGATGACTAAGGCGGGACCGGAGCATCAATCCTCGGCAGTGCGTCGTCTCCCCGGCTGTGCCTGTTAAAGAAATTCCAAATTACATCGCGGCCAAAAGCAGGCCAGACGTGGCCCCCTTGCCAGCCGCATGATACCACTTCGGCACCGGTCGCGCAATCGGCACGTTGCTCGCAGCGCATGCTTTTTATGCCGTCGGCGGAGGTCGGGTAGGGCGTCGTTTGCGTAGCGCAATGCTGTGACGTTTTATCGGCCCACTTACCGACCACGTCATCGATGGCCTCGTAGAGGTAACCGTCCGAACTCTGTTTGCCGTCGACCCGCACATAGATGTCGTTGTCGCCGTGGATGTGCATCAGCGATATGGGCAATTCGGGAGCGCAGTTAAAGCCTTTGGCCAGAGTGCCGGCGACGGGGGCGATTGCCGCGAAGCGATCGGACATCGCGCAGCCGAGCCGGTGCGCGAGCATGCCGCCATTGCTCATGCCGGTAGCGTAGACCCGGTCGAGGTCAATGCACAAAGTGTTTTCCAGCGAGTCGAGCAATGCGGCGACAAAGGCGAGGTCGTCGTGGCAGGTGCACCAGTTGCAGTGATCAGGCGTGCCGCATTCGGGGGGGAAGGGGTACGGGTAGGCGTCAGCGGCGCAGATCGGACCTGCGGGGCCGGGCGAGGCGTTGCAGGCGAGGTCGTTCCACGAGGTGATGACGGTGCCCGCGCTATCGAAGAAGGTTGCCTGTGGGTAGACCGCTATATAGCCGTGTTCGTCGGCGTGTGGGCTGAATTTGTTACTCTTTTCGGCGCTGGCAGAAGTGCCGGTATAACCGTGGAAGGCCAGCAGCAAGGGGGTCGGTGTGTCGGTGTGGTATCCGGCCGGAAGGTGCAGGCGATAGGAACGGGCGAGTGCGTCGACCAGGATGTCTCGTTCGGCGGTTTGTCCTGGTTGGTCTGCAGGTGCTAAGCCGCATCCGGTGCTCGGCATGAGGGCTCTACTCGGAATAGATCCGAATAGAAGGGCGATCGCTATGATATAGAGCTTATTCATTGTGGTAATCGGCATAACCTTAGCTGGGTGCAACCCTATGGGATTGCGGTTGGGGGCCAATACCACGGCGAAGTCGCAGACGCCGCAGCCGGATAGAGTGAGGTGGGCTACTTTTCGACTTCGTCGAAGAGTGATGGAAAGAACCGGTGCGGGTCGGCGGGTTCGCGGAACAGGATTTGCTGTCGCGCCGTCAGATCGATACCAGCCGGGGGCTGTACGCGTTTGTTGGTCCAGGCGATTTGCGATACGCAGTATTTGTAGAGCAGCGACCGCCGGTCGTGCGGTCCTTGCCAACTCGCGGTACTGTGCGTCAGCGACTCGGTGAACAGGATGACCGAGCCGGCAGGTGCAGGGGGGATCACGACACAGGGGGCTGCTTCGAGGTCGTCCTGTATTTTTTGCGGCATTTTGAAATTGCTTTTGTGCGAGCCGGGTATACAGCAGAATCCGCCGTGGTCCGGGCCGGTGTCGGCCAGGCTCCAGGCGACGACGACGAAGCCGTTGGCGAGTTCATTCTCGGGCGGGCGGTAGTGGACGCCGGGTTGGGCGCCGGAGGTAAACGACGAGGTGCCGTAGTCCGAGTGCAGTTGCCCTCTGCCTTCCCCCTTGCTCATATGGATGCCGTAGAGGCGGTCTAAACGGAAACAATCACCCAGGCGAAAACGCAGGACGGGCATGGTCGCGGCATGGTCGAGTAGGTCGCAGAAGGGTTGGCCCCAGCCTAGGAAGCCGGAGCCTTCCGGCGCGGCGCCGAAGCGGTTGCCTTTGGCGGTTTCGGGTAGGTTCTGTTGGTCGAGTAGCGCGTTTAAAGCAGCGACTTCGGCGGGGGTGAGGACGTTTTCTACGACTAGGTAGCCCTGGAGGTCGAAGAGGTATTGTTGCATTTCTATGTCGTTCATGAGGGCCTTTTGCAGCCGTGCTGCGGGAGGACGGGCAGGGAAAGAGCATACCTTGTCGCTCATTCTCGCCGACCATTCCTGGTCGGCTCGGGGGACTGCAAAGTCGCTCTCGGGGTATACCCTTCCCCTGCCCTCAGTGTTATTGCCGTTTACGTTAGGATACGGATTTCATTGACCTAGAGACTACTAAAGAAACAGTATTGGCAGGATCGCTTTGTTTGAGATAATAATCTTCTGCCACCTTCCAATACTGGATCGACTCGTCCGATTTTTCGCCGCGTTGACACGGATTTTCCGGCCCCGCCGGGTACCGTCAAGCGCGACGAATAGATACTGTTCCGACCCTAACTAAAATTCAAGCTGCGAAAATAGATCGCTAATGTTCACGATCTATATGCATGCCCACAGGTTGCTCAGCCCGGCCACACTTCCGTGGCCACGCGCAGGAAGTTGCCGCCGATAATTTTGCGGATATCCTCGTCGACATAACCCCGCTGTACCAACCCGACGGTAAAGAGCGGCCAGTTGGTCCAGGCCAGACTCTGGATTTGCCGTTCTTGTTTCCATATTGGCGAGAATAGGGGGTCGTCTTCCGGCCACAGCGCTTCCCAACGGGTGCGTGCGGGGCGTCCGGCCGGACGCTTTTCGTCGAGGACACCCGCGGCGACATAGGGGCTGTCGGTGCCGATCGCGACATGGTCGGTGCCATAGCGGTCGGCGATATAGTCGATGTGGTCGAGCAGGGCGGCGATATCGCCGCTTTTACCCAGGAAGGCCGGGATATTGGTGATGCCGATCAGCCCGCCGCTATCGACGATGGCACGGATCACATCGTCGTTTTTACAGCGGCAGTGCGGGGTGAGTTCCCAGGCACCCGAGTGGCTGGCGACGACGGGTTGCTGCGAGGCTTGTGCCGCTTCGAGGCTGGTCTGCTGTCCCGAATGCGCGACGTCGATGATGACGCCGACGCGGTTCATCTCGGCGATGGCGGCATGGCCGAAATCGCTCAGGCCGGCGTTGGCCAGTTCGCCGCAGCCGTCGCCGATGGCGTTGCGCCTGTTGTAGGTTAAGTGCATCATGCGGCAGCCGAGTTGGTAGAAGATGCGGATATAGCGCAGCTCCTCTTCCACCGAGATATGGTCCCCGGGTAGCGGTACGCCATTGCAGCTCATATAGAAGCAGTGCAGGCCCTGCTCCTTGGCGGCGACGATGTCGTTGGGTTTGGTGGCGCGCAACAGCAGGTCGTCCATGCTGTCGTTGAGGTAGGTGTAGCGGGCCAGGCGCTTGATCAGGCGCTCTGGGGCGTTGCCCTCTTCGCCGGCGTTTTGCAGGATGCAGGTGACGCCGGAGGCTTCCCAGGCTGCGTGGTATTCGCGTCGCAGATCGGGATCTGTCGCCCAGCGGGTCATGATCATATCCTCGTTGAGGTCTTGTACTTCGAGGGCGGAGGCGCCGGATTCGATCGCAGCGGTTAGTGCGTCGATGTCGGCGGTGGCGCGGAAACCGAGGCCGTAGGTTTCGATGACGACGGAATCGCGGTGCAGTTCGAGCCCGTGCTCTAACTCGCTAGGAGTCGGTTTGAGAATATCTAAGGCGACGTCGCGGGCGTGCTGGATGCGGACGGCGGCGTTTTGCGTGGGCATTTTCGTTGATTCTCCTGTGTGGTGCGGTTTTGGTGAGGGCATGCGCGAGGTAGAATAACCTTTTATATTGTCGGCCTCAAGTGGTTCCTAGCCGATCGCGTTATCCGATACTGTGGGGAAATTCGATCAGCGAACGACGCTTTCAACGCACTTCGCCGAGCGATTTTCTGCGCATCGGTGTGATTACCGGCCCCGGTGGGCACACCGATGGTGTCTTTGTGGGGAGAAGATGAACGCGCCGGGTGGGGCAATGCGTAGCACGGGTCTGCTGCTGACGCATGCTTGGTGCCTCAATCCGGATGTCCGTGCTGGAAGCTGGCGGGGCGATGGTGCAACGGGAGGTGTTGGAGGGCTGGGAGTCGCTGCGGCCGGGGCCGACGCTAATGCAAGACGGGCAGCCGATCGATGGCGCGTTTAACTTTTCCTATAGCGATCCACTCGTCGCCGCGGCCGGCGGGCGAGTGCGGTGCGTCGTGATCGGAGAGGCCCCAGTGGATGAACATACCGTAGCCTATTTTTTCAAAGCGGGTGATGTGCGGTACAGGGGCGGGGATGGCCATGTAAAAACCTCCTTGAACGGTAGGTTTTTTAGAGATCGTATTCGGGATAGAGTTTGCGCCCTAAATTCTTAAACTGCCCCTCCAGCGTCGCGGCCGAGTGCACCGCCGGCTCGGAGACCACGTAGATATTCCCTGCGAAATGCTCGAAGCCGGCGCGGAAATGCGCTGATGACTTGACGCCGATATAGCGCATCTGGCGCGGGTCGAGATCCATCGTCAGTGAGAAGGCGATGCCGAAGGGTTGCTCGCGGCGGCTGACCAAGAGCACGTGTACGCCGTCCTGCACGATATAGGCGGAGGGCCCCATGGTGCTTTTTAGACCGCGGTTTCTGGGGCCTTCGTAGGTGAAACCGCCGTCGCTTAAGGTCACGACCTGCGCTTTCATTGGTACGGGCTTACCCTGGAGCGGCGTGGATTTGGCGCCGACGGTTAATTCCAATTCTGCGCCGACACCTGCTTCTTGGCACAGCGCGACGGCTTCGGCGTCGACGATATAGAGGATGCAGGCGTCTTGCAGCCCCGCGTCGAGGAAGGCCTTGAGCATGCCGGTGCTGTCACCGGGGGAGCCGCCGCCGGTATTGTCGTCGCGGTCGGCGAAGATAATTGGGTATTGGCCGGCGGCCTCGCCGGTGGGCAGGGCTTCGGCGGTGGAGGGCAGATGCAGTTGCCAGTCGGCACGGCAATCCCAGATATAGGCGGCCAGCTCGTCGGCCAGAGACTGCGCGATCGCCTGGTCATTGTCAGTGGCGATATAGACGGAGGCGCCCATATGGGGGATGTCGGCGAGCGGATAGCCGATGGCGATCGAACCGCAGATTACGCCGGGTCGGCTTTCGATCTCGTGCAGGTATTCGATGGCCTGGCGCATTGGAGGGTAGGCGGTGACCTGGTTCATACCCCAGACCAAGGGAATCTGTGTTAGGGCTAGCGTGGGTTTGAGACCTTCTTGCAGGATACGGCGCATTACGTCGGCGCATTCTTTGGCGCGATCTTCCTGGTCGATTTCGGGGTAGGTCTCGTGACCGATGATAACATCGGCCATCTCGACCATTTGCGGCGACATATTGGCGTGGATGTCGAGTTGGGCGAGGATCGGGATGTCGGTGCCTACTAGTTCGCGTACTGCTTTGAGGATATGCCCCTCGGCGTCGTCGATGCCCTCGGCGACCATCGCGCCGTGCAGGTCGAGGAATACTCCATCGATATCGGAGATCTGCCCCATGAGCGTCAGCATGTCGTCGAGGATTTCGTCGAAGATCGCGCGCGGTGTCGGTCCGGAGGGCTGCGCGTTAGCGAAGATCGTCGGGATGAGTTCAAAACCATGCGCTTCGCAACCGGCGAGAAAGCCGCCGACCGCGGTATTGGCGCCGCGGAAGAAGTCGAGCACGTCCTGGCCGGTGCGATAGCCGAAGCGCTGGTTGCGGTAGCTGGGCCAGTTCGTTTCGACGGTGGTGAAGGTGCTCGACTCATGGGCGATCGAACCGGTGGCGATGCGCATGGTCTTTAGTCTCCGCTTAATAAGCTCGCCGATTCGGCGTCGAGATAGATCGAGGTGTCGTCGTGATTTTGCAGAATTGAGGCCGGCACGAGGTTGCTCACTTCGCCTTCGAGCGTGCCTTTGACGGCTTGTGCCTTGCGGTCGTCGGGTACGGTAAGGATGACCGTCTTCGACTTGAAGATCTGGCGGATGCCCATCGAAATGGCTTGGCGCGGGACGTCGTCGATCGTCGGGAACCAGCCTTCCCCCATCTGTTGTTTGCGGCAATCCTCATCGAGGTCGACGACGATATAGGGTGCCTCGGTGTCGAAGTCAGCGGGCGGGTCGTTGAAGGCGAGATGACCGTTTTCGCCGATGCCGGCGAAACATATGTCGATGGGGTGGGCCTGGATCTGTTCGTTGAGCTTCTGGCAGACTTCTTCGGGGGTGCCGCTCTCGGTTTCGACATAGAAGGCATTTTTTAGCGGACCGACTTTGGCTTCGAAGCGTTCGCGCAGGTATTTGCGGAAGCTGGCCGGGTGCTGGTCGTCGAGGCCGATATACTCGTCGAGATGGAATAGGGTGACGGCTGACCAGTCGATGGCTTCGGTGGCGGTGAGGGCTTCGAGCATCTCGAATTGGCTGGCGCCGGTGGCCAGGATGATATTGGCGGTGCCTTTGGCGGCGATGGTTTTTTTGATTAGGGCGGCGCCTTGTGCGGCGGCTTTTTGGCCAGATTCTCTCTTGTTTGGATATTTGAATACTTGCATGAAGTGGGCTCCTTAGAAGCGTTGGCTATGGGGGGATGGGCTGCTCAAGGGTATTCTCGTCGCTGATGTAGCAGAACGCTTAAACTCTTAGAGTTCGCGGTCTTCCACGGCTCGCCGACCCTCTCTAGTCGGCTCCGAGGGAAAACAATCCGCTCACGAGAATATCCTTGAACAGCCCTCCGGTATTTCAGTAGTAGTTGTGGTTGTTCCCTAGGGTTTTAGTAGTAGAAACAGAGTCCAGACCGATAAATTACGCGGGTAATAATGTTGACAGCGCCCGCTTTGTTGCTTAACAAACAGTGGTCGTTCGCTGCTGTCAACTAACCTGCAACACAAGGCCATTTATGTCCAATAGATATCGCGGAACCACCCTTGAAGGCAATGCTGTAGAAGTGGAAGTAGATGAAGAACGGATTGTCGCTGTAGAAGAGATTGCGGCCGACGGGGCGCTGCCGCTGATTGCTCCACCCTTGGTGGACCTGCAGCACAATGGCGCTAAGCATTTGGCGTTTAATCGCGTGCACGAGGCGCCGGAGACGTTGGAGACGGTGGCGCGGCATGCGTTGCGGCACGGGGTTGGGCGGTTGTTGGCGACCATTACGACTCAGGCTTATGAAGACAGTCTTGAGAGTCTCAAGGCCATTGACCAGCAACTGAAAGCTGACCCATTTTTGGCGCGGTGTTATCCGGGGATTTTCTTCGAGGGCAATTATATGTCGGCCGAATACGGTTGGCGCGGGGTGCATCCCGAACAGTTTATGCGTGACCCGAGTTGGGTGCAGTGGGAGGAGCTGTATAAGGCTTCGGGGCAGCGGATCGTAAAATTCAATATCGACCCGTCGCGGTCGGGGGCTATGCAGACGATACGCGCAGCGGCGGCGGCGGGCATTTTGGTGAGCATGGGGCATTGTGGTCCCGATCCTGAGACGATCAACGCGGCCGTTGAAGCCGGGGCTACGCTGGTCACGCATCTGGGCAATGGCGCGCCGCCGGAGATTCACCGGCATCGCAATCCCTTTTGGACCTGGTTGGCCGACGATCGGATTCGGGTGGGGTTGATTCCCGACGGTTATCATTTGCCCGGAGATTTTTTGCGCACGGCGTTGAAGGTCAAGGGTGACGGGGCCTATTTGGTGTCGGATTCGGCGTCGACGGCGGGTTTGGCTCCCGGTATTTATGACGACAGCGAGATCGAAGAAGGTGGTTTTACGCATATGAAGGGCAATCGGGAGCTGTTGGCCGGTGCCTGGCATCAATTAGATCGCGGGGTCGAGCGGCTGTGTGAGTTGGGGTGGAGGCTGGAGGACGCCTGGCGACAGGCGAGTGCGGTGCCAGCGGCGATTATCGGGTTAGAGCTGCCGCGCATTGAGGTTGGTGCGTTGGCGGAGTTTGCATTGGCGCGTTGGGACGGGCAGGCGTTGGAGTTGCAGCAGGTGGTGGCGGGGGGAGAAGAAATACTCGACGGGCCGGTACATCCACGCATGCTTTGATCTCTAATAAAGATCAGGGATAGCAAACCCCTATATCTGATCCATAAGTTATGGTTTTATTTTTACGGGCTGGCTGCCCTTGCGGCTCGACTCGTAGAGCGCGGTGATCAATGCGACGGAGCGGCGCCCTTCTGACCCATCGACCAAGGGATTGCGGCCCGTACGGATCGCCTCGGCGAAATCGGCGACGACGGGCGCGTGGCCCATATCTACTGTCGGTACAGCGGTGCCGGGAGGGGCGGCGGCGATGATGGCTTCGCGCTTGGCGGCTAGCTCGGCGCTAATGGCGAACAGCTCTTCCTTGACCGTCTCTTCGGCGGGTGTCGGGTCAATTAGGTCTAGGCGCAGGAGTTTTGAACCGTTAAAGGTCAGCGTGCCGCGTTCGCTGATGATCTCCACGTATTCCGGCAACTCGGGATAGGCCAGGGTTGTCGCCTCGATTACGCCGCGCGCGCCACTCTGGTAGCGGACCAAACCCATCGCCAGTGTATCGACTTCAACCTCTCGGCCTCGACTCTCGGTTGTGCCGACGACCTCTGTAGGTTCTCCCATAAACCACAATAGCAAATCGGTGAGGTGGATGCCCTGGTTCATCAGGCAACCGCCGCCGTCGATTTCCCAAGTGCCGCGCCAGCCGCCCGAGTCGTAATAGGATTGCGGGCGGTAGCGTTTGATATAGGCGCTGCCCGCGTAGATTTCGCCAAGCAAGCCGCCATCGACGAGCGCTTTGAGTTTTTGTGCGATGGGAGCGAAGCGCGATTGGAAGACGCCGGCGAGCACTACACCTTTGGCTTCGGCCGCGGCGATGATCTGGTCGACGCGGTTGGTGCCGATTTCGATGGGCTTTTCGATCAACGAGTGTTTGCCGGCGGCGATAATATCGAGCGCCGGTTCAAGATGCGCGCCGCTGGGGGTACAGAGGGTTATCGCGTCAACGGCGTCGAGCATGGCGGCGATGTCGGTATAGTGCGCGGCACCGTATTGCCCGGCCAACTCGGCGGCTTGCTCGGCGCGCCGGCCGCAGACCGCGGTGAGCACGGTGGCCTCCGTTTTGTCGATGGCGAAGGCGTGGGAGGGTGCGATGGTGCCGGGGCCGATAAGCCCCATGCGAATTTTGTCGGTGCTCATGGTGCTGAGGGCCTTTTGGAGAAGATGGCGGGTGTCGGTTTGACCTCGGGCCGCAGGTCGACATAGTCTGCCCCACGCGATCCGGCCTCGCCGCGGACGAGGAAGACCGGGATGGGGTGCTCGTCGGTGTCGACCCAGGCGGTGTCGGTGCTACAGTAGCGGATGGTGTAGCCGGCGCGTCGGCGCTCGCTTTGGTTGGCAGCGCTGCTGTGCAGGATGTAGGAATCGTGGATGGATAGGCTGCCGGCGCGCATCGCGAGGGTTATCGCGCTCGCTTCTTGTTCGGGGGTGACCGCGACTTTGCTGTGGAGGGCCTGATGATCTCCGGAGGGAATCACTTCCATCTCCGTGTGGTCGCTTTGTGAACCGGGGATAATTTGCATGGCGGCGTTTTCCGCGTCGGCGTCGTCGACCGCGAGCCACAGTGTCGCGACATCGGTGCCGTGCACGCTGGGCCAGTAGGTGTTGTCCTGGTGCCAAGCGACTTGCGTGGGGTCGTGTGGCCGCTTGATAAAGACGCTGGAATAGACCAAGATCAGGTTCGGGCCTAGGATCGCTTCGACCGCGTCGAGGATGCGCGGGTGGCGGCAGATTTCGAGCCAGTGCAAGTTGTGGGAATGCGGCTCGCCGACATAGCCCGGGCGGTCGAGGTTGTCAGCGCTATCGCTAAGCGCTTCGTCGAGCAAGTGCTGTAGGGCAGTCGTTTCTGCTTGCTCGAGTATTTCGGGAAAGAAACAGTAGCCGACTTTGTCGTAGTGGGCCGGGTCGGTATTTAGCATATCTCCTCCACGCGTAGCGCGACGCAGTTTATATCGTCCTCTTGCGGCAACGCTTGTTTCTCCTGTAGTATGGCTTAACTAATGTATACGGCCCTGACGAAAGTGGGCAAGGTCTTGTTTTGGACCTGCAGATCGCATAGCTTGGTAGCCGACTCAACTGGAGGAAAATCCTATGAAAGCCTGGCGTTTCTATGCATTCGGCGATATGCGCCTTGACGATATCGAACTCGGCCCCTGCCCGTCCG
>Ga0114999_10003331_pt1 | contig 20241 bp, 18 predicted proteins | sample ArcticOcean_MG_C_3_FD_89820 | JGI IMG/M metagenome (GOLD analysis project Ga0114999, IMG submission 89820) | Marine microbial communities from western Arctic Ocean - ArcticOcean_MG_CB8_126 | ecosystem: Environmental > Aquatic > Marine > Oceanic | place: Arctic Ocean: Canada Basin | collected...
AAAAAGATAAAAATAATAATTTTTTTTAAAAAAGAAATGAATTAAATAAAAATTAAAATTTTGAAAAAGAAAAAATTAAAGAAAAAAAAAAAAAAAAAAAAAAAATAGAAAATAAAATGACAAATTATTTAATTAAAAAAAAAGAAACTCAACCATTTAATATCAAAACTTGTGGTAGTACTTTTAAAAACCCCAAAAATAATAAAGCTTGGAAATTAATAAAAGATTCTGGCTGTAGTGGAATGCAGGTAGGCGATGCGTGTGTATCTGAACAACACTGCAATTTTTTTGTAAATAAAGGTAAAGCAAGTGCAAGTGATTTAGAAAACTTAATTTTAGAAGTACGAGAAAAAGTTTTAATTAAGCAAGGAATAAAATTAGAACTAGAACTTCAAGTAGTAGGAAAAAAAATATGAAAAAAGTAATCGTTGTACTGATGGGTGGTATTTCGGGGGAAAGACGAATAAGTTTTTTGACAGGAAGGGCTTGCTCAAAGGCACTGCAAAATAAGGGATACAAAGTTATAGATATTGATGCAAAAGGAGAGTTTGTAAATAAATTAAAGAAAATAAAACCAACTGTTGTTTTTAATGGATTGCATGGCAAATATGGTGAAGATGGTTTTATTCAAAGCATTTTAGAGTCTTTAAAAATTCCATATACACATTCAGGAGTTTATTCATCAAGTATAGCTATGGATAAAGTTTTGTCCCGAATAATATTTAAAAAAAATAAATTAAAGGTTCCTAAATATTTATTATTCAATAAAAATAATAAAAAAAATTTTGAAAAAACAATAAGTAAAAAAAAAATACTTTTTCCACTTGTTATTAAACCTGTAAATGAAGGATCAAGTTTAGGAGTTTATATTTGTAAAAATAAAAAAGAACTCAAAAGAAACTATAAAAAATTAATTAAAAACTATGACAAGGTGTTAGTTGAACAATTTATTGCAGGTAAGGAAATTCAGGTTGCTGTTATGGGAAACAAAGCTTTAGGTGCCATAGAGCTAGTTCCAAAAAGGAAATTTTATGATTATGCTGCGAAGTATTCAAATAAAGCAAAAACTAAGCACATAATGCCAGCCCCTATTTCTCTTAAAAAATATAAAGAAGTTATGGGATTGGCGTTAAAGGCTCATAAACTGCTTAGATGCAAAGGTGTTACAAGATCTGATTTTAAGTACCATAAAAATAAGTTTTATTTGTTGGAGACCAACACTCAACCAGGCATGACAAAACTTTCACTTGTGCCTGAAATTGCAAAAAATGCCAATATAAAATTTGATAACTTGGTGGATTGGATGATAAAAGATGCAAGCTGCAATAGATGAAAAAAATAAATAAAATAGTTTTATTATTAATAGGACTTATTTTTTTATCAACATACTCACCAAACGAAACTTATATATCAAAGCACAAAAAAAACCTATTCAATATAAAAAATATAGAAATTAAAAATAACTTACTAATAAAAAAAAGCGACATTGAAGAAAATTTAAATCATATTTACAATAAAAATATTTTCTTAGTAAAAAGTAAAGACATACAAAGCTCACTGGAAAAAATTGCTTTTATGAAAAAAATAGAAGTAAAAAAAAAATATCCAGATGCAATAATAGTAACAGTTTATGAAACAAAACCAATTGCCATAATAAATATCAAGGATGAGAAATTCTTTTTTGATAGCAGTTTTAAAATTTTACCAATAAGTAATTATATTTACTATGATAAACTACCAAATATATTTGGAGAAAATACTGAGAAAAGTTTTCAAAACTTCTATTCAATATTAAAAAAAAATAATTTTCCTATAACCGAAATTAAAAATTTTTATTTTTTTCAATCCGAAAGATGGGATATTGAATTTAAAAATAGTAAAACAATAAAATACCCATACAATGATATAGATAATGCAATAAAAATATCAATTGCATTAATAAAAAGAAATGATTTTAAAAACTATAATATCATTGACTTAAGAATGCATGATAAAGTAGTTGTAGAGTAACAATGAGTCTTGAAACAGAAATCGGAATAATCGAAATAGGAGATAAAAATTTAAAGTGTGTCATTTTTAAGCTTAATAATGAATCACCTGAAATTCTATCAACATCTATAGTAAAGTCTGAAGGTATAATAAATGGCACAGTTATTAATTCAAAACGTGCATCTAGTTCAATTAGATCATGCATCGGTGCCGCAGAAGAAAAAGCTAAAATTTTACTAAAAAAAATTAATGTTGTTTTAGAACAGCCAGATTTTCTATCTACGACATTTTCAAAACAAAGAAAAATTAACGGATCCAAAATTCAAAAGGAAGATATAGAATTTTTATTAAACGAGGCAAAAAAAGAATTAATTCTTAATGATACAAATCAATCTGTTGTTCATATATTTAACCACAATTATATAGTTGATGGAAAAACATTCATCGAAGAGCCCATAGAAGTGTATGCTAATGACTTAAGTCATGAAATTACATTTATTACAATTCCAAAAAATAACCTTAAAAATATTCAGCAAGTTTTTTATGATTGCGATATCGAGGTTGATAGATTAATTTCCAATACCTTTGCATTAGCAGTGCAACTAATAAATAATAATAATTTAAATATTGGTTCAATTTTGATTAATTTTGATTATGAAAAAACCAGTATAGGAGTTTTTAAAAATTTAGCTTTTATACATTCTTCAACTTTTCCGGTTGGTTTTAACCATATAACAAAAGATTTGTCCAAAGTATGTTCGCTCAGTTTAAAAGATTCACTTGGAATAAAAAAAAATATTAATTTTCTATTTAAAGATAATCATGGTCTTTTTGACGGAGATGGATATTTAAAAAAAAATTATTTTAATGAATCTAATTATAGAAAAATAAGTGAAGGTTTAATTTTAAAAATAATAAAAACACGATTAGATGAAATATTGTCAATTATTAAAAAAAGGATGCTTTCATCAGGATTAAATATAAATTCTGGAATAGAAATTTTTTTAACAGGAGATGGATCTCATTTATCTAATATTGATAAATATTTTTCAATTTTTTTTGGAACAGATATAAAAAAACTAGATAAAAATTTTAATGATTATGAACAAAATTTTAATTCTTGCTTCGGTGCGCTTAAGATAATTCAAGAAGGGTGGGAAACAGAAGCGTTACCAAAAAAAATTACTAAGAAATCATACAAAATAGGCTTTTTTGCTAAAATATTTGGCCTTAAAGAATAAAAAATTAACAGTATTTTTTTGTAATATAAGTTGTCTTCCAAGATTTTTAGTCATTTTGTATATTTATTTTATATCAATGAAACTACAAAAAACCATTAAAGAACCAATCGAATTTGAAGGCGTGGGTTTACATAATGGTATTAACGTAAAGGTTTGTCTAAAGCCAGCTGAAGCAAACTCAGGAATTGTATTTAAAAGAGTTGATGTAGAGGATTCCAAAAGCATTATTAAAGCTACTTACGATAATGTAAGTTCAGCGATACTTTGTACAAAGATTGAAAATTCACAAGGCGTTTCTATTTCTACCATAGAGCACTTAATGGCGGCTTTTTACATCGAAGGTATTGATAATGTGTTAGTTGAAATTAATGCACCAGAAGTTCCAATTATGGATGGGTCAGCTTTTGACTTTGTGGAAGCAATAAGATCATTTGGCGCACAAGAACAAAAAAATTCAAAAAAAATTATTAAAGTACTTAAAAAAGTCGAAATAAATGACGGAAGTAAATCAGTTTCCATAGAACCTTGCGAAGAAGACTTAATAATTGATTTTGAAATAGTTTACAATAACCCCTTAATAAGAACTAGAAAAAAAGAATTCAAATTAAGCAATGGAGATTTAACATCTATATATAACTCAAGAACATTTTGTTTATACGAAGATATAGAAAAAATAAGAAGTTATGGGCTTGCAAAAGGTGGATCATTAGAAAATGCAATTGTAGTAAAAGAAAATAAAATTCTTAATGACGATGGCTTGAGAAATAAAGATGAGTTTATTAGTCATAAAATATTAGATTGTTTAGGTGACTTAATGCTTTCTGGCTACTCAATATATGGACACATTAAAACATCCCAGGGAGGACACCATCTTACGAATCTTTTGCTAAGAAAGTTTTTATCAGATAAGTCTAATTGGACGTTCGAAATTAATGAAGAAAATCAGGAAAATCAAGAAAAACAGAAAGATAGTGCCTACCAAAGACCTATTGCTGTGAATGTTTAAAATAAACGTCAACCAAGTAAATTGTAAAAATTAAATATTTTGTTAAAATAGATTTTATCCAAATGCTAAAATCTTACTTAATTATTATATTCTCTGTATTTCTATTTTATTCATGTTCAAAAAATAAAGTAGAAAAAGTTCAATCAGAAATCAACGAAGAAGAAGTGGTAATTTCTATTTATGCTGAAGCAGTAGAAGCTCTTATAAAAGGAGATGCTTTTTATGCAGGAAAAAAGTTTAAAGAAGCTGAAAACTTATTGCCTCAAAGTGAGTGGGCAGCAAAAGCAAGTTTAATGGAAAGTTACTCACACTATTCAAGAAATGCATATTCTAAAAGTATTTTTAGTTTAGAGAGACACGTAAAAAATTATCCAGCAGATATAAATGTACCATACGCACATTACTTAATGGCAATGTGTTATTATGAGCAAATACTAGATGAAAAAAAAGATTTAAAACCATTATTATACTCAAAGGAAAAATTTGAGTTTATAATAGAAAATTACCCAGAGAGCGATTATGCAACTGATGCTAGATTTAAAAGAGATTTAATAATAGACCAGCTGGCAGCAAAAGAAATGTCTATAGCTAGATTTTATATGAAAACTGAAAAGTGGATACCCGCTCTTAATAGACTAAAGATTGTTGTTGAAGATTATGAAAGAACTGTATTTGTTGAAGAAGCTTTACATCGCTTAGTTGAAGTGAACTATAAATTAGGATTAGTAGAAGAAGCAAAGCAGGCAGCTGCAATATTAGGATATAACTACGAATCAGGAGAATGGTATGAAAGAAGTTATAAAATTTTTAATAAAAAATACAAAACAAAGAAAATAAAAAAAGAGAAGGAAATGGGTTTGATAAGACGAAAAATAAAAGGTTTATTTGAGTAAAATAAATGCCAAAAAAAGAATTAGAGAAAATTTATTTAAAAAAAATAAATCAACTTACAAAGTATGATGAAGCTTATTTCAAAAAAGATAAACCAATCGTATCAGACAAAGATTATGATTATTTAAAGCAGGAAATAATCAAGCTTGAAAAAAAATATAGTCATTTAGCAAATGAAAAATCACCTAGTAAAAAAATTGGTTTTCCACCGTCAAATAAATTTAAAAAAACTAAACATTTAAGACCTATGCTTTCATTATCTAATGCTTTTCAAAAAGATGATATGAAAGATTTTTTAAATAAAATAAGCAATTTTTTAAATACTAAGAATAAAAATATTGAACTCACATCTGAGCCTAAAATTGATGGTATATCGGCAACATTAATTTATGAAAAAGGTTTATTAACAAAAGGTCTTTCAAGGGGTGATGGAGTTACAGGTGAAGATATACTTAAAAACCTAATGACAATAAAAGGTATACCGAAAAAAATATTAGATAAAAATATACCAAGAGTTCTTGAGGTAAGAGGAGAGGTTTACATAGGAAAAGAAGATTTTCATAAAATCAAAAATGATTTTGCTAATCCAAGAAATGCTGCAGGTGGATCATTAAGACAAAAAGATTCAACGCAAACAGCAAAAATTCCTTTAAAATATTTTGCATATGGATTTGGAGTTATTGATCCAATGTTATTTAAAACACAATCAGAATTTATAAGTAAAATTAATAAATGGGGTTTTTGTACCAACCCAAACAATAAAGTGCTCAATGGATTAGATGAAATTGAAAACCATCACAAACTAATCGATGAAAAAAGGTCTTCATTAGATTATGATATTGATGGATTAGTTTACAAAGTTAATAATTTAGAGCTACAATATAGATTAGGAAACACATCAAATTCACCAAGATGGGCTATAGCTTATAAATTTTCATCAGAAAAAGCTGTAACAAAAGTTAGAGATATAGTTATTCAGGTAGGGAGGACGGGCGCAATAACACCAGTTGCAAAAGTTGAGCCAGTAACAGTAGGGGGCGTTGTTGTTTCTAATGCCACACTACATAATGAAGATGAAATTAATAGAAAAGATATTCGTATTGGGGACACAATTACTATTCAAAGAGCTGGTGATGTTATACCACAAGTTGTTTCTGTAGATTTATCTAAAAGAAAAAAAGATAGTATAAAATATAATTTTCCAGAAAAATGTTTGTGTGGAGCCAAAACAAAAAAAGAAATTAGCACATCAACGAACAAAGAAGATGCAGTTAGACGTTGTTTAAGAGGATATGATTGTAGTTTTACAGCAAGAGAAAAATTAAAACATATTGTCTCAAAAGAAGCATTTAATATTGAAGGCTTTGGAAAAAAAGTCATTGATCAATTTTGGGACCTAAAGATTATTAGAATACCATCAGATTTATTTGGATTAAATTATGATAAAATTAATAACTTAGAAGGATGGGCTGATTTATCTGTAAAAAATTTAAAAATAGCGATAAATAAAGCAAAAATTATATCTCTAAATAGATTTATTTATTCTATAGGTATCAGACATATAGGTCAGGAAAACGCTAAGATTTTATCTAATTTTTTTCAATCTATAGATAAGTTTAGTAGTTTATTTTACCAATCAAAAAGAAAAGAAATTTTAAGTAATCTTGGAAATCTTGATGGGATAGGTAGCACCCAAATTCAATCAATTGAGAATTTTTTTTCTACCTCAAAAAATATTGAAGTAGTTCAATCTTTAGTTAAATGTTTAAAGATAGAAGATTTTAAAAATTTAAATAAAAATGGAAAATTTGCTAATAAATGCATTATGTTTACCGGTGGTTTTGATAAAATTAGCAGATCAGAAGCTAAAGCTATAACCGAAGATAATGGTGGCAAGGTTTTAGGATCAATATCAAAAAAATTAGATATATTGGTAGTTGGTGGTTCCAAACCTACAAAAAAGAAAATTAACAAAGCTAAGGAGCTTAAAATTCAAATTATTAATGAAAAAGATTGGTATAAAATGCTAAATATTTGAACATGAAATTTTAAGATCTCTTAATTCAGATTTATTCATAAATTTTTTTAAATTATTAAAAACTTTAAAATGATAACTATTTAACCATTTAACTTCTTCATTATTTAACATTTTTTTCTCAACTAAAGACTTATCTATAGGAGCCAATGTTAGATCTTCAAATTTGTAAAATTGACCTTTTTTTTTAACAGTTATTAAATTTTCTATTCTAATTCCAAATTTTCCATTTTCATAATAGCCAGGCTCATTAGATATAATCATTCCTTCTTTTAATTTTACTTTATTGCCACTTGATAATGCTTGAGGACCCTCATGGACATTCAGAAAATATCCAACACCGTGTCCAGTACCATGAGCATAATCTAAATTAATTTCTTTAAGATATTTTCTTGCAACAAAGTCTATTTCTGATCCATTTGTATTTTTATTTATTTTATAGTTAGTCACAGCAATATGACCCTTCAAAACTCTTGTAAAAATATTTTTCACACGCACTTTATTATTTTCTAGAGAAATAGTTCGTGTAACATCAGTAGTACCAAAGTTGTATTGTCCCCCCGAATCTATTAAATACAAATCTCCCTTCTTTAATATTCTGTTACTCTTTTTATTTGCTTTATAGTGAATAATAGCTCCATTAGGACCAGATCCAGATATAGTTGGGAAACTTAAAAATTTGAATGTTTTATTAATTTTTCTTAACTTGAATAATTTTTCTGCAGCATTTATTTCACTAATATTTTTATTTTTAAAATTATTTTTAACCCAAAATAAAAACTTAGTTAAAGCGGCTCCATCATATATATGTGTTTTAATGGTATTTTTAATTTCTGTTTTATTCTTTATAGATTTAAGTTGATAGATTGGATCTTGTTTCTCAAAAATAACATTATTTTTTTTAATAATATTTTTAAAAAAAATAGAACATGAAGAAATATCAATTTGGATTTTTTTATTTTTTATTTTTGAAAGAAACTGATTAATATATCTAATATTTAGTACAGTTATATTTTTTAATTTTTTTTCTAAATTTTTATCAATTTTTTTTAAGTCACAAAAGAAATAAATTTTACTTTTATCAGTAATTATTAAATAGCTGTTGGGAATAGGAGTAAATTCAGAATCCCTCCCTCTTAAATTTAAGACCCAAGCCACATTTTCTGAAGCTGTTATAAATTGTAAATTTAACCTATTTTTATTTAACAGCTTTAGAAGTGTTTTGGATTTATTTTTTGAGGTCTCCCCAGAATCTTTATCACTTAATTTATAAAATTTATTCAAATTTTCTATATTTCTTTTCTTCCAAATTTTATTAATTAAGTTTTCATTTAAAGGTATTAATTTGCAGCTACATTTTTTAAAAAAACGAGATAACATTACTTCAGTGTGTAGTTTTGGATCAAAGCCAATAGAAATTTTTTTATTTTTTAATATATCTAAAGGTAACTTTTTAGGTATAGTTATAATATCAAATTCTTTTCCACTTTGGATTTTGGCTTGTAGTGTATAGCGGCCATCAATAAATAAATAATTTTTATTTTTTAATATTAATGCAAAGCCATATGATCCAGAAAAATTACTTATAAATTTCAAATTATCTTTACTTTCTGGAATATATTCATTAAAAAACTCATCATTTTTTGGAATAAAATACCCATCAATTTTGCATTTACTAAATAATTTTTTAAGTTCTTTTAATTTTGTCATTTAATTATTTTTAGTTTTTTTTGGAGCCTTGCATAACCCGGGCTTCTTATACCTTCACTATATTTTGTGTCCTGATTAAAAAAGAAATCTTCTTTATTTTGTTCGTTTACTACATTTTTTTTGATATTTTCTTCAGGAAGTTCATCAATAAATCTTGAAGCCAAAGAATTTACCCAATCGCCTCTATACATTCTATTTTCGACAAAAGATATGAACGACTCTTTTTTTGCACGTGTTAAACCTACATAGGCAAGGCGCCTCTCTTCCTCTAAAGCTAAGTCACCTTTTTCTTCCAATGATTTTTGGTGCGGGAACAAGCCCTCCTCCCATCCAGGTAAAAAAACTACATCAAATTCTAATCCTTTTGAACCATGCATAGTCATTAAATTAACTTTTTCTCCATCCCAATCCTGATCTATTGAAGTTGCTAAAGCCACGTGTTCTAGAAAACCTTGCAAGTTATCAAAATCTTGCATACCTCTAATTAATTCTTTTAAATTTTCTAATCTACCTTCACTTTCTAAATCTTTCTTATCTTTTAACATCTTTGAATAACCAGATTCATCAAGTATAATTTCCATTAACTCATAATGTTTTTTTTCTTTTTGATCCAATCTCCATTTTTTAAAAAAACTCAACATTTTAACTAATCCTATTTTAGCTTTTGGTTTAATTAAATTTAACTGGAGTAAATCAACCACAGAGTCTTCTAGGCATATTTTTTTGCTTCTACCATGGTCGTGAAGTTGCTTTACGGTACTATCACCAATAGCTCTTTTTGGAGTATTAATAATTCTTTCGAAAGCTAAATCATCTTTTTTTTGATTTACTATTCTTAAAAATGCTACACTATCCTTAATTTCTGCTCTTTCATAAAATTTTGTTCCACCAATCACGCGATATCCCATTCCAATTTTTAAAAATCTTTCTTCAAATTCTCTTGTTTGAAAAATTGCTCTGACTAAAATAGATACATTATTTAAAGAATATTTTTTTTTTAGTTTTTGTTCTATTATGTCACTTACCCCAGTTGCCTCATCTCTTCCGTTTTTGTAGCATGTTAAATTAACAGGATCACCATCCTTACTATCTGTCCATAATTTTTTTCCTAATCTATCACTATTTTTTGAAATCAATCCGGAAGCTGCACTTAATATATTTTGAGTAGACCTATAATTTTGCTCTAATTTTATAACTTTGGTATTTTTATAGGTTTTACTAAAATCTAAAAAGTTTCTTATTTCAGCTCCTCTCCAACTATAGATTGATTGATCGTCATCACCGACACAACAAATATTATTTGTTTTTTCAGCTAATAAGTTTAGCCATTTGCTCTGAATATAGTTCGAGTCTTGGTACTCATCGACAAGTATATATTTAAAATTATTGGAATAAAGTTCTAATATATCTTTATTTTTTTCAAACATGTCCACACAAAGTAATATTAAATCTCCAAAGTCACAGGAATTTAAAATTTTCAGTCTCTCTTGATAGTATCTATAAACATTAGATATAGTCTTTTCTAAAGGAACGCCTTTTTTAATATTTACATCTTCAGGCAACAAACCTTTATTTTTCCATTGGTTAATAAATGATAATATCCACTTTGGTGATATTTTTTTTACATCAATATTTTCAGCCTTACATATATTTTTTATTAATCTTAGCTGATCTTCCTGATCGATGATTGTAAATCTTGAATTAAGACCAACGGCTTCAGCGTGTCTTCTTAACAGCTTAGCACATACAGAGTGGAACGTTCCAAGCCAAGGTAGTGATGATATTTTTTCACCTAAAGCATTTATAATTCTACTTTGCATTTCTTTAGCAGCTTTATTAGTAAATGTGACACATAAGATTTGGTTAGGCCAAGCCTTTTTTTCCTTAATAATATGCGCAACTCTAGTTGTTAAAACTTTAGTTTTTCCTGATCCTGCGCCAGCCACGACCAAGCAAGGACCATCTGGATTTATTATTGCTTCTTTTTGATTATTGTTTAGGTTGCTTAAATAGTTTTTTTTGGTAATTTCCATTAAATTAATATTTACAATGTTAAGTTGAAATAAACTAAAATAAACAAAATAAATGAAATATACTAATTTTAAAAGATATAAGTTCTCCACAGTTAAAAGATATATTAATGAGCAAATATATAATATTTTGAATATTTATAGGGTGATTTCTATATATATAAAAAAATTCGAGTATTTACGATTGTATAAGCGCATAGATATTAGAAAATTCAATTTTGCAAGATTATTTCAAAATATAAATCTTAAAAATTACAAATCATTACCATTATTTTTAATTTTTTTTGGTGCAATTTGGGCAATTTTGTTTATTAGCATCCCTCTGTTTTATAACTATAGTCAGTTAGAAATTGAAAATTTAGTATGCAAGAACAAAAATATCAAATGTACAATTGATGGAAAATATAATTATAGCTTGTTTCCTTCACCAAGAATAAATATTAAAGATTTAAAAATAAGAGAAGCAAACGAAAGTAAAAAGAATTTTATCAGTGTGAACAATGCCTCAATCACACTATCTTTAAAGAATTTACTGAAAAAAGAAAAACAAACTTTTAAAGAAATAATATTAAATAATTTTAATATTAATTTTGAATTAAACAAAATAAATAATTATAAAAATATACTGTCAGAAAAGAAAAATTTATTACCTATAAAATGGGAAAAAGGTAAAATTATATTCTCAGAAAAAGGAAATTATGTTGCTACTATTGATAATATAAATGCAGATTTTATTTTAGAAAAAAATTATAAAAATATTGATATAAAAGGAAATTTTTTAGAGCATAGCCTTTATTTCTTGCTCACTCAAGAATTGATAGAAAAAAAACCATTTACAAAATTAATTTTCAAAATACCAAGCTTAAATTTAGTTACTGAAATTGATACAAATAATTTAAATGATGAAAATGGAATAAAAAATGGAAAATTTTTATTTAAAAAGGATAAAAATAATTTTTCAGGCATTTTTGACTATAAAAACAAAAAAATAAACATAGTTAAATCAAATTTGAGAAACTATTTTCTTGATGGAAAGATAAATGGATCAGTTGTAATTAAACCTTATTTTAACTTTGATTTAAATGTTGATTTAAATAGTTTAAATCTTACAAAAGTGCATAATTACATTTTGTCTTTAGACGAAATACAAAAAAAAAATATATTTAAAATAAATAATAAAATAAATGGAATTTTAAATATAACTTCGAATAAGGTTTATTCAAAAAACAATTTAGTTAAATCATTTGAATCTCGTCTAAAAATAAATAATAATAATATTTTAATCAATCAGCTTTTACTTACTTTAGGAAAGTATGGTGCTGCAGATATATTGGGTTCAATTAATAATGATAAAAAATTTACAAATTTTAAATTTGAAAGTAATATATTTGTAGATAATGAGAAGAAATTTTTATCTAAATTTGGAGTTTATAATAAAAAAGATACGCCATCTAGTTACTTCGTAAATGGTAACATAGATTTGATAAATTTTAAGAGCAGTTTTTATGAAATATCTGGCAATGAAAAGTACGCGAGTAGTGACGTTGATTTTATTGAAGAGCAATTCAACGATATAATGTTACTAAGTGATTATGAAAGTTTATTTAATTTTCAGAAATTTCAAGAATTTGTTAAAATAATAACTTCGGAAGAAAATTAATTTAACTTGGTTTAATCATTTTTTTTGGATCTACAAATTTTTCATAATCTTTAAGTGTTATTAATCCAGATTTTATTGCTTCGTGTTTTAATGTAGTTCCGTTTTTGTGAGCTTTTTTTGCAATCATCGCAGCATTATCGTAACCAATTTTTGGTGTTAATGCCGTTACAAGCATCAATGAATTATCTAAATTTTCTTTTATCTTAACTTTGTTAGCTTTAAGATCTTTGATGCAATATTTTGCAAAACTTTTTGATGCGTCTGACATTATATGAATTGATTGTAAAATATTATGAATAATTAATGGTTTAAAAACATTTAATTCAAAATGACCATGAGAGCCAGCCATTGTAATACCATTATGATTTCCAATAACTTTTACGCACACCATCGTTACAGCTTCTGACTGAGTTGGATTTATCTTTCCTGGCATAATTGATGAGCCAGGCTCATTTTCTGGCAAAATAAGTTCTCCATATCCTGCTCTTGGACCGGATCCTAAAAATCTAATATCATTTGCAATCTTCATCAAACAAACAGCCGTAGTATTCATTGTTCCAGAGAAATTAACTATAGAATCATGAGACGCAAGCGCTGCAAACTTATTTTCCGCAGGTTTAAAGGGAAGCTTAGTAATTTTTCTTATTTCAGAAACTATTTTTTTATCAAAGCCTTTTTTCGTATTCATACCAGTGCCAACAGCAGTACCACCCTGAGCTAAGAAATATATTTCCAGCAAAGCAATTTCTATTCTATTTATACATTTACTTAACTGTGAATGATAACCTGAAAACTCTTGCCCTAAAGTAATAGGAGTCGCATCCTGAAGATGAGTTCTACCAACTTTTATGATTTTACTAAATTCATTAACTTTTTTTTTTAATTCTGAATTTAACAATTTAAGAGATGGTAATAGTTTTCCAGTAGCTCTTATAGCTATCGCTATATGCATAGCTGATGGAAATACATCATTTGTAGATTGAGATTTATTTACATGGTCATTAGGATGAACTGGTTTTTTGCTACCTAGTTTACCACCAAGAATTTGTATAGCTCTATTAGCTATTACCTCATTAACATTCATATTGGTTTGCGTACCAGATCCTGTTTGCCAAACTTTAAGAGGAAAATGCTCATCAAGCTTTCCTGATATAATCTCATCTGCAGCTTTGATAATTGCTTTACTAATCTTTTTATCAATTTCATTATTTTTTGCATGAACTTTAGCTGCTGCTTTTTTTATAATTGCAATTGACTTAATTACAATTGGCCTTACCAAAAAATCACCAATATCAAAATATTTATTTGACCTTTCAGTGCTTGCTCCCCAGTATTTGTCTGATGGAACCTTTATTTTACCAAGACTATCAAATTCAAATCTAAATTTCATATACTTGATAATAACCATAAAATTAGCGAAACTATGGCAAGAATAATTATTAAAATTCGCACACCAAATAAGTATTTCGTAATTTCAGGAGATTTAGATGTTTTTTTCCAATTTCCAGCACCCCAAGAAATAACAAAATAAAAAGTTAATAACAGAGCGAATATAATTAAAAGAATTTCAATTTTTTCAAACATTAATTTATTTCCATATTTTACTTTATTTGATATACAGGTTCTAAGCAAAATCTATAGTATTTATTTAAAATTAAATACACTTTGTAAGAGTTACTTCAAATTAACATAGAAATATAATGAAAAAGTTTGATGTTTGTATAATAGGAGGGGCTGGTCATATAGGTTTACCTCTGGGGATTTTAATATCTTCAAAAAATAAAAGAGTCGTGCTTTATGATAAAAATATAGAAGTAATCAATAAAATTAATAAAGGGATTATGCCATTCTTGGAAATAGGGGCAACAAAACTTTTATTAAAAAATAAAAAGAAAATTTTTGCAACAGGCGATATTAAATATGTTCAAAGTGCTAAAGTAGTTATAGTTTGTATAGGAACTCCCGTTACAACAAATTTAAAGCCAAACTTAAAGTTTTTTTTTCAACTATTTAAAGAATTAAAAAGTTACATAAAAAAAGATCAAACAATAATAATTAGAAGTTCAATATATCCAGGAACATGTGAAAAGATTTTTAATATTCTTGGTAAAGGTTTTAAAAATATATCATATTGTCCAGAAAGAGTTGTTCAAGGTAAATCGATAGAAGAATTGCCCAAGCTTCCGCAGATAGTTTCAGGTTATTCTAAAAAATCTATATTAGTTTCAAAAAATCTATTTAAACTAATTTGCAAAAAAATAATTATTACAAGTGTTCTGGAAGCTGAACTAGTTAAATTATTTTCAAATGCATGGAGATATATAAATTTTTCTGTGTCAAATGAATTTCTTATGATCTGTGAAAATCTGAATATAAACTTTAGTAAATTAAGAAAAACAATGATTGATGGCTATGAAAGAAATAGAGATATACCTTTAGCAGGTTTTGCAGCTGGTCCATGTTTATTTAAGGATACGGTACAACTATCCGCTTTTTTAAAAAATAATTTTACTTTAGGTAAAGCGGCGACATCTATTAATGAAAATTTACCAAACTTTTTATTAAAAAAATTAAAAGAAAAATACCGTTTAAAACTTAAATATAAAACAGTTGGTATACTTGGATTAGCATTTAAGGCAGAAATAGATGATGATAGAGACTCATTATCAATTAAATTAATTGAAATATTAAAAAGAAATAAGATAAAATTAGTTATTTCTGATGAATATATTAAGCACCCCCAAGGTGTAACAAAGGAAAAACTTACAAAATTAGCTGACATAATTATTATTGCAACTCCACATAAGGCATATAAAAAAATGAAATTTCCCAAAAATAAAGAAGTTATTGACACATGGGGTTTAATTGAAAGATAAAGTATTGTTAATTGGGGGCAGCGGTAACTTAGGATCAGCATTAAAAAAATCAAAACTTTTCAAAAAAATTGATTCCCCTAAAAAAGATAATTTAAATCTTCTTAATGAATCCTCCGTTAAAAAGTTTCTTAATAAAAAATACTCAATTATTATTAATTGTGCTGCTATGGCAAGAATGACGGAATGTGAAAAAAAACCTAATAAAGCTTTTCAAGCTAATGTAATGGGGACATTAAACTTAGTTAAAGCAATCAATAAGTATAAAAAAAACATTAGATTGATTCATATTTCTTCTGATGCAGTTTATCCCTCAACCAATGGCAATTATTCTGAAAAAAGTATTTTAAAACCATATAATTTTTATGGCTGGACGAAACTTTGCTCCGAACTTATAGTAAAAAAGTTGAAAAATTATGTTGTTATAAGAACACGTTTTTTTAATAAAAACAATATAAGGTTTGATACTGCAGCCACTGATATCTTTACTTCTATGATTGAAGTTAAAGATTTAGCAAAAGAGATTAGAAAGATTAGTTTAAAAAATTTTATTGGGGTTGTTAATATTGGAAATAAAAAAAAATCTGATTTTGATAATTACAAAAAATATAGTAAAAAAATAAAACCATGTTTAAGAAAAGATATTACAAAGCACTTAAGTTTTAAAATTGCTAAAGATGCATCTATGAATTTAAGTCTTTTAAAAAAATTGAAAAATAAATGATAGATAAAGTTCCTTTAGAAATTGCTATTCCAATTTATAACGAAGGGGAAAAAGTTATAAAGTTGCTGGAAAAATTTCAAAATGTAATTAAAACTAAATTTAGGGTTTTGTTATGTTATGATGACGAAAACGACAATATTTTTCATTACACTGACAATTTAAAAAAATTTGATTTTGAAGTTGTATTAGTAAAAAACTTGGAGAAGGGACCATGTTCGGCTATCAAGCAAGGACTTTATTATGGTGATTCAGATTGTGTAATTGTATATCCAGCTGATGATTTTTTAAATATTAGCATTATTGATCAAATGTATTTATCTTTTAAAAAAAATAACGATATTGTCGTTGCCAGTCGTTTTATAAAAGGAGGCTCTATGATTGGGTGTCCTTTAATTAAATCAATTCTAGTTAGAGTTGCTTCTTCAAGCTTATATATTCTTTCTAGTATACCAGTTAGAGATGCTAGCAATGGATTCAGGTTATTTTCAAGAAAATTATTAAATACAATAACAATAGAATCCAAAGTAGGTTTTGCATATTCATTAGAATTGCTTACAAAATGCAATAGGTTAAAACTTAATATATCTGAAGTTCCAGCACAATGGGAAGAAAGAAGTGAGGGGTCTAGTAGATTTAAAATTTTTAAATGGTTGCCAGAATATTTAAAATGGTATTTTTATGGTTTATGCACCACATGGCTAAAAAAAGGTCCACAAGATGTATAAAAAAAGATATAAATTTTTAAATTAACATGAAAAAAAAGTCCTTTTTAGTAACAGGTGGCACAGGCTTCATTGGAGCCTCAATCACAAAACATTTAATTAATTCTAATTATAAAGTTTCAGTATTTGATAACAATTCAAGAGGGAAGCTAGGAAGACTATCAGATGTCAAAAATAAGTTTTCTTTCATAAAAGGAGATATTAGAAATGCAAAAAAAGTTTCTAAGGCTTTCAAAAATAAAGATGCAGTAATTCATTTAGCATATGTAAATGGAACAGAATTTTTTTATAAAAAGCCTGTTGAAATTTTGGATATTGCAGTTAAAGGAATAATTAATGTTATTGATTCGTGTATTAAAAACAATATTAAAGAATTGTATTTAGCTTCAAGCTCAGAGGTTTATCAGACACCAAACAAAGTTCCAACAAAAGAAGATGAAATGTTAAAAATTCCAGATGTTTACAATCCAAGATATTCATATGGCGGAGGTAAGATTATTTCAGAATTATTAGGTATTCACTATGGAAAAAAATATTTTAATAAACTTGTTATATTTAGACCACATAATGTCTATGGATTTGATATGGGAAATGAACATGTAATTCCACAATTTATTAATAGAATGAAAGGAATTAGCAAAAAAAATAAAAATTTTTACATTTTAGGTAGCGGAAAAGAAATTAGATCTTTTATTCATATAAAAGATTTTACCGACGCTTTTGGTCTAATTCTAAGAAAAGGTAAACATCTAGAAATATATAATATTGGAACTACAGAAAAAATTGAAATATCAAAATTAGCTCTACAAGTTTCAAAATTAATGAATAAAAAAATAATTATTAAAAATAAAACAATTGCCAAAGGAAGTACTAAAGTGAGATGTCCAGATATATCTAAATTAAAAAAATTAGGCTTTATTAAAAAAGTTTCATTGACAGTAGGCTTAAAGCAGGTAATTAATAGCCACCAGAATATTAAAAAAAAATGAAAAACATTTCATCAAAACCTGTATTAAAATGTCAGATATCCAATTCTTCAAAACTTAAATCCATTGTTTTTTTAGGTTATTTGCCACCAGTAAATACTTTGAGAAAAATTAATGAAGTGCCCGTTGAAGAAAAATCATTTCCGGCGGAGCTACTTTATTGCCCGAAGTCTCAACTTGCTCAATTGGGATTGGTTGTAGATAAAAAAATTTTGTTTCCATATGAATATCCTTATACTAGCAGCACCACCAAGGTTTTAAGAGAAAATTTTAAAGATTTATATAAAGAGATAATAAATAACTATCCATTGGGTCAAAAAGATCTAGTCATTGATATTGGTTCAAACGATGGAAATCTTTTATCTAATTTTAAAAATAATCATAGAGTTCTTGGTGTTACCCCAGAAAAAATTGGTAAGCTCGCTATTAAGAAGGGTATTGATACACTTATTAGATACTATGATGAAAAAACGGTAAATAGTATTTTAAAAAAATATGGTAAAGCTAAAATTATTACTGCAACAAATGTGTTTGCACATATTGATAATATTAATAAAATTATAAAATTAATATTAAAAAATCTTAAAAATGATGGAATATTTGTTTCAGAATCACATTATCTTTTACCATTAATAAAAACTGTTCAGTACGACACAATTTACCACGAGCACCTAAGATATTATTCTCTTAACAGTTTAAATTATCTTTTCAAAAAACATGGATTAGAAATTATTCATACAAAAGCAATACCAACTCATGGTGGATCAATTAGGGTATATGCAGCAAGGAAAGGTTATTTTAAAACTAAATCTTCAGTAAAAAAACAATTTAATTTAGAAAGAAAACATTTGAATTGGAAAAAATTCATGGAGTTTAGAAAAAATACAGTTAATTCAAAAATTAAACTTTATAAGTTGCTAGACTCAATTAGATCGAAAAATAAGTTAATTTATGGTATTGGGGCACCATCAAGGGCATCAACTTTGATAAATTATGTTGGATTAGATAAGGATATAATAAATTGTGTTTTAGAAATAAAAGGGTCATATAAAATCAATCATTACATACCTGGAACTAAAATACCAATTTTAGAAGAAAGTAAACTTTTTAAAGACAAGCCTGAGTATGTAATTTTATTCTCGTGGCACATAGCCAACGAGTTGAAAAAAAATTTAAAAAAAAAGGGTTATAGAGGTAAGTTTATTATACCCTTGCCGAATCCAAGAATTGAAAATTAAATTAAAAAATAATATTAAAAATTTTGGTTGCGGGAGCAGGATTTGAACCTCTTACCTTCAGGTTATGAGCCTGACGCATGTACCTTTCTGCCTGACCCATTGATCTAATTAACGCTTAACTTTCTAACTTTCTTGGCACAATTAATAATATGCAATCATACCATTTGTTCGAATCCAACGTCAAGTGTGCCTATTAGTGTGCCAGCGGCTCACGTGAAATAAATCTCAGATATTGTGCCAGCATTTGCAACTACAGGATTCATTGTGGCACATAAACTGCTCATCATACCGCTTTGCGGTACGCTTCGCTGTGTCGTGAATAGTAACCGCTCAGCAGACAGCTTTGCTGTCCGCTTCGCGGGGTTCCTCCAATAGAGGTACCAGTCACGTTTAGAAATTTGCAAAGTTCTTTTAAGGTTAAGTACCTAGCCCAGTTTTAACTTCAATAGTCTTACCCTTTATACTCGGTGATGAATCCTTAATGACTACAAATACTTTCTAAAAAAATTATAAAATTTTCCAGTGAAATCAACCTTTATACTTGCACAGACTCAACAATAATTTTGGTGTAGGATTTAGGGATCATGAAGAAAGCGATAGCGATCATAGTTCTGGGTTTGTTATTATGAACGCATTAATTGATTGGCATAAAAAATATATAGAATGGTGGAAGAAAAAATTAAAAATTTCTAATTATGGAATTGTTTGGATATCTTTTATTAAGGGATTGATTATTGGTTTATTGATTTATCATTTTTTTATCAAATAATGAAAAAACTTTTAGCGATCGTGGTTCTGGGTTTGTTGTTAAGCAGCAACGCTTATGCAGCTGACGCAATGTGTATAATTTATAGAGTTAATTGTTCCTCAGCTGATTATGAAAAATTGAGTACACGAGATAAAATCGAAAGGTTAGAACAAGAAAAAAGAGAGCTCGAAGGAGAATTGCAAAGAAAAAAAATAAATAACTATTAAAAATCATCTTCGAGTGTGCCTATAGTGTGCCAGAAAAAACTTTTACAGGTAGGTCAAATTAAAAAAGTGTTGGTGTGATTGGTTGCGGGGAGAGGATTTGAACCTCTGACCTTCAGGTTATGAGCCTGACGAGCTACCAGACTGCTCCACCCCGCGATAAA
>Ga0114999_10003332_pt1 | contig 20234 bp, 18 predicted proteins | sample ArcticOcean_MG_C_3_FD_89820 | JGI IMG/M metagenome (GOLD analysis project Ga0114999, IMG submission 89820) | Marine microbial communities from western Arctic Ocean - ArcticOcean_MG_CB8_126 | ecosystem: Environmental > Aquatic > Marine > Oceanic | place: Arctic Ocean: Canada Basin | collected...
CGGTCTTCCGTCGACAGGTGAAGCAGCGTCGTCGAGTAGACCCAAACCAGGGTGCCCCCGGCGTGTCCGACAACCATGGTGAGCGCGGCCATACCTAGCGAATAGACCTGGCTGAAGGCCATGTATGACAAACCGGCGGATACGTATCCGGCCAAGATCGCCCACCGCATCCGAGCGCGGCTCCCGCCAACGATGGGGCCCACGAGCAACGGCCCAAGCAGCGAGCCGACGCCCTGGAACACCAAGAGCAGGCTCATGCCGAGAGCGGTCTGACCGTCGACCGCGAACTCACGGCTGCCGATGACGCTGACTAGCACCAAGCGCGCTCCGAGGATGCCCAGCCCAAACTTCAGGGTCAACAGCGAAGCGAGTTTCAAGTCACGGGCGACGTACCGGAAGCCCTCGACAATCGGACCGAAGCCGAGAATCTCGTGCCAGCGCAGCCGACTGTCGGGATCGACATGGGTTTCGCGCACGTGCATGCGATAGATGAACCACGCCGACAACAGGAACGAACTGGAGTTCAGCAAGAATACGGTCTGACGGCCGAACCAAGCTACGGCAAGGCCTCCGATGGCGGCGCCGGCCGTGACCGTCACGGACCAAGTGGTTGCCGACACGGCGTTCGCTGTTGCGATGTCCTCCTTGCTAACGACATTCGGAAGGATCGCGTTGCGCGCCGATTCAAAAAACGCCGCGGTAGACACTTCGAAAGCCAGCAACATGTAGAGGATCCAGATCCGGTCGCGCGTCCCGACCGTCAACATCCCGAGGACAACCGCCGCTCGCAGCAGATCGGTGATCAGCATCACGCGCCGTCGGCTCACGCGATCGTTCACTGCCCCGGCCGTCGGGCCGACCACAAACATCGGCAGAATCTGGAGTACCGCTGCTAGTGCAACGGTCTGAGCCGAGCCGGTGAGCTGCAGCAATAGATCGTAAATCGCTACGGAGTAGAACCAGTCACCCGTGCCGCTGACGAGCTGGGCGCACCATAGACGCCGAAACGGGACATTGCGGCGCAACAACCGAAAGTAGCTTGGTAGAGAGATGCCCCCGTTGTTATCCACTGCGAGGTCCGGTATGTGCGCTCACGAGAGGTGTCGGAGCCGAGTGGACTCAGGCGCGATAGAGGCCGGTTCGCTCCCGTACGAGGTCCATGGTTTGTTGCGCGATGGGCGCAACACGTTCGGCGCCTTCTTTGAGAATCTGCCGAATCGCGGTGCGGTCGGTCGTCAACTCTTCGTAGTTCTTCTGGATCGGCTCGAGATGGGAGACGACCATCTCGGTGACGGACTTTTTGAAATCGCCGTATCGCATGCCGGCGAATTTGTCCTTCATCTGATCGTCAGTCCAGCCTGAGAAGGCCTGAAAGATGTTCAGTAGATTCTGGACGCCCGCGCCCGGGTCCTCCATGTCAACACCGGGCTTGGAATCCGTAACAGCGCGGCCGATCAGCTTCTTGATGCGGTTCGGTGGGTCGAGCAAATTGATGGCGTGATTCGGGCCGGCCGCGGACTTGCTCATCTTCTCCGTCGGCTCATCGAGTCCCATGACTCGAGCGCCCACGGCGGGAAGCTTGGTTTCGGGAACAACAAATGTCTCGCCGTAGAGCGAATTAAAGCGCTGCGCGATGTCGCGTGTCAGCTCCAAGTGCTGTGCTTGGTCGTCGCCCACTGGGACGATGCCCGCCTGGTAGAGCAGAATGTCGGCCGCCATCAGCGTTGGATAGCAGAACAGCCCCGTTCCGAAGGACTCCGCATTCCCTGCTTTCGCCGTTTTCGCCTTGAACTGCGTCATGCGATTCAACCAGCCGAACGGCGTCACGCAGGTGAAGACCCACGCGAGTTCGACATGCGCCGGGACAGTTGACTGCACGAAGACGGAGGCGTGCTTCGGATCAATGCCGGCGGCCACGTAGAGGGCCGCTACATCTTCGATCTTCTTTTGTAGTTCCTTTGGTTCCTGGTAGACGGTGATCGCGTGATGGTCGACGATGCAGAAAATGGGCTCGTAGTCGTACTGCATCTGCGACCACGTTTTGAGGGCGCCCAGATAGTTGCCGATGTGCAGATTGCCTGTCGGCTGCATTCCAGAGAAGATTCGTTTTTTCATGAGGTGATGCGAGGCACGAAACCTCACATTCTACGGCGCGGCTTCTCAAGGCCACAAGCGCGGAACCTAATAAGGCAGCGCGGATCAGGCCGTTCTGAAGCTTTTTTACTCGGTAGAGGCGATGGTATAGTCTATGCAGAGTTAGGGTTCCGTAACATTCTCGATACCTGCGCGCCAGGCGCTTTCCATGGATTTCGATCAACTACATGGGTTCTTAGAGATCGTGCGCCTGAAGAGCTTTTCGAAGGCGGCGCGCTCGTGTTTCCGAACACAGCCGGCGATCAGCGCGCAGATCCGGCAGATGGAGCAGGAGCTCGATACCCAGCTCTTCGAGCGCTTCGGCAACCGCATATCCCTCACCGCCGCCGGCAAGCTGTTCGCCACCTACGCACAGAAGATTCTTGATACGAAACGCGAGGCGTTTGACTCCGTGAGGGAGTTAGAGCGCGTTCCCCGCGGCGAAGTGATGATCGCGGCCAACGAGGCCACCTGCGTCAATGTGCTGCCGCGCGTCTTCTCTAACTACAAGGGAAAGTTCCCTCACGTGCAGTTGCAAGTGATTCGTTCGTATGGCTCGACGATCGTTGACGCCGTGCTCGATAACTCGGTCGATTTCGGCATCACACATATGCCAGTGCGAGAGCGCCGATTGCAATCAGCGGAGATTCACTCCGACGAGATCCGGCTTCTGGTGCCGCCGGGCCACGAGTTGGCCGGTTTGCGGAGCGTCAGCGCGGAGCAGATCGTGAAGCATCAATTGCTGCTGCCGAAGAGTGGGCGCACCCGTAGCCGCATCAACGAATACCTCGATATCTACGACGACGAGATGGAGATCTCGATGGAGCTGGAGTCGAGCGAGATGATCAAGCAGTTCGTGATCGCCGGACTCGGAATCGGCTTCATGTCGGTGACCAACGCACAGAAGGACATTCGAAGCGGCGCGCTCGTGGCGGTCCCATTGGCGCCGCTGCCGATGATCCGCACCTTGGGATTGATCTATCGCAAAGATAAAGCACTCTCGCGCGCGGCGTTGGGCTTCATCGAAATTGTCAGCGAGTTCGCCGGAGTGCAACCCGTTTCCAAAGAGGCGGCACCACGCGGTCCACGAAAGGCTACGAAAGCGTCATGAACTGGGTTGTCAGGACATCCACCATCCACGTAGCGACGGCTAAGAAACAGGCGTCCTTCCAATCGGTTGACGAACTGCCGCGAGAACTAAAGCAGGAAATCAAGAAGGCCCTTGATGGGCCCGACACCGAGACGATCTATATCGCCAACCAGGCCGCTTACGAGCGTATCGGCGAACTGGTGCGGGAACAAGAAGAATCCAAACGCGAGCCCTACGAAGAGGAACACCACTCCCATCGGAAGCGCCTTGCGCTAGCCGCCTTGGGAGCGGCCCTATCGGCCGCGGCGCTCACCTGGATCGCACTCACCCTACTCGGTAAACAGTAAGCCCCGACAGTAGCTTCGGATAGAAGTCAGTCGACTTCTGGGGCATCACTCCGCCCGAGAAAGAGATCTGAGCGACTTTCTGCACGTCGACCGGGCGGAGCAGAAAAGCGACTTGCGCCGCGCCGGACCGAACTTCCTCAACCGCTTCCTCGAAACCGCGCACGTAGCTGATATTCTTCAGTTCGCGGACGTCTTCCGCCGAGATGCCCAGGGCTTTTGCAAGCAGCGACCGGTGCAATACCACGACGTCAAGACTTCTCTCTTGATCGCTTGCGTCGGCAAGCTCCGCTGCTAGTGCTTCCGGACGCCCCTTGAGTAGATAGTTCTTTGTAGCGTCTTGCAGGCTGACGCCGATGGCGCAGCGGCCTTCCGGCGCCGTGTCGAGCGCTTTGCGCAGTTCATCCGGGCTTGCAAACGATTCCGTTTCGAACCACTGCTCTGCTCGCTGGCGAAAGGCTTCGGCCGGGAATCCACCGAGGCCGCTCAACACGCGATGTGTCGCGAGGACGAGCAACCCGGACGCCCGCATGTTCACGAACGTCATCATCACGCGATCCGCGCCCGGGACACCGGCATTCTCCTCGGCGTACGCAAGCGATGTCTCATAGCGGTGATGGCCGTCGGCGATCAGGATTTTCTTGTCAGCCATCGCTGCTTGAATAGCGGTCGTGGTCGCCGGATCGTCGATCTTCCAAACACGGTGGCGAACATCGAAGTGGTCGGTGACGTCGATGATAGGGTCCGACTTAGCGGCATCGTCTAGACGCGCTTCCACCGACCTCTCCGGATCGTCGTACAGCATGAACAACTGCCCGAAGTGCGACTTCGTGTGTCGCGTGAGCTCAAGGCGATCGGCCTTCGGTCCCCGGTGCGTCAACTCGTGCGGGAAGATTACTCTCTTCTCGTACGGGACCGCCTCGGTCAATCCGATGAACCCCTGCCGAACCAGAACCTCACCCGTCTCGGGATGCTTGAACTCCTGGGTGTAGGGATAGAACGCGGGCGCTGTGTCCTGCGCCAGGATGCCGTCTCGAATCCATGAATCGAGGTATCCCGCAGCGCGTGTATAGACGTTGTTCGATTCGTCGTCGCCCGGCTTGCCGAGACCTTTGTTCAGACGAATGAAGTTGTAAGGGCTGGCGTCGTAGTAGCTCTGTTGCAGATCCGTCGGAATCTTGTCATACGGCTGCGTGACGAGATCGCCGATCGGACCCGCCTTTTCGGTGTAGCGGAAGGCAGAGAAGGGAAAGACGTTCGCCATCAAGAACTCCGGGTAAAATGCTCAAGTCGCTTGAGAAACGGCGCTGATGAAAATAGGCCGAGCGACGAGCATCCAACAAGAAAAGAATGGCGGGAGCGACGGGACTCGAACCCGCGGCCTCCGGCGTGACAGGCCGGCGTTCTAACCAACTGAACTACGCCCCCGAATTACTGGGAAACCAGGCGAGAAGACAAACTTTGCGGACTGTTGATGCGGCTTCCGGTCTCGCCCAGACCGTTGGAAGCAACGCTACGTCCAACAAGTTTGATGCTAGCACGGGCGCGAAAGGTGCGCAATCCAAGCCGGTTTTCCCGCACGGCGAAGGCATCCACCCAAACTGGCACTCCGAGCAGCAGGTGTGACCCTGCGCTGACCAACCGCCTGCCATCAGCGCCGGATGTCACCTCTCACCCTTGCGCTCCATGTTGTTACAGATCCCCACTTTCGGAGCAAACGACGCAACGGGTTTCCATTCGTCGCCCTCCCTGTGTTCTACCCAGTACGCGTCGCTCGATGTTTCCGAGCGCAGACGCCATCGGTCTTCTGCCTGAATCGGGTCGAACGGAATCGTCGGCTCCTCGCTGGTCACCTCACGAATATTCCACGAGCTGCCCCCGGTCTTTGTTTCGTAGAGTTCGAACGGATCGACGTCGGCATTCGTCCGCTCGATGATGAGAAAACCGTGGCGGGGGTCCTCGAAATCGAACTCCAGCACCATCCCGTTGCGGTTGTCCTCTTCCCACAGATAGCGATCAACCCAGCGCTTGCCGCCGTTGCGTGTCGAGAGCAGAAAGGGCACCGGAGACGAGTCAGCTTCCCACTGTTGGCCGCCGATCCAGCCGTGCTTCGCATCGACGGTGCGAAAAACCTCCAGGCTTCCACCGGGGATGCGGCCGAGAGGCTCGGTCCAAGTCTTCCCGCTGTCGTCACTGCTCAAGATCACCGACGAAACCGTGCCGGCATCAGCGTGTACATTGCCCATCACAAAGACTGTGTTGCCGAGCTCGCCGATCGCCACAAGCTCCATGACAAGGGAACAAGCCGTGACGTCATTGCACACGAGCCCGGCCCGAAGCAGGTCTTCCTCCCAGCATGCCAGCGGTAGGACGAGCGGCTCGCCCGAGAACGTGAGCCGCGTGATTTCGGGTTCCTCCTCGGCCTGACCGGGAAGAGTCACGGCCGACATCCCGAGGGATACCAACAGAGCCAATAGACGGAGCCGAAACCGCATAGGGGTTCACTAGCAGAGTAACGGAAACCGAGCCCGTCAGTGCCTAGCCAATGTGATGTTATCCTCGGGTCCGACGGACGCGAACGCGAGGGAGACTCCACAATGAACCGACGACTTTTCTTGATGGCCGGCAGCGGTGCTGCGTTGGCCGCGGCGCCTTCCGGTCGGATTCGCGTCGGCCTCATCGGGAGCGGCGGCCGAGGCCGCACGGTGATGGGACGTTTCGGACGGCACGATGACGTCAAGTTGACGGCCGTCTGCGACATCTACGAGCCGAACCTCGAAGCCGGGTTGTCAGCCGCCGGCGGAGGCGCCAAAGCCTATCGCGATTACAAAGAACTCCTCGACAACAAAGACATCGACGCCGTCATCATCGCGACGCCCGAGCATTGGCATCACCGTATGCTGCTCGACGCCATCGCCGCCGGTAAGGACGTCTACATCGAGAAGCCGCTGTGCCGCACACCCGAAGAGGGCGTCGAGATGGTGAAAGTCGTCCAAGCATCCGACCGTGTCGTTCAAGTAGGCATGCAGCGCCGAAGTTACGCCCTCTATCACGAAGCGCGCGACCTGCGGCGTGCGGGCAAGCTGGGGACCGTCCGCATGGTGCGGACCTATTGGCTCAACAACAACCTGGCCCTGCGCGACCGGAAGTTCGAAGGGCCGCTTGATTGGAAACAATGGATCGGCCCTGGCAGACCAACCGCCAAGGACGAGAAGCTCTTCTTCAACTGGCGGCACTTCGCTGACTACGCCGGCGGCATCGTCATCGATCAAGGCGCGCATATCTTCGATTCAATCCACATGATCATGGACGCCGGTTACCCGTCGGCCGTCAATGCCTCGGCATGTAGCGGACATATCGAAGGTGCCGATCGGCCCGAGTCCGTCGTCGTGACGGCCGAGTACCCGGAAGACTTTCTCGCCGTCTTCACCATCAACTACGCGGCCATGCGCTATCCCGGTAAGAACGATCAGCTCAACGCCTACGACGGCGACGAAGCCCGCATGGATGTCGGACGCGAGTTCCTACGTGTCTTCCCGAAAGACGATCCGAATACGGCCTCGATCAACGACGACCGGCCCGGCGGTTTCAGCGAAGCGACCACCGAGCACGTGAACAGCTTTCTCGATGCGGTACGGCAGCGGGGGACGCCGTCCGCCCCGATCGACGTCGGCTTCCAGTCAGCCCTGGTCCTGCATCTGGGGAACCTGTCCCTCAAGCACGGCAAGCGAATCCGGTGGGACCGCGAGAAGATGGCGGTGGTCATTTGATTCCAGCCCGACGTCGTCGCCGGAACCGAAAGGGTTTAACCCCGCCTGCGTTAAGATGGTGAGTCTCGTTCGCCTGTTCTGGCCTGATGCGTTCCAGCCGGTTCGGGACACGCAACGATCCCCAGTCACCCTTCGGAGGTAATACCCGTTATGAAAAGAGGAATCCCGATCTTTCTGTGCCTGATGGGCCTGCTGTTGGCTCCCGGCTTTGTGAGCGCTGAGAAGAAGATCATCTATCCGCCCAACATGAAGGAGCATCGCCCCGACATGCCGTTCAGTCCCGGCGTGCAGGTGGGCAACATCTTGTGGGCGGCCGGCCAGACCGGCGGCAGCATCGAGACCGGCGAATACCCCGCCGATTTCGGCGAAGAAGTCCACGCGACCTTCAAACGCATTGACATGATCCTGAAGGATGCCGGCTACACATTCGATGACGTCGTCGACGCCAAGGTCTACTTGACCGACATCTCGACGTTCTCGACCATGAGCGGTATCTTCCGCGAGTACTTCAAGAAAGACCCGCCGGCGCGAACCACGGTTGGCGTGGCGAGTCTCGTGGGCAAAGCACGGATCGAGATCACCGTTACAGCGGCAAAGTAGTTACACCCGAGTGGGGAGGGGCGGCTTCACGCCGCCCTCCCTCCTCAAAAGTGCTCGAACCCTTCGGGCTTCAACGGTCGGCGTTTGCCGGACGAAATGACGTAGACGCCTCGGCGAGCCACGACTCGCCCGATGGGCGTGAGAAGCAGCCCCTTCCGTTTCTTTGGCATCGCGGTCGATGATCGAGCCGTGAACAGCAGTTCGTACTCCTCCCCGCCGTGGAGCGCCTGTTTCGTCGAGGCGCTCCCGAAACGCGGTACGGCTAGTTCGTCGATCTCGATTCCGACACCGCCCGCCCGCGCCACGCGTTGAACATCCGTCGACAACCCGTCGCTCAGATCGATAGCAGCGGTGGTGCGCTCCGTCTTGCGCAAGTAGCGGCCGAGGTCAAGCCGTGGTTGCGGCCGGAGATGGCGCTCGACGGCCGGATCGTCCGCCCCGATTGAATCAGACCCCAGACGTTCAAGACCAAGCCGCTCAAATCCCAGTACCGATCCGCCCAGCTCCCCGGATACATAGACGATATCTCCGACCCGCGCTTTGTCGCGGCGAAGCGCCGATCCCACGGGAATAGAGCCCGTAACAGTCACATGAGCGCTAAAGCGTTCGGCCCTCGCCACATCGCCCCCAATGAGCGCCGTACGGGCGAAAGTGCTCAGTTGGAACATTCCTGAGAGAAACTGTTTCAACCAGCCGTTTTCCAACGCCCACGCCGGCAGGCCGAGCGAGAGCAGAAAATGACCCGGCTCACCGCCCATCGCAGCGATATCACTCAGGCCGCGAGCCAAACACTTCCATCCGAGGGCTTCCGCCGGGTGTCTATCGCGTACAAAGTGAGTGTTTTCAATAATTTGATCGGTTGTCAGCAGGCTTTCGTAGCCACTGCGAACGGGCTTCAGAATGGCCGTATCGTCCCCGATTCCGAGCCGAATACCCGTCTGACGGGCCCGCAAAGCCCGTTTTCGAACGTACTCAATGACCTGATTCTCAAGCATCCTAGCTAGCGATTACCCCTAGTCCTAATAGTCCCAAAGTGCTATCGATGGCGGCCGCTGCCTTCTTGACAGCTACCCCCAAACTTGATAGTTTGACAGGGCTGTCCCGAATTGGGGTAGTACCACCCGTTTCCTACTCGGAAATTGGTACCTGTCACCCGTAAGGCTGGTAACCATTGTCGAGCAACACATCCCCTACGTCTGTGCGTAAGAACTATCTCATCGTTGTCGTGGGCCACTCCGTCCACGGTCGGCTCCGCCGCATTCAAATTCCGCATTACGCGATCCACGTCGTCCTCAGTCTCGCGCTGTTCGGAGGGATCGTGGGTCTGGGCCTGGCGTCCAGCTATGCGCGGATGCTCTGGAAAGCGGCGGCGTACAACGAACTCCGTGAAGAGAAGGAAGCTCTCCAGCGGCACAATGAGGAACTACGCAAAGCGGTAGACGAACGCGAAGTGCAGATCGCATCGCTCGGAGAACTAGCGACCGAAGTGTCCATCGCGTTCGGCATCAAACGTCCTGAAGCGTCTGAGGCTTCCGTTCCGGCAGAAGAGACTCCGAAGCGGGACTTCGATGATTTCGTCACCCAATACGACTTCCTGCAACAGGTGCGGCTGTCGCCCACGGGAAGCAAGTCGCTTTGGTACTGGCTTGAGAACACGACTCCCTCGGTTTGGCCCGTACAGGGTCGCCTGAGTTCGTCGTTCGGCAAGCGGCGTGACCCATTCAGCGGCGAAGGTGCGTTTCACCCCGGCGTGGACCTACGCTCTCGGCGCGGTACGCCTGTGGTTGCGGCGGCTGACGGATTGGTCACCGAGAGTGGTTGGGGCGGCCAGTACGGCAAGCGAGTGATTCTGAACCACGGTCCCAACTCCCTTTCAACGCACTACGCGCATCTCTCGGAGTTCTTCGTCCGATCCGGCGAGATCGTTCGCCGCGGACAAGTGATTGGCCGGGCCGGCGGAACGGGTCGGGCCACCTCGCCTCATCTGCACTATGAAGTCCGCTTCAAGGGCACGCCGGTTAATCCCTACCGCTACCTCCAGAAGAGCAATCCGAAGAGCGCTTCCTTCGACTTCGCCGACTAAGCCTACTCCCAACGGGAGTTCCTACTGACCCTCGGAAGTTTCCGCCTCGCCTGGGCGCGTCCAGTTCATCGTGCGTCCGAGCAACGTGATCCCGATATACCCCCGCACTTTCAATACGCCCTCTTCCGTCAGATGTAGCTTCGCCTTGTAGGTCTTGCCTTGATCCGGAGCGTAGATCGTGCCGCTCCAGCGGCTGTCGCCGTCGTAGGTCACCCCTTTAAGGATGGTGAGTCCGACCAGAGGACGATCCCGCAGCGCCCGGTCGGGATTATCGCGGTCAACCTTGATCTCGCCCGGCATGCCGCGGCGGTCGTTCGCCGGATACGTCGGTTCTTCCAGCCACGAAATACGACCCTCGTATTGGTCGCCTTCCCGGCTGATGTCGATGTGAGCGCGGTGCTTGCCCGTGTCCATCAGCCAGGTGCCGAGGACCTCATCGGCGGGCTCCGCGCCGGTCAGCATTGCCGGGAGCAACAAGAGAACGGTGCATAGCAGTGAGCGGCGAATCATCTCTCCATCCCTGTCAATAAGATACTATTTGGCCCTGAAGCGTTACGCTCCGCGTAGGGGCATGTTCTCGGCAGACCGATGAGCAAGTGCACCAAGATCGCAACGGTGGTGCTGGGTGGTTTCCTAGGCCTGTTCCTGGTGCTGTGGGTGTCGTCCGAGAGAGTCCGCTATGCGGCCTCGGCCGCTGTCGACCACGTGCGGTTGATGGCGTCGCGCGTGTCCGTGCAGTCGTTGATCGATGCGCCGGATACGCCCACTGAGTTGCGCGCGAAACTCGAGACCGTTCTGCGAGCGCGGCGCTTTGCCTCTGAAGAACTCGCGCTGCCCGACAACGCCAGCTACAAACACTACATCGACGTGGGCCGGCCCGAGGTGGGGTGGAACGTCTTTGCTGCTCCTGAACTCTCGCTGAAGCCCCTGGAATGGTGTTTCCCCGTCGCCGGGTGCGTGGTCTATCGCGGCTACTCCTCCGAGAGCGACGCGTGGGCGTTCGCCGCGGACTTGCGCGAACAAGGCAACGACGTCTACGTAGCGCGCTTCACGGCCTACTCGACGCTAGGCTGGTTTGAAGATTCCCTATTGAGTACCTTCATGGACCGGCCCGCCGAGTCCATCGTGGGCATCATCTTTCACGAACTCGCCCACCAACAACTCTATGTCGCCGGGGACTCCGATTTCAACGAGGCCTTCGCGATGACGGTGGAACACGAGGGCTTGCGGCGATGGCTGCGTTCCGAGGATGAGGCCGAGGCCCTCGACAGAATTCGCGATGGATGGGATCGAAGCGACCAGCGAACCCGGCTCATGCTCCACACGCGCGGAGCCCTCGGTGAGTTGTACGCGAGCAGCCTCGGCCCGATGGAGATGCGCGAACGAAAGCAGACTCTGTTGAATGAGGTACGCCAATCGCTCTGCACCCTCGACGGGGATTGCGCGAGTGAAGAATCTGCCCGGGCACGCGAGAAGCGGCCGCTCAACAATGCGACCCTGGCCGCCGTCGCGACCTACTCCGACTTGGCGCCGGAGTTCGAGAAACTGCTCGCTCGTGAGGGCGGCGATCTTGCCCGATTTTACGAACAGGTCGCGGTGATTGCCAACCTTCCGGCGAACGAACGGGCCGAGCGTCTGACCAAGTTCAACCAGTAGGACAACTGCTCCGTTCCGACTAGAACCCTCGAACCGTGACCCCTGGGGCGACGACGAAGGGCCGGGCGTCATGCGCCCGGCTGCTACTACCGAATAACCGATACGCAGGTCGACACTGTAAATAGAGCCCTTCCGTCGCGAGGTGCACGACCGCCTGACCGCCGCCCATAGCGTCACCAACCCCAACCAACGCATCGATCCATTCCCCGAAAGCCTCGCCGCCGCGCGAGGGGCAAACATGGCAGGCATCCGGCGAATACCATTCGCGGCGCAAGGGCAGCAGTTCGATCTCCCCACGGGAGGCCATCTCCCCAAGCTCGTCTTGAACTGCTTGAACACTACTGACAACCGCGTCATGAGTCGCACGGCTGCGGGGATAAATCAGCCTCCGCGCGAAGTGAAACATTCCCGGCGAAAGCTTCGCGATGCCCTCGATCGGTAACGACGTCACCGCGACCCTGGCGCCGACTCCGCGGAACCTCTCAACGATCGAACGAACCCGTCCGGCAAGAACGGGTGCGCGGACCCCGTGCATCAAGTCGTTTCCGATATCGGTCAGAAGAGCGTAGGCGTCCGACGATGCATCCTGTTTACGCGCCTGCTCGAAAGCACCAAGAAGTTCGCAGCGCGACAACGATGTGAACTTGATCCCCAGACTGCCGCCATCGATTTCATACGACCGGCCCGGGCCGTAGGCGACTAGAACAGTGAGCGTTCGATTCCTGAAACGCAAACGCAGGTGGCGAATCACCCCGGGCAACGCGACGGTCAGGTTGCTGGACCCAAGCAGGGCGACAAGAACGGGGCGCTCGACCATCGGACGTCTCAAGCCGCCGAGCGGGATGAGAGTCGCTCTGGACTCTCAAACGCGGTCGAAGAATGGAGAATTGCGTTGATGAGTGTCGACGGATTACGGCACAACCATTGCACAATTAGGTCCACGGCGAAATTTGGAATGCAAGACGCGGGTAGACGCAACACCGGCGCGGCCGTGCGAGTGAACTTCATCGAGCGCGTGTTGGCGGGTCTTCTCAGCCGCTCAAATTCGGTGTGAAGATCCGCTACGTTTTCGAGCGCAAGCTCCGCGAAGGCGGCGGCGTCCGCCACGGCCATGTTCGTCCCTTGGCCGCCAACCGGGCTCACCGGGTGAGACGCGTCCCCCATCAGTACCGCGCCAGGGACACCGTAGTTACGAGCGTGCCCCCAAGGGCGGCGAATGCGTGTGAAGCCGCCCGGGAACTCTCTGCCGGCTACGACCGCGTCGATACAACTATCAATCGTCCGCAGGCGCTGCCAGCCCCGTCGTGCGTTGTCAGCGTGCTCAAACACCGTAGGCCGCACGGCAATCAGCCCCACACCCTTGTCGGCCGCCAGCGGTAGGGCGAACATCCCGAGGACTCCCGAGTCCAGCGCCGCCGTGTTCAGCCACACGCGCGTCGTCGGTCGAGGGATCGCCGCCGGCCAGTCGAAGCCAAAGCACAGAAAGTCGATCGGGAACAGGCGCGTCCGCATCGAGATACCGCATTCACGGCGGACGAACGAATGAACGCCGTCGTTGCCAACCGTCCAAGGCGCGAGGAATTCGTGTTCGCGAGACGTTGCGAGATCCCGCGCCCGCACACCCATGACTCGGCCGTTCTCCTTGAGGAGGCCCGCGACCTCAACGCCGCGGCGCAGCTCGAACGTGTCTACGTTGAGCAGATGGTCCCGCAACACGTTCGGCTCAAGCGAGCAACGTTCGATACCCCTGCGCGCGATGAAGTCCTCAGGCAGGTCGAGTGAGTCGCCCTTGCCTGCGCGTATCTCAACTCGTCCCAGCGGTAGTAGAGTGTCGAATGCGAGACGGTCCGCGGGAATCAGCGAGTGAAGGACTGCTATGGTCGCCGGCCACACAATCTCGGGCCGCGCCAGCGTCGGCGATGCGACCGACTTCTCAAGGACGAGCACGTTCTTGCCGCCCCGCCCCAGCAAACCGGCCAACACACCACCGGCCACGCCTCCGCCAACGATGATGTAGTCATATTGCATCCGCTACAGGCAACCTAATTGTACGGTCCGAACACGCCCGGTTGACTGTCATGGCGGGCATGGCTGATAGAATCGGACGAGCGCGCTTCCACAGCGTAAAAAGGGGACCGGGTAGAACGTATGAGCACAAGTCGGCGGGATTTCGTGAAGAAGGCAGCTTTGGGCGCAGGATTGGCAGCCACGGCGGCGGCACAGTCACCGAGCGACACCGTCAACATCGGTGTTGTCGGGTTCCGGGGCCGCGGCCGGGCGCACTATCAAACGTTCGCCAAAATGCCCGGCGTCAAGGTCACCTACCTTTGCGATGTCGATGAGCGCCTGTATGAGCGCGCGGTCGGCGAAGTCGAGGAGATTGCCGGCTACCGTCCCAAGACAGAGGTTGACATCCGTAAGTTGCTGGAGCATGACGACCTTGATGCCATCTCGATCGCGGCTCCCGATCATTGGCACGCGCTGATGGCGATTTGGGGCTGCCAGGCGGGCAAAGACGTTTACGTCGAGAAGCCCTGCTCGTACACGCTGTGGGAAGGCCGCAAGATGGTCGAGGCCGCGCGCAAGTACAACCGTATCGTGCAGGTCGGCCTGAACAACCGCAGCGATGTCCGCGTGCGTTCAGCGATGGACTTTGTACGGAAGGGAAGCTTCGGTCCGGCGTATCGCTCGAAAGCCATCATCTATCGAGGCCGCCACAGCATCGGTAAAGTGCAGGAATCATCCATCCCCAAAGGCGTCAACTGGGATCTCTACCAGGGGCCGGCACCCTACCGCGCCTTTACCTTGAACCGCTTCCACTACGGCTGGCATTACTTCACTGACATGTCCACGACCGAGGTAGGCAACAACGGCGTGCATTCGTTGGACCTTGTTCGCTGGGGCCTGCGCAAGGATGAGCACCCGGTCCGCATCCATTGCGCCGGCGGACAGTACGTCGAAGACTCCGATTCGCAAGTACCGAACGTGCAGGTTGGCACGTTTGAATACGCCGATGGCACGCTGGCCGAAATCGATGCGACAACGATCTTCAGCCCTACCTTCGGAGGAACGCGCATGGGCACGTTCTTCTACACCGAGCAGGGTTACGTCTCATCCGTGAACAACTGGAAGGCGACCCGCGGCAAGTTCACGCCTGGGACCAATCCCGATCTACCGTCGGGCGTCTCATTGCGTGCGACCAACTTGAGCTTCCCCAAGATCGAGTACTTGGACGGTCCCGAGATCCCTGACCTCGATGAAACTGAGGTCAGCCACTTCCAGAACTTCATCGATGCCGTGCGCTCCCGCAAGCGCGAAGACCTGCATTGCGAGATCGAGGAGGGGCATCTCTCCACGTCGCTCTGCCACCTGGCAAACATCTCGCTCAAAACCGGACGCAAGCTTGTCTTCGATCCCAAGACGGAAACGTTCACGGGAGACGACGAAGCAAATGTCCTGCTGCGCCGCAAGTATCGCGAACCCTTCGTTGTCCCCGAAAACGTCTAGTCTGCGTTGCGACCTCGGCCGTCTGTCCGCTTCGCTGGACAGTACAGCACTCTCAAGAGGCCCTCGTCCTGTGTCGCTGCTGATCAGCCGCAAAAGGAGGATAGGTTCGCGTCTCCAAAGAAACTGACGGGGAACAGGCTGAATCAGCGCCTCGTCACTAGCAGGGACTTGGAGCCGCAGGGACCTGCCACTTCCTCGATTCCCCATCCGCGGAAGCAGGGTTAGCACGAGGACTTTCCGAGGGTAGGCGGTGTCTACAATACTGGAGTGAGTCGCGTTCTCAGCTTGATCAGGCGTATTTCGCTTGGCTTCATTGGTCTGCTGTTGATCGCGGCCCTGGTCGGTACGGCGTATCAGTGGCTCGCAGATCGCAGCGATCTTGCTGGCACCCCTCCACCGGGCAGACTGGTAGATGTCGGCGGATACCGCCTGCACATCTGGTGCAGCGGCGAAGTTGAGCCGGGAACTCCATCTGTACTATTCGATTCAGGCCTCGGCGGCGACTCCTTCGACTGGGCAGAGATCACGTCCGAGATCTCAAAGCTCACGCAAACCTGCACCTACGATCGCGCTGGAATGGGCTACAGCGATCCGGGGCCGACTCCGCGGACGAGTGGTCAGATCGCGAACGAGCTTGCTGCTCTCATCAAGAACAGCGGAATTACAAGCCCCGCCGTGCTGGTTGGACTCTCGTTTGGCGGTTACAACACGCGGATTGTGGCGTCCAAACGACCTGATCTGGTAGCTGGCCTCGTGTTGGTGAGTGCATCCCACGAAGACCAGGGCGAGCGCGACGCTGCGGCTGGACTGCCCTCGGGCAAGCCTCCCGATATCGCCCTCAAGCTAGCTCCGATCGCGGCGTCTCTAGGGATCCTTCGTTTGGCAGGTATGACCTTCGCGGCTCCGCCTGAGCGGGCACACCCGAACGTACGCCCATTCGTCCGCGCCACAGCCTATCGAACCAGCCGCTATCACACCATGGCCAACGAACTCAGACACACACGGGAAAGCGGACGTGAGGTCGCTGCGACGCGGCGGCAGCTGTCCATCCCACTTGTGGTGCTGTCGGATGGCAAGGATTCGGGCCCGGGTGCTGAGATCAAGCGGGAATTGCAGGCCGACATGGTGACGCTCTCCACTCGCCCGTGCCAAGTCATCGCCGAGGATTCGGGCCACGGCATTGGGAATCATCCGGAGCTTGTTATCAAAGCGATTCGCGACGTTCTGCAGGCGGCCGAGGACGACATCTCGAAGCCTGGCTGCTAGTTTCTCTGTTGAGTGCGGTCAAACGAGCCCTGGCTCCTTGTTTCTAGATTGACCTGAGGTAAATCATGCTTGAGCTTCGATCGATTTCCAAGCGCTTCTCGGGCATCGTCGCGGTCGATGAGGTGAGCTTTTCGGCTGCTGCCGGCGAAGTCACTGGCTACCTAGGGCCGAACGGCTCGGGAAAGTCTACGACGATCAAGATGATCACCGGTCTGATCGAGCCCACCTCGGGTGAGATTCTGTTCAACGGCGAGCTCATCCGGCGCGACCCGATCGGGTTCAAGCAACGCATGGGGTACGTTCCCGAAGAACCGCACCTATACCCCCATCTCTCGGGAAGCGAGTATCTCACGATGGTGGCCCAGCTGCGCGACTTGCCCTCCGGGCCGACGACGGCGCGCATCGATGAGTTGCTTCGATTGTTCGAGCTGCACGGCGACCGCCACGCGCCGATTTCGGCTTACTCCAAGGGCATGCGACAGAAGGTACTGCTGATCGCCGCACTTCTCCACAATCCCGACCTGATCCTGTTGGACGAGCCGTTCTCGGGATTGGATGTCAGCTCAGCCCTGGTGCTCCGCAGCTTGATCGAGGAGCTGGCCGCCCGAGGCAAGGTGGTGTTGTTCAGCTCGCATGAGCTCGAAACCGTGGAGCGCCTGTGTTCGTGGGTAGTCATCCTCCATCGCGGGAAGATCGTGGCCGACGATTCTGTCGAGCGGCTCCGGGCGCTGATGGCCTTGCCGACCTTGGAAGATATCTTTTCGCAGCTGGCGGTGGAACAGGACACAGCGGCCATCTCCCGCCAGATAGCGGACCTCATTGAGGCCTAGGGCGCCCAGCATGGAAAGCCGCGCCGAAACGCATTTTCGTGTGCTCTATCGCCAGTTCCTATTCCGGATCGTCGATCTGGACATCCTCTCGGACCAGGCGGACATCGTGAAACTCCTTGGTCAGTTCGCCGCGCTGCTTGCCGCGCTGAGCCTCATGATCGCCGGCGGCGGGTTCCGCATCATGCGAAGCAATGCGCCCCCGTCCGAGATCCTCGTCAGCGCCTGGGTAGACGAGCACTCCCTGATCGCAACCACGATGGCAGTTGTCGGGCTGTTTGCGGTGCTGTCGTGGGAGTCCGCGCTTCCCAATCAGCGCGATGTGCTGGTGCTGGCTCCCCTGCCCGTGAGAATACACACGATCTTCCTCGCCAAGCTGGCGGCGATGGGGTCTGCTCTCGGTCTGGCCGTCCTCGCCCTGAATGTCTTCACCGGTATTAGCTACCCATTCGCCATCGGCCTCGTGAGAGGTCACTTTCTCGACATCATTCGATCGTTCGCGGCGTATTGGATCACAATGCTGGCGGCCACGGCTTTCATGTTCGGTGGAGTCTTAGCCATGCAAGGGATCGCCGCGCAAGTGCTTTCCCGGCAGCGATTCCTGCGGCTTTCGTCGTACCTGCAAATAGCCGCTGTCGGCCTGATCCTAGCGGTCTATTTTCTTCAGCCGCCATTGGCGACACCGGCTGCTCTCAGCACCCCGGCGAACGCGAAGTTGGTAATGTGGCTGCCGTCCTATTGGTTCGTCGGCCTGTTCCAACAATTGAACGGCTCGCCGCATGAAGCACTCGAGCCGCTAGCAGTTCAAGCGTGGCTCGGACTAGTGGTCTCGGTCGGCACCGCGCTCAGCACCCTGCTGCTGTCTTATTCCCGCACAACTCGGAAACTTGTCGAGGAGCCGGATATCGAGCCCGGCCGTCATAGAGCGGGATGGTCTCCGCCATTAGGTAGCACGTTGCTGACGGCGATCGTCCACTTTTGCGCTCGAACGCTATCACGAAGCCGCCAACATCGGATCATCCTCGCTTGTTATCTAGGCATTGGATTGGCCCTTGCGCTGGCATATGGAAGAACCCTGCTGTACGGGTACTACGGTTACGAGGGCTACCCCTGGTACGAGGTGAATCGGCCTATTCTCGTTGCGACGGTCGTCATGCTGTGCTTCGCGGTCGTGGGGATGCGCGTGGTCTTCTCAATGCCAATCGCGCTACGTGCTAATTGGATATTCCAGACGGTCGTGGCACGCGATGCCCCGGAATACCTGGCCGGCACTCGCCGGACCTTGCTGTTGCTGGCGGTAGCACCCGTGTGGATTCTCTCGGCCGTAGTCCTGCTTTCCATTTGGCCGCCGTGGCCGGTGGTGGGTCACCTGCTACTGCTGGGCCCGCTAGGCTTCATCCTCACCGACCTTTGCCTCCTTCGCTTTGACAAGATTCCGTTCACCTGCTCCTATCTGCCCGGCAAGGCGCAGATTCACGTCACTGCGGGAGCTTGCATCCTGGTGCTCATGGCCTTGACCGATGTGGGCGTACAGTTCGAGATCTACGCCTTACTCCATCCGGTCCGATACGTACCGCTGCTCGCGCTATTGCTCGTCGTCGCCTCATTACTTCGATGGAGAGCTTCGGAGAAGATGAACTCCCCGGAGACGATGCTCAAGTTTGAGGAGACGCCTCCTCCCGTGGTTCTTGCGCTCGGCCTGCAGCCGGACCGAGCGTTCTCCCAAGCGAATCCGCCTGGGTTAGGCGTTTTGCCCCGCGGCTCGATCGATTCGGCCGGCAGCGGCCATCTCCCCCGGAGGGAGCCCGCCAACGTCCTGCGATGGACGATGCGCCTCGGCACAGCGACCTTTGCCCTCTTTGGGCTCCTGCTGTTGGGTGGAGTTGCCTATCAGAGTGTTGCGGGCAGGTTGGACTTGTCGGAGTATCCGCGGCCGGGACGCTTGATCGACGTTGGCGGCCATCGGCTACACCTCCACTGCACGGGTAGCGGATCACCTACCGTTGTGTTCGAGTCCGGGAGTGGAAGCGGCATGCTGGCGTGGCGGAAGGTCCAGCCGGAAGTGAGCCGGTGGACGCGCGCGTGCTCTTACGACCGAGCAGGATACGGGTGGAGCGAGCCCAGTTCGCAGCCGCGCACGAATCACCGGATAGCTGAGGATCTCCGAGTCCTACTAGAGAAGAGCGGAACAGAAGGACCACTGGTATTCGTCGGACACTCCCTTGGGGCTGTGTACACGCAGTTTTTCGCTGCCACGTACCCCGATGCCGTCGCGGGTGTGGTGCTTGTCGACGCAACACACGAAGAGACGTTCGAGCATCTGCCGCAACTTTCTGCTTGGATCGACTGGGGCATGGCACTGAACAAGGAACTTCGTGTGGCAGGCATCAGTCGTCTATACCCGCAAAGTTCGCATCCAACCATCCGAGCGTTCAGCAATAGCAACAAGCACCTCGAGGCGCTGGGCAGCGAGGAAGAAACGGTCGCTAGGAATCTTGCGGAACTCAAGGCGGTGGAGGTTTCATTAGGAAACCGACCGCTCATTGTGCTAACCAGCGAGCAGACCAACCAAGTAGACTTCGTACGACCGCTGCAGGCGGAGTTTCTCACGCGATCGCTCCAGAGCAAGCAGATCATCGTGGGGAACAGCGGCCATTCCATTCACACCGCGCAGCCGGGCGCCGTCGTTGCGGCAATTCGAGAGGTTGTTGAAGTGACCCGACGTGAACAGTTTGGTAGTTCCTTGGCAGCCGCGCCGTAGCAACGGCGCGTAGGTTGGTAGACGTCGCGATTACAGCAATGCTCCACCGTCGGCCAGCTACTTCCGAGAAGTCCTGGTTCGCGGAAACGACGGTTGCTGATACCGTTCGTGCTGGCCTATGTCCGCTCGGTTCGACCGGCGTTGCACGCAAGTCGCCTGCGGTCGGGATCACGGGTTCGGCCCTCCAGGTTGACCCA
>Ga0114999_10003335_pt1 | contig 20228 bp, 15 predicted proteins | sample ArcticOcean_MG_C_3_FD_89820 | JGI IMG/M metagenome (GOLD analysis project Ga0114999, IMG submission 89820) | Marine microbial communities from western Arctic Ocean - ArcticOcean_MG_CB8_126 | ecosystem: Environmental > Aquatic > Marine > Oceanic | place: Arctic Ocean: Canada Basin | collected...
ATATCTCCGCCGGTCTCCATGTACTTCGCCTCCATCGTGGCAATTCCCTCCGGATCAAGCGGGGGGACATCGTTCCAGGACGGGACCTGAGGCTCATCAGCCACAAAGAAGTTATACAGGTGGCGGGAGATGAACCGGGCACTTGCTGGCGACTTAACGATTATGTCGATGATGTCGCCGCCGTTCAGGTTGCCGGTGACACCCAGGAAAGTCTTCTCGCCGTTGTCGTGGTCGTCCTCACGGAACAGGAACTTCGCCGGGTAATAGCCGTGCGGATACAGCGGCGGTGGCTGCTCAAAGGTCCAGCCGGTAAAGGCTCGAGATGCGTCCTTGATGTCCTGTTCCGAATAGTTGCCCACGCCTATAGAGAACAGCTCAAGCAACTCTCGTCCGTAGTTCTCGTTAGGCTCGCCATTCCGGTTCTCGTTGTTGTCCAGCCAGAACAGCATCGCTGGATCACGTGACAGGTCGTTCAGGATGGTGGTCATGTCACCCATCCCGTTTTGCCTGAACATCTTGATCTGGTTTTTCGCCGATAGCACATGCTCGTTCTTGACAAGCCCCGTAGCGAAAACGTGGTGCCAGAAGAGGGCCATCTTTTCCTGGAGCTGGGCTTCGGTGTTAATCATGCGGTACAGCCACCCGGCGACGAAAATCGGTGGTCCTTCGCCGTGGATGTAACGCTCCATAACATCATCCTGAATGTCCCTTTTCGGGTCGGGATTCAAGAGCGTCTCTACCGTGTCCTCATAGCTACGCCCTGCGTAACTTTCGAGCTGCTCACGGGTCGCTCCAAAACCGGCACGACGATACAGATGACCCAACAGGTCGATATCTGTTTCCGTCGGATGCGCAACGGTGGTCATCGGAAAACCTCTAGCGATCTAATTAACAAGCGCGGCTCTCGTCGTAAGAGCTGCCTCCCAGCGGTGTGACTTCCAGAGCCGTGATTCTAAAAGCGGCATCTACGAACGGTCAACGTCCGATCAGGTATGTGCTGCCATAAGAAATAACGGAAGTAGATGTATCATCCGCTTCGAACGCAAGTGGCGAGGGCGGTCGAGGGCATCGTCTCGGCAAATACGAGAGGGCCGTGGACCTGAATCCGGAGGTTGAGTTGTACGTGATGCAGGTCGACTACATGATCCGGGCCGAGGCAGATGTGCGCGAAGACCCCGCCGAGAAGATTGAGCTAAATGAACTGTCGCTGGCCGTACTGGAGAAGTACGAATAGCGCGACCCGTTTGCGCACGCAACACAGCGACGCATCGCAAAGACGGACCTGGTTCTCAGACGGGTCTGATGGTGAAGGTCCCTCGGCTACGTTCGGGATGACGATATGGTCAGTTGAGATGTTGCGCGTGATCGTCGTAGTGGGTCCTTAAAGATCACTATTCGGCCGGATGCTGCGGTTCATCGCCCAGTCCGGGTAATAGTCGTATATTTCGGCGTCCGGTAACGGAGTCCCTATGGGCTGGGGCGGCACCTGGAAAGGGCCATCCACTCCCGTCATCTCGGTCATCCCGTACTCAAGCCCCACGCGTCTAAGTGTCCGCGTAGACGGCACGTTGAAAGGCGCAACGGTCGCTATTGGAAGTCGACCCTGTTCCAGTACCCACGTCCCGGCGGCCGATACGACGGCGCTTCCAAGCCCCGACGCCTGGACGCCCTGAAGCACGTCGACGCCGATCTCCATGAACGGCTTCCCGCGGTCTTTGACGGTGGCCAGAGCGATCAGCCGATCTCCCTGATGGACTGCGAATGCTGCCAACGACCCTGGGCCGTAGCAGTGCCAGAACAGTTCGAAATCGACTTCGTCCAACCGGGCGGTGGACAACTCTGCCACGCGGTCATCGACTCGACCGCGCCATGATTCAGAGTCCGCGAACATGTACCAGTTCGGCCCCCACACTGACATTTGATGTGGCAGGGTGACCCGGGAGAGTTCGTAGGCACCAAAGGGCGTGAATAGCAGGTCGGGGTGCATCCCCGCAGTCAGTTGTTTTAGCGAGTCCACCCATCCATCCCGCGCCACAATAATGCTGCGGCTATCCAGTCGAACCGCCGTTATACCCGCGTCACCTGAGACCCCCACCACGGGTACCGAGTCGGGCGATGCCGCTCTCAGTGAGACGCCGAGGCGGCTCTCCTGCCATTCCTTGATAGCGTGTTTAAGTGCTGAGGACGGCATCGCGTATTTCTTCCTTGGTGCTGGGGTGCTGGTGAGATCAAAGCCCGAGATGGCCCCGCCAACCGGCAATTTGGGCGTATATTCTCCGGAGTATATTTCTGAGGTATTCTGAACCACCTCAAAGCCGCTGTTAAGGCGGGAAGGGTCAGAAAACACGCTCTGTTGGCCGCACAGCTGTTTCAGGCGTTCGCAGTCGTGGATTAATTACTATTCGGAATCTCGATGCGCCCTGAATGCATATTTCAACGCCCTCTAAATAAAAGGAACTTCGTTTAATGACCCCTCCGGCCGGAAGACACTTTCTCCAGATTCCCGGGCCCACAAATGTTCCGGACCGCGTGCTTAGGGCGATCGCCGGTCCGACTATCGACCACCGAGGGCCCGGATTTTCTGAGCTAACGCTGGAAGTTCTCGCCGGACTGAAGAAAGTCTTCAAGACTGAATCCAATGTCCTGGTGTTTCCGGGGTCGGGCACCGGTGCATGGGAGGCGGCACTGGTCAACACGCTGTCTCCGGGCGACCGAATCCTGATGTTTGAGACGGGGCAGTTCGCGACGCTGTGGTGCGCCATGGCCCGCAAGTTGGGGATCGAGGTCGACTTCATCCCGGGCGACTGGCGACACGGCGTCGATCCGGCGCAGGTAGAAGCCCGGCTCGCCGAGGATTACAGTCACCAGATCAAGGCCGTCGCCGTGGTCCACAACGAGACCTCTACCGGCGTTGCCAGTCGAATCCCGGCCGTTCGCGGCGCTATCGATGCTGCGAATCACCCGGCTCTGTTGATGGTGGACACGATCTCGTCGCTTGGTTCGATCGATTACCGACATGATGAATGGGGTGTGGACGTTACCGTTGGCGGATCGCAGAAGGGGCTGATGCTTCCTCCGGGGCTCGGCTTTAACGCCGTGAGCGAACGCGCCATTGCTGCCTCTAAGGAAGCGGCGCTTCCGAAGTCCTACTGGGACTGGAACGGGATGCTTGAAACCAATCCCGGGGGCTTCTTCCCGTACACACCGTCGACCAATCTCTTGTACGGCCTGCGCGAGGCTCTTCAGATGTTGGAAGAAGAGGGGCTCGACGCAGTGTTCGCCCGGCACGATCGTTTTGCAGCCGCAACACGCAAGGCTGCTTCGGCGTGGGGATTTGAACTTCTTGCGCAGGACGAACGCGAGTACAGCAGCTCGCTGACGGCGATAGTCACCCCGGACGGGCACGACGCCGACAATCTGAGGCAAGTGATTCTTGACCGCTTCGATATGTCACTGGGCACGGGACTTGGCAAAGTGAAGGGCTGGTCCTTCCGGATAGGACACCTTGGTGATCTGAACGACCTGACGCTGATGGGCACAATCGCCGGCGTCGAGATGGGGCTCGACATAGCGGGAGTACCGCGGTCGGGCAGCGGTGTCGCCGCCGCGATGGAGCACCTATCCGGATAATCCTCCCGGTTGAAATCTGGGGAGAGACGGCCCGACGCCCGGGCCTGAGACCACATCGACCTACCTCCCATGATGGGTTACGGTCGTCAGGCTCTTACGTCGCTGAATCGATGAACACGTCGAGTTGTATCCCGACGCGTATTGAGTCCACATGTGGCGGCGAGTCCGCGATTTGGCTGGCCTGAATGCCCTGCCAACGACGGAGGTTCTATGACGCTTTTTACCTTTAATGATCTCTAGGCGTTTGAGCAAGAGTTCCCGGATTACGACGCGTGTCTTGAGTGGTTGAAGGACCAAATCTTCCCGGACGGGATCTTTTGCGAGCCGTGCGGGAGGGTCACAAAGCACCACCGGGTGCGATCTCGAAAGTCGTACTCCTGCGACCGTTGCGGCCACCACGTCCACCTCACAGCGGGCACCATCTATCACAAGTCTCGGACCCCACTGACCAAGTGGTTTTACGCCAGTTTCCTGCTCTCTTCGGTCGACCCGGACATCCCGATAACCGAGCTCCAGAAGGAACTGGGCGTGACCTATAAAACGGCCTGGCGTATGACGCATCTGATCCGCGGAATGCTGGCCGAAGATGAGGAAGAGTTGGAGGACAACACGGAGTTGGGACAAATCGATCTGCCACTTGACGACCCTGTCAAAAGCGCAGAACCGCGTGCTAGGCCCGCGACGGCTGAAGAGGCCCGTGCGGGGCGATCAGGCGGAGGATTGTTTGGTCGTCTCACGCGTCGTGAACGACCTGGACGCAACTAACCAGACACCCAATGGCACGCAATAGACGTCCCGGTTAGGGCTTATAGAGGGAGTGTTCAGGCGCCCTTACGCCCGGCGTCTTCGTTCACGGTCCACGACACCCATGGCTGCGGCATAGATGCCGTCGGTGTCGATACCGAATAGCGCATACAGGTCGTCACGCGAGCCGGATTGGCCAAACGTGTCCACGCCAAGATTAATCGAAGGCGCGTCCATAGCTGAACCTATGAAGGCCAGCGTGTGCGGGGATCCGTCTATGACCGTGACTACGGGGCTGCCGATCTCGTGTGGAGCAAGCAGTCCTGAGGGGTCGTACAGCCCTTGATCCTGTCCCCGCACCTGCGCTTTTTCGGCAGCGCGAATCCGGCGGTGGAACATGTCCGGGCTCGTTACCGAGAACACGTTTACGCCGATCCCCTCTCGTTCGAGATCCGGGATCGCCCCAATCGCCTCCGGGATCATCACACCGGTCACAAACAGATTGACGATGGCGTCGGTATCCGGGTTGGCCGTACGCAACCGGTAGCAGCCATCAAGAACAGCCGTACGAAGAGCCTCGATTTCGGCCTCATCGTGCGGGTCGTTAAACAGTGACTGGTCGATCACCTTGGTACTCAGACGCAGGAACACAGATTCGCCTTCACCCGAGCCAATACCGCGTATCGACTCCAGCAAAATCCACTCAAGCTCTCGTGCAAACGTAGGCTCGTAGTAGCGGATATTCGGAAGTTCCATCCCTATCGACGGCGAAAGCATGCCCTGGTGTGAACCACCCTCGGGGCTAAGCGTCACTCCGGACGGCGTCGCTACGGCGATGAACTTGGATTCCTGATAGACGCCGTAAACAAGCGGATCCAGCCCGCGCACAATAAATGGGTCGTACAACGTGCCGATCGGGACCAGCCGCTTTCCGGACAGCTCTTTAGAAAGTCCGAGCTGCCCCAGAAGCAGGAACAGACTCGTTTCGGACAGCCCCAACTCTATGTGTCGGCCGTGCGGCCCCTCGGTCCACTTCAGCACCCTGCTCTCGGTATCAAAGAAGTCGGTCGCATCCGTGTGGTGCCACACGCCCGTGCGGTTGATCCAGGAGCCCAGGCTTGTCGAAGTTGCGACGTCCGGAGAAACCGTGACGATGCGCTCAGAACTCTCGGGAGACGTGCGTGCAACCTCGAGCAGGATTCGAGCAAAGCTCTCCTGCGTCGACGCAGTACTCGTTAGCCCGAGAGATGTGTCGTTAAAAGAAAGCGGTGGCTCTATCGCAACCTCAGGCCGCTTCAGCCGTTCGGCTGCGTGCGACATATAAATAGACTCGTCACTGCCCTCGGGGAACCGGTCCCACGGGAAGTCCGGCTCAACACCAAAGTGGTCCGCCAGCTCCTCGTACTGATTCTGCGTCAATAATGCGGAATGGTTTGCCGGGTCCGCCGCAATCGGCAGTCCCCAGCCCTTCACCGTGTACGCAAACACCACCGACGGTCCGTCGGCGCTAGACGCCTCTTCGTAGCAGCGTGCGAGCGTGCCGACATCGTGTCCGCCCAGTCCTGCGATGCGTCGCTGCAACTCCTCGTCGTCAAAATCGCTGATACAGCGCGCAATATCACTTCTCTGCCCGCGAGTCGTCTCAAGTAGCCGTTTTCTAACATCGATCGCCGGAGCAACAAGCATCGCCTGGTACTCCTGGTTTGGCATATCGTCGATACGAGTCCGTAGCGCTTCGCCGCCCGGCAACTCCATCAGCTCGGTCAACTGCTCCCCGTACTTCGCCACCACCACATCCCAACCGTTGACCCGGAACATATCCATGAAGCGTGACACCCGGATACCCGGCACAACTCGGTCTAGGCTCTGGCGGTTCAGGTCCACGATCCACGTGCAGCGGTCCAGCCCCTGGATAGCCGGCTCAGTAACCGTCTCCCAGATCGAGCCTTCATCTAACTCGGCATCGCCCATGTGGGCGAAGAATCGACCAGACGTCGGCTCAAGATTGTGGCCGTCCAGGTAATCACGTACGAGTGCCCCAAACGTAACGGCGCCCGGCGACAGTCCCACAGATCCTGAAGAGAAATCTGGCGCGTCCGGGTCCTTGGTTCGGCTCGGGTATGCCTGAAGTCCGCCGAACTCCCGGAGGGTCGGCAGATACTTCACGTCCAGGTTCCCGAGCAGGTACTGGATGGCGTGGAAGACCGGCGATGCGTGCGGTTTGATCGCGACGCGGTCTTCGGCATTCAGGGTCTCAAAATAGAGCGCGCTCAGGATCGCTGCGGATGAAGCGGACGACGCCTGGTGGCCTCCGACCTTCGATCCGTCGGTGTTCTCCCGGACGTTATTGGCCCAGTGGATGATGGCCGTAGCCAGCCACAGCACCCTGTCGCGGGCGTTATCCCGGATGAGCTGGGCCTGTGATCTTCCCTGCGGGTTAATGGGCGGGTTTACGGCAACCATCTAACTACTCCGGATTGGCCCGGTTGGACTGATGGAACGTGAGCAGACGTTCCAATGCGATGATGAGCGGGCGATTACGGCGATATTACACGTCACAGCGCATCGTGACCGTGATCTGACCGGCCTGCCGGGTCAGTTCAGCGCCGACATCACCCGTGGCACGATAGACTCGCTGCCACACTGCGTTGATATCGCGCGATTTAAGATCAGAGGGAACACGATTCGCCATGAAGTTTGACCGTCTGGATATTTACCATGTCGCCATGCCCTTGATCTATCCGTGGCGTACGTCCTACGGCGAGGATTACTACATCCACGCCGTGCTGGTGAAGGTAACGGACGGAGACACCGTGGCATGGTCTGAATCGTCACCACTTCACGCCCCCACCTACCTGACCGAAAGCGCCGGCGGCGTTTTCTATCTGCTGTCAGAGATCATGGGTCCTCAGATCGTCGGACGTGAGTTTGAGGATGCTGACGACCTGAACAAGATGTTGTCCGTATTCAAGGGCAATACCTTTGCCAAGGCGGCGTTGGAGATCGCATCGTGGGCGCTCAGGGTGGAATCTACAGGCACTCCGCTGCACACGTTGCTTGGGGGCGAGACGAAAGACGTTGTGGCCGGGGCAGATTTCGGCATTCAGGACTCGATCGACATGCTGCTCGGCAACATCCAGATCGCCGTCGATGCCGGGTTCCCGAGGGTCAAGCTTAAGGCCGCACCCGGGTGGGACCTGGACATGCTTAAAGCCGTACGGGGCGCGTTCCCGGACACCGTCTTTCACATCGATTGCAACGGCGGATACTCGCTTGACGATCTGCCGATGTTCAAGGAGATCGACAAGCTGGGACTGGCTTTCATAGAGCAGCCGCTGGCGTTCGACGATCTGCTTGACCACGCCGAGCTTGCCAGACAGATTGAAACTCCCGTTTGCTTGGACGAGAGCGCAATTAGTGTGCGTGCGGTCGAGCAGGCACTGGCTATCGGAGCGGCGAGTTATATCAATATCAAGCCGGCGCGCGTTGGCGGCCTTGCCAACTCCATAAAAATCCACGACATATGCCGAGATGCGGGTGTTCCAGTCTGGGTCGGCGGGATGTTGGAAAGCGCACTCGGCGCAGCTATCTGTGTTGAATTGGCCACGCTGCCAAACTTCACCTACCCGGGTGACCTATTCCCGTCGTCTCGCTTCTACAAGCGAGACCTGAGCCAACCCGACAATGAGCTTACGTACGCCCTTACCTTCAAGCCGTTCACTGACGGACTGCCGGAGCCGGATGCAGATCGATTGGCGGAGTACACCGTGCAGTCGGCGACGGTGATGCCTGAGTGAAATTGGGCCGAATTGCAAAAGACGCGCAGATGATGACCGCGTTCCGATGAAGTTGAGAGGTTGGCGTAGGAAGCTCCCGCTTATCTTGATCGGCGGGATGTTGATCGTGGCCGCCGTGGCGATCATCTCCGAACTTGAATCGGACCTGGACGTCGGAGGAGGGCCTCTCGACAGCAAACCTGCAGCAACAATAGAGTCACGTTCGTTTGTAGTTGGCCAGAGCCCTAGAGATGTCATATTCGATGGCGAAAAGCTGTGGGTCGCCGAGACCGGATTCGGGACCGTAACGGCCTACGGGTTGGACGGTCAGCCGCTAAATACGGCTGACGTGGGGGGCCAACCGGCGGTACTGGCAAGTGGCGCAGGATTTGTGTGGGCGCTGGATGCCGATGACGGCTCCGCCAGCCAGTTGGACGGGGACAGCGTCGTGGTCCGGAAATTCCAGATCGGAATCGAACCCACCGGGATGGTCTTTCTGGGGGAGCACCTGTGGGTCACAGACCCATCACGTCGCTCCGTCTCCCAGATATCGACTCAGGGCGCACTGACACAGCAGATCGATATCGGCGTCTCGCCACGAGCCGTCACAAAAACTCCAGAACAAGTGCTCGTCGCGGACGGCGACACACTGACCGTCACCGGAATAGATACGAACGCGAAGATAGTCGGGTCGTTCACCTACCCGGAAACTCTTGAAGTAGCTGGATCCGAGCATGCCCCCGGGCCGCCATCGGCCTTCCTCTCGACGCCGGACGCCCTCTGGATCGCTTTCGAGAACATCGGGCAGGTTATGCGACTGGCGCCCTCCGGGACCTATTCCGGGCTAACACGCGTCCCGACGGGACCGCTGTCGCTGGCCTGGAGTGGTAGCGAACTGTGGGTGGCGTCGGCGGACGCAGGCAGCGTAACCCGAATTTCCGGCGACGGGGCGATCATCGCAACCCACGATGTCGGCGGTAGGCTAACGGGCATCGCTCACGATGGCGAGTATGGCTGGGTCGTGGACGAAGATAAGGACCTGCTTGTTATGCTCACCCCGGTGGTAGCGATAGCCCGCTAAGGGCTGGCTTGCGCGATTTTTGCCCGGACGGCGACAATTGAAGAGCTTCAGGCCGCAATCGAGGCCCATCTGGACGCCGGCGCACCCGCCATAGCAGCGGCCGAGCTTGAAGAGCTCAGAGCGCCCGATCAGGCGGACTTGGTCGTTGAGCTAGATGGGCCGGAACAGCAGGCACTACTCGTCGCACTGCCCGCCGAAACGATCGCCGAGATTATCGAGCATCTGGACGTGGAAGATGCCGCCGAGATCTCCAGCTTGATCGACGTAGATCGGATGGCCGCCGTGTTGGACACATCGCCGCCGGAGGTTGCTGCCGACATTCTGAGACAGGTCGACTGGACGGTCGCAAGCCAGATACTGGCGCGCATGGAGGACCGTCGAACCATCGGCGATCTTCTCCTGTATCCGGACGACGACGCCGGAGTACTGATGACCCCGGAGGTCACCGGACTACGGGATAATCTGACCGTGGGCATGGCGCTATTGGTTCTGCGCGGAGAAGAGGTATCACGGGAAAACATGCGCCAGTTGTTCGCCATCCGGCAGATTCTGAACGGTAAATTTTCCGAGCCAGTCGGTCGCCGTGTGAACGCCTGAGATCGAGACTGTGGCGCCCATAACCGGTTGACCATTCGATCTGTCAGAGTTGCTATCGGCGCCGGTCGACGGGGCGGGGACGGCTGCGCACCAGTCGGTTCAGTACCCGATGCGTCCAGCTCTCCGACCAGGACGGTCGGATCGACTTCCGAATCCGACGAGCCGCCACCGCATGCTACAGAGACAGTGAATACCGACCGTCAGCAGAAAGAGTAGCCAGCGTCGTTGGACAAACATCGTCCGGCTCTAGTCGCGTCGTAGTAACCGGGCATCGGTAAAACGCCAAGACTTATGGTCGTTAGGGCGGGTAATGGGAGCTAGCAACCCCCTACCGCTTAGTCCTGCGGGGCGAATGCCGCTGAGACGTGTCGACGCTGGATCTTGCCCGTCGCCGTTCTCGGAAGCGAGTCTGCAATGTAGATCCGTTCCGGGACTTTGAACTCAGCCATACGCTCCCGGCAGAAGGCCTGGATCGTTGCCTCATCGGCGTCGCCATTCAACACCACCGCGGCTTGGACGATCTCGCCGTACTTGACGTCCGGAACGGCGAAGCAGACCGCTTCGGCAACAGCCGGGTGGTCGAGCAGAAGGGCGTCAACCTCGAGCGGGGAGATCTTCTCACCGGCACGGTTGATCAGCTCCTTCAATCGGCCTGTCAGGGTGAGCCGTCCATCGGCGTCCATGATTCCCTGGTCGCCGGTTCGGAACCAGCCATCGGTGAACGCCTCGGCGTTGGCCTCCGGGTTGTTGTTGTAGCCGTGGGTGACGTTTTCACCCCGGATGACGACCTCGGCACGTTCGCCGAGAGCGACCATCTTGCCGGCCTCGTCCATGATGCTGATATCGACACCTGTACCCATACCGACCGAGCCGGGGACTCGAGCACCCGGGGGCAGAAGATTGGAGGACATCTGGTGGGCGGCTTCGGTCATGCCGTAAGCCTCAAGTACCGGTGCGCCGAAGCGTGCTTCAAGCTCTTCGAACACGGACGGGACAAGCGCCGCACTGCAAGAGCGGATCAATCGGAAACTCTCTTTTGGTGCGTTGTCTTCTTCGGCACGCATCAGAAGGATCTGGTGAATCGTCGGAACTGCCGAGTACCAGGTGGCGTTTGTGGCCGCCTGGTCGCGCCAGAAGGTGCTGGCAGAGAAACGTGACGGGATGACCATCGATCCACCGGAGTACAGGGTGGAGAGCGCAACGCCGATAAGGCCGTGTACGTGGAAGAGCGGCATCACGACCATCGCAACGTCGTCGGGCGTCAGGGCGTAGGTGTCCTTGATGTTGCCGAGGGAAGTCAGGAGGTTCTTGTGCGTTAGCGGCACGCCCTTAGGTCGGTTCGTTGTGCCGGACGTGTGCAGGAACAGGGCTATGTCGTCCGGGGACGGCGGTGCGACGTCTTTCGTGATCTTGAGTTCGCTGCCGCTCTTTGCGATCACTACATGGGCACCAACAGAGGATGCGTCCATCGTCGGGATGCCAAGCTGATTGGCAGACTCACGCCCGGCGTGGTCGCCTGGCGGAACGATCGCAAGCTGTGCGTCGGCGTCTTCCATGAAGAACTTGAACTCGTCCACGGTGTAGGCGGAGTTGAGCGGAGCTGCGATCGCCCCGGCCCGGGTTACCGCGAGGAAGGTGATCATGAACTCAAGGTTGTTGGCGAGGACGATAGATACCGGCCGGCCGGCCTCAACGCCTGCTGCGGCCAGAACGCCTGCTACACGCTCGATCTCATCGGACAGAGCAGCGTAGTTGAGCGTCGGCCCCTCAGGGATGACGATGGCGTTGTCGGACGTAGCGTTGGGGGTGAGTACCTGGGCGAGGGTGGTCACGTTTTGCAATTCCTGACTGGCGAACTGGCCTTGTAGAACTCGGGAAAAACTCTGGAAAGAACCTGTGAACGCCGGTGGCGTTTTGTTGAGCAATGACGCTCCCGACAGGAGCAGCGCGGCCAATCGTATGTCATCCTCTTGTCTGACGAAAGGTGGTCACCCAAAAACGATGGCGATAACGATGGCCATCTGGAACTGATTTCCCGACTAGAAACAAGAACAATAGAAACGCTAACGAACATGCCACAAACGCCAGAACGACCAAATATTCTCGTCATCATCACCGACCAGCAGCGTGCCGACACGATGGCCTGCTACGGGAATCGCTGGATAGAAACGCCGCACATGAACGCGCTTGCGGACGGTTCTTTCGTATTCCAGAACGCTTATGTCACCCAACCGGTCTGCACCCCGTCACGCTCAAGCGTACTGACCGGAACCTACCCGCACACAAATGGGCTCGTCCGAAACAGCATCGCCCTACAGCCCGATGCTCTTTCCATCGCAGAGTTGGTGTCCTCTGACTACCGACGCGTTCACTACGGCAAGTGGCATCTAGGCGATGATGCCAACGCGCAGCACGGATTTCAGGACTGGATAAGCACCGGACACGTATCTCCCGGGCCGGACGGCGCCGGGCAGTCGGACTACCACGCATGGCTTGAGGAGCAAGGCGTGGAGCTGCCGGAGCACTACGTTCGACCGGGTGGCGACGGCGCTGGGTCGGAGCGCGCCGTGGCACAGGCGAATCTTCCTGAAGAGCTGACGCAGGCCAGCTTTGTCGGTGACATCACGACAAAGTTCCTGCGTGAAGAGTCGGATGAACCGTTCCTGATGTTCACCAACTTTTTCGAGCCGCACCCGCCTTATTCCGGTCCGCTCGGCGATCTGTACGACCCGGCAACCCTGCCTGTTGGTCCGGATTTCCTGCGCACGCCGGAAGGCCACTCGTTGTTTAACCGCTCCCGGTCCGAGTTCTACCTTGCGGGCGAACATCGTGAGGACTCGGTAGCGGGGTGCGACCACCACGACCTGCACGGCGAACTCGGCTGGCTAGCGCTGCGGGCCAACTACATGGCGAATATCACGTTGGTGGACAAGCAGATCGGCCGCATCATGGCGGCGCTTGAAGAGTCCGGGCATGCCGACGATACGATCGTGGTGTTCACCAGCGATCACGGGGACATGCTAGGCGATCACGGCCTGCTGGAGAAACGGGCGTTCTACGACGGCTCGGCCAGAGTGCCGATGCTGGTCAGGGTGCCGTGGATGTCGGAAGAGCAGACGCTTCTACCCGGGAGTATCGGGCAGATCGATCTGGTTCCCACGCTGCTTGAATTGGCCGGAGAGTCGATCCCCAGCCACCTGCAAGGCGAGAGTAAGGCCGCCGTTCTGCGCGGCGAATCGACGCTGGAGAACAACGATGTATTCGTGCAGTGGAACGGTAAGGGGGACCGCGACCTGGGTACGCCAACCATCAATGAAATGATCGCCCTCCCACGCCGCACCATCGTCAGCGGAGATCGCTGGAAACTGAACCTCTGTGACGGCGACGACCAAGAGCTGTTCGACCTAACAGACGACCCGCACGAGCTAACGAACCTGTTTGGTCATGCGTCGCAACAGAAGCGAGTGCGCTCGATGGCGGCGCGCCTACGGGCATGGCAGCAAGAGACGGGAGACACGGCGCCGTTGCCGACGGTGTAGGGGTTAAGAGCCCCATCTTCCGGTGGGAGAGGGCCAGGGCCAGGGTGAGGGAGGACCAATGTATTCGCGAACACGCTGGTTCTCGTCAGATCGCCTATTGGTGCAGGTTCCTCCACTTCGGTCGGGATGACCACTAGTAGACGCCTTTCCAGCTCCAGCGTGTCCATCCGGTCGCCGGCTCAGCGCCTGTGACCACCAGCGCTCCCGTGCCCTCGTGCCCCTCTGCTCCCAGCCGGAATGCGTCCACCGCGCAGGTTTGCGGCTCCACGCATATGGCGTCTTCTGGTGTGTAAACCTGCAGGTGCGACACGTTGTGCGACGAGTTGATCGCCAGAGTCGGACGGTCGGGCCAACCCAGGAAAGACCTAGATCCCGCCGACACCCGGAAGCAATGATCGAGCGAACCGATACCCGGCGTGACAGGCGATCGCAGGTCGGTCGGCCCATCTGGCTCAAGATGTCGGCCTGTCGACACCATCTCTTCGTCCAGCTCCCATACGATCTCCTGCCCCGGGATGTGAACGACAACCGGGCCACTGCCAAGGTCACGCCGGAACCACGGATGCCAGCCGATGCCAAAGGGGTAGTCGACCCCGCCTGAATCGGTAGCGGTGAACGACTGTACAAGCGATGGTCCGTCTAGCTTCACCTCGTACTCAAGGTAGCCCGGGTAGGGCCACGGCGGCTGTAGCTCAACGCCGAAACGCGCCGCAGTACCCGAGCAAGCAAGAGTGCTCCAGGCGCGCTCGCGCACCGTGCCGTGCTGGGAATGTCTGTCGCCATCGGTCGGCAACGTGTGTGCGACCTCGCCATTCATGTACAGCTTGCCGTCGGTGATGCGATTCGGCCACGGCGCCATGATGAAGCTGCCGGTCCCGCTCTCGACGTGGTTCGGGTCGTACTGGCCATCGCCGCCGGAAATCAGCTCATACCGTTCTCCGCTTGAAACAACGTTCAAGGACCGCAGGCTGGCCCCGGCAAATGGCGATATAACGGCTGAACCGAACTCGTTCTCCAGGACTATCGTTTGGTCAGGCATCTGGCCTCCCTCGGGTTTGAACAACTCTGAATAGTCGGGCGGCCCGATGATATTCTCGATCACCCTGATGCTGATGCCATCACGGTCATCACGAACGAGTCCGATACGCCCATAGTCCAAAGTTGTAGTCCCAACATGAACTCGGCCTCCTAATGGGGCCGTTCCCGCCCTTCGAGAGCCTCAGGGTGGATTGTAGGGAGAATCTTTGGCTGGGCTAAAGGCCGAACCTCTGGGTTATGTTGTCGTGGGAGCCTAAAGGTGGGTTGTGGCGAGAGGTTCTGGACAGGCGTTCTAGGAGCCTCACGCCTGTTCAGCCGCTATACGGCACTATTTTCCAGGAACTCCACCCAGTTGCCGTCCGGGTCCTCGACCATCGAAATCCGCACGCCGGGGCGCACATCCCGCGGCTCCACAGCCACGGTGTATCCAGCTGCTCTGCACTTTTCAGTCATCGCTTCCATGTCCGGAACCGTGATCGTCCAGTAGCGGATACCGGTTGCTCCGGTCGGCCCACCGGTGTGGTCGGCGTTCTCCGACACAACGTTGTGCTTCACGATCTTGACCAGTGTCGTGCCGCACATTAGTCGGTGCATCGTCCCGCCGCCGACGGGCGCGTCCGCAACGTGCTCAAAGCCCAACGTGTCCCGGTAGAACTTCAGGGCTGTTTCGGCGTCTTTGACCACGATCCCGATGTCGATGGAGTCTTTGCCAAGTTCAATGCTCATGTGTTCGCTCTTCTCATCGTTCTAGTTGTGTATCAGGGACATGTAGTTGGTCATTCGTGCGATTCACGGTCCCGCAGTTTGGGCGCAACGCCCGCGTTCGCCTGTTCCATGGCGCAGCCGTTCAAGACCATGCACATGCGCTGGCAAACTTTGCGCTTGAGATCCTTCAACGGCTGGAAAACCGCACGGAAGGTCCGGGAAGTGAGTTGCGGTTCCGCATAGGCATGAACTCGGGACCTGTTGTTGGTGGCGTGATCGGCAACCGGAAATTCCACTATGACATCTGGGGCGACATGGTTACTGTGGCTAGCCGGATGGAATCGAACGGCCTTCCCGGGAAGATCCAGTTAGTATCCGGGGCACAATAGCTCATCAAGGATGATTTCCGGCTGACGTCACGTGGCGAGATGGAGATCCGGGGCAAGGGCTCGATGGAGACCTGGTTGCTGGAAGGACCTCGTCAGAGCGATCTGACTGCCTGAGCTTCAGCTTGTATACCGATAACGAACAATTCATTTGGAACTGAACCCAATCGGAGGACTCAATTGGCCAAGTACGTGATTTTGCCGCCGCTGGACGATATGCGCCGGGAGTTTGCCCGTCGGCTCGCCGACACGATTCCGGGATTGGACGTGGTCGCACCGGAGACCGATGAAGAGGCGGGCGAGGAGCTCAAGGACGCAGACGGCGCTTACGGCTGGGTTCCTCCGGCCGCGCTGGCCGGGGCCAAGAATCTGAAGCTGCTCCAGAACCCGGACGCCGGACCGTTCCACGGCTATTACTACAAAGAGTTGGTCGATAGCCCCGTCACTATCTCAAACCCCCGCGGCATCTACTTCGACCACATCAGCCATCACATCATGATGTTCATGCTGGCGCTCTCCCGCGGCCTGCCGGACTGGGTTAACGCCCAGAAGCAGTCGAAGTGGGACAAGGACGCCCGTAAGCACAAGTACGTCAATCTGCCTGATTCGACGGTGCTGATAAACGGCGTCGGCGGGATCGGCGCGGAGACTGCGCGGCTGTGCAGCGAGTTCGGCGCACGGGTTATCGGGCTTGAACCTAGATCCGAGATCGACTCCCCGGCCGAGCTACATGACCCTTCAGAGTTGGACGCTCTGCTGCCGCAGGCCGACTTTGTCGTGACGACCGTGCCGCACACGCCAGACACCGAGTTCATGTGGAACGCGGATCGCTTTAAGCTGATGAAGAACACGGCCTACTTCATCAACATCGGTCGTGGCATGACGGCGAAGATCGATGACCTGGCGGACGCTATCGAATCGGGAGAGATCGCCGGAGCAGGGCTAGACGTGTTCGAGATCGAGCCGCTTCCTGCCGATCATCGCCTGTGGACTATGGACAACGTACTCATAACGCCGCACGTAGCAGTATCGGACGCCGAGAACATCCCGGAACGACGCTTCGAGATTCTGCTGGAGAACGTGAAGCGAATGCAGGATGGCCGAGAGTTCATCAACATAGTCGACAAGGACAAGTGGTACTAAGCTCTGCCATGCAGCTATTTGGGGCGTGATTCGCGGACGATGACCCCCTCCTAATGTAGGAGGGGGTTTGGGGGTGGTTAACTTCGGTGACGACGCCATCTAACGGCGCTCGCCTCGCCCCATCGTACGAGAACGCTGAAGGGCGTATGGTAATACGCCCGCGCCGATCCCTCGATAGCCCAAGTACACGGGAGACACGACTGCGCTGTCACCCTGAACTCGATCCTACATACCTGTAGGCCGTCGATGCGAGGAACGAGCAATCTGCTGTTCCGGGTTCCGCCGCACCGTTCACGATGACCCTGGAACAACTACGAGCGCTGAAAAGCGCCAACGGGTCGGCAGAGTAGCCCCGGCGAGTAAGTCAGGCGGGATCTCAAAAATCGATCGGTTGGATCTTGTTCCAAAACCCCGCCAGTAGCCTCAGCATCGACCTGGCCGGCAGGGCGAAGTATCCGGCGAGGAGTAGGATCCCGCCGATCAAGTTGTCACCGCCCTCGGCCATTGCCAGTCCCGCGCCAAACAGCACGACAAATACCACCAGGAAGGACAGCCCTATTGGCAACCATGTGCTTGCCAGAGCGCTCAGTGGGATGTCCCGGCGCGTAATCCCGTAAACGATCAGCGCTGTGCCGTTGCCCAGCATGTATGCGCCAAGTTCAACCGTCAGAAGCAGTCGTCATCCAGAAGTGAATGTCAGAAACGTAACAAGCACGGCGGCCGTCACTAGTTGCGCGACGCCGAAGCGAGTGATGGAGTCGCCTGGTTCTGAAAGAATCATTGCTTAGAATCTGAGGTTCTGTATATCGGGGTCATTTAAATCGTTGGATGCTCGTAGTCGGCCGACCGGCGCAGGTGGATTTCATGGCCCCCCGCAATCGGACATCGGCGATCGTGATGCCCATTCGCTCGTCCGCAGGTGTAAATTCACCCGCATGCCAAACGCAACTTCTTCCGATACCGGCTTGGGTTACGCCGACCTGCCACGTTTGATGACCCTGATGACCGGCGACGAGAAGCACTCTTCTAGCGCGACGTCCACGCTTGACGTGCTGTGGGTGCTCTACAGCCAGGTCCTCAACATCGACGCAAACAACCCTGAGGATCCCGCCCGAGACCGCTTCTTGCTGTCTAAGGGCCACGGCCCGATGGCCTACTACGCCGTCCTGGCCGCCCGGGGATTCATCCCGGTGGAGGCGCTCCCGACCTTCGCCCAATACGACTCGATACTCGGCAAACACCCGGACTCTCAGCTCGTACCCGGCGTCGAGATCGGCTCGGGTTCTCTCGGTCACGGATTACCGATAGCGATCGGGGTGGCAAACGGACTTAAAGCGAGAAAATCCGATTCAAGAGTCTTCTGCCTGGTCGGTGACGCCGAATCCAACGAGGGAAGCGGGCACGAGGCCATAGCGATGGCTGGCCGACTCAACCTGAGCAACCTCACCGCCATCGTGATAGACAACAAGTCTGACGCCACCACGTGGCCGGGCGGCATAAGCTCCCGATTCGCAGTTGAGGGCTGGTCGACATGCGACGTAGATGGGCGAGACCATGGCGCAATCCAGGAAGCGCTGGTGACCCCACACAATGACCTACCCCACGTCGTCGTGGCGTTGGTCGAGCCGAAGGGTTAACCCATGCCAAACATGCGAGAGCGTTTTACCGCCGTCACCTCTGATCTACTGGACAGCGATCCCAACGTAGCGCTGATTCTTGCGGCCATAGGCGTCGCCCAGTTCAAGGACACCGGGGTCGTGGACCGACACCCTGACCGGGTGATCAACGTCGGAATCCGCGAGCAACTTTTAATTGGATTCTCCGCAGGAATGGCCAAAGAAGGCTTCCGGCCGATAGCTCACTCTTACGCGCCCTTCCTAGTCGAGCGGCCGTGGGAGCAGATTCGACTCGATTTCGGGCACCAGGGCGTGTCCGGGATACTGGTATCGATCGGCGCGACATACGACGAAGCCGACTGGGGCCGCACGCACCAGGCACCGGAAGACGTGCAACTCCTGTCGATGCTCCCGGGCTGGCGTATTCACGTACCGGGCCACCCGGACGAGGTAGAGGCCCAGCTTCGGGCTGCTGCTACAGACGATACAAACGTCTACATCCGGCTATCCACGCAAACCAACGAGCGTGCATGCCTGACGGGCGGACCCGGATTCTCGACCATCAGGACCGGCTCGGGAGATGGTCCCACGGTAGTGGCCGTCGGGCCTATGCTGGACGTGGCGATGAAGGCGACTGCCGACCTCGACGTCACGCTTCTTTACGCCAACACCATCCGTCCCTTCGATGGAGAGACCTTGCGTGCGGTGCTGCAAGCGCCTGAAGTCGTGCTGGTGGAGCCGTACCTGACGGGGACTTCCACGACCGAAGTCTCGAAACTGCTGCAGGCCCGCCCTCACCGGATCCTCTCCCTGGGTACATCGTTGAAAGAGAATCGACACTACGGTACTTCTGACGAGCACTTCGCCGCACACGGCATGGATGAGGCGGGCATCAGGGCCAGCATCTCTGAGTTCCTGGCCCAGCGCGTTCCTGTATAAAAAAGGACGTGGCGACAGTGCCACGTCCTTTTTTATTGCCCGGATGAGAAGGCAAGCTGGAGTATTCAGCCCGTCTGTATCTAGCCCTCTTCGCCGTCAGATATTCGCCTCGGCTTCGTAAAGATCGCCAGCAACAGGCCCATTGCAGAAAACGCCGTTACCAGCACGTAGGCGGCGCGCCAACCATCAATAAACGCATCGCCCGCGCCGGGTGTGTCTGCGATCTCGTCCAGTGCGATATCAAACCCGCGTGACACCATCACGCCCACCACTATTGCGGAGGCGATCGCCTGCCCCGTCACGTTACCGAAGTTTCGGGCGAGGTTGGTTAGAGCGCCTACAACGCCGAACCTCGATGGCGGCACCGAACCCATAATCGTGCTGCTGTTGGGAACGTTCCAGAGCCCCATAGCGAGGCCGTTGACGAACACAACGATCATCACCAGCCACATTTCCGTTTCGCCGTCAACATAAGCGAAGGCAATTGCGGTTGCGATAAGAATCATGAAACCGGCGATCAGGAACGGTCGCTCGCTGAATCGATCAGACAGTCGACCGCTGGTCTGCGCCGCCATGCCCATCCCGAGCGACGTGAGAAACAGGATCCCCCCCGCTGCGCCCTCGGTAAGGCCACGGAAACTGATCAGGAAAATCGGAAGCATGAATCGGGTAGCCGTCGTGCCCATGAAACCCAGGACCCGTGTCGCAATCCCCAGGCTGAACATGAGATTGTTGAACATCCGAAGTTCGAGCATCGGCGCACCTGAACGCAACTCCCATGTAACGAACCCGGCCATCAGGATGACCACTCCGGCGATACCGCCGAGTATGAGCGGCGAGAACCAGCCCACGCCCAGCGGGTTGTTGATGGTGATCACAAGGAGCGTGATCGCCGCCGCCGACAGAAAGGCTCCGATCCAGTCGAACGCCTGTTTGGCAGTATCGCGGCCCCGACTGACCTTGTCTTCGTCCAGCACGAAAAGGGCGGCGATGAATGCGATGGAGATCGGCACCACCAGGATCAGGAACATCAC